>LKMJ01003332.1_pt1 | contig 14926 bp, 25 predicted proteins | sample 643391 | NCBI WGS metagenome assembly LKMJ01 (sample SAMN04112250, study PRJNA286221) | soda lake metagenome | biome: soda lake; feature: Kulunda Steppe; material: water; isolation source: sample PL-Br10 brine of Picturesque Lake | place: Russia: Kulunda steppe | collected 2010-07
CACACACACACACACACACACACACACACACACACACACACACACAAACGCGCATGCACGAATGCACACGCACGCACGCGCACACACAAACACACACATGCTCAAACACACACATACCTTGAATACACACAAACATGCACGCTGCCTCTGGTCAGCAGTCCGGCCCCCCCGCAGCGCCGCCAGATAGCCTGGAGCTTGACTTCCTGCTGCAGCCCCTCAGCTTTGATGCCTCCTCTCAAGAACCTCTCCAGTCGCCCGCGGGTGCATGCCTTCATCCACGCGCACAGCACCGGGGCCAACAACCCAGCAGAAGGGGGCCCGTTAGCCGCCCCCGCACACAGGTATGCGCACATCTTTCACCTCATGGGTAAAGAGGTGTCCTTGTGGTATGCTGCAAGCGGCACAGGGCGCTGCGTCCTTGTTGTGGCTGCAGCACGGGTCTGATGCTGGCGGCAGTTGCGCACGTCGCCTGTGGCATTGAGCTACCGTTTGTGAGCGCACCCCTGGCAGGCATGTGCCGTTGCGCATGAGCACACTCAAGCGGCAGCGGTGCATTGTCGCCTGTGAGCACACTGCGGGCAGCAGTGCGCCCGTACTTGAGATCACTGTTGCATGGGCTTTCTTAAGGGCGGCACTGGAATACTCTGGTGCAGTATCATGCAACCAGCTGCAGCGACCCGTTGCCCCAGCAGTGCAGATTTGATGGCGATCAGATAACTCTTACCTTAGAATTAGAAGCGCTGTCACCCGTGCGCTGTCAGCATGCCTGCGCTGTGTCCCTTGAAATTCACCCCTTCATGACTGCATGCAAGCTGAGGTGTTGCTCTTCAGCATGAGAAACGGCAGACCTGAAGTTTGCCTCGCACCATGCCACCCATCCCAACATTCATGCGCTTCATGTGCACAGTGGATAAATGTGCGCGTGCACTTTTGCGCAGCCAGGCACGCTCGTGTGCATGTCCAGATTACCCAGTCTATCGCTGCCAGGGCGCCTGCAGATTGCCGCCACTTTGCCCTCCAGAGCCAATCCTACCGTCCAGATCTGACCCGCACCCTTCCTTGCTTGTGCTGATCTGCGGCCTGGCACCACTCTCTGCCTCCCCTACAGAAGCCCACTTCCAGCCTTAACCTTGCTCCCCGGAAACGTTTGTGCACCCACATACACGCGGATGTGCGGGCACATATGCACATGTGCGCTCGGTCAGATGCACGCATACTCATGTAAGATCTGCATTTGGGGGCACGTGCACACACATGCGTGCGTACACACACTTCACACACACGCACATGTTAACACACAAATACACGCGCGTGCAGGAGCTTCTGGGGAGCCTTGTATCCGCCGGCCCCACACTGGGCAGCCAGCTGGCATACGATAGCAGTTGGCAGGCCAGTGCCTGGCACCAGCAGCTGCGCACGCAGCAGCGGCAGAGCCACGTCGGCGGCGGCTGGGGCGCCAGACTGGGGCTGCGACGGCGCGCTAAGCCGTGCTCCCACCGGCCTGTCCATGCACTCGCCCAGCTTGTGCTAGAGGAGCAGCAGGAGCAGCAGCAGCAGCAGCAGCAGAAGCGGCGGCAGCTGCAGGGCCAGGAAGGGCAGGAGCCGCTGGCCTTGCCCCTGCCTCCAGCTACCTCGCAGGAGCAGCCCCTGCCATTGCTCCCACTGGCAGAGCACCCAAACACACTGCCCACCCCCGCGCCGCCTCCACTCCTGGTGGAGGTTGAAGCCCCCCAGCCCGTGCAGGGGCCGCCGGCGCCAGCCGCTGCGTGCGCGCTGCACGGCGGCAGTGGCCGGACGAGTGCGACCGGCCGGGGCTGGCACAGGTGCTGGCCTGCTGCAGCACACACGGGGCTGGGGCTGCTGCGGGGCCTCTCCCGCCCGCTGCTCCCTGCTGCTGGCTTTGCGGTGGCCGCTGGCGTGTGCGCGTTTGCGCCTGGCTGGCCTGCGCTCCTGCTGGTGCGTGCAATCCTGCTGGTGCATGCCATCCTGCTGGTTTGTATGGTCCTGCTGGTGCTAACGTGCAATCCTGCTGATATGCTGACGTGGCTGACGTGCGATCCTGCTGGTGCTGACGTGCACTCCTGCTGATATGCTGATGTGGCTGACGTGTGATACTGCTGACTTGCTGACGTGCAATCCTGCTGACTTGCTGACATAGCTGACACGCAATCCTGCTGGCCTGCAACCCTGCTGGTGCGTGCATGGGCCGTGCTGTAGTGCACGCACTTGCCTGTGGCTTTGCAGTGCTGGCTTAGCGACTCATCTGCGGTGATGCACAGTGATGGCTACCACCAAAAATTTGCATGGGGTTTTGCAAGGTCGTGGACATATGCGCAAGGTGTTGCAAGCACATAGATGTCCCAGGCACACGGGCTCATGCAAGGGTAGGGCAGCGGCACACCTTGCCGAGTATGCAAAACTAACAAGGTCGACTAAATCATGCTGTACCAGTGGTGTCATATTGTCATTATCATCATCAGCAGCAGCAGCAGCAGCAGCAGCAGCAGCAGCAGCAGCGGCAGTGACCGTGGCAACTGTGCACATTGCAGACCAGGACTGCTGTAAGCAACAGGTGGTTGTGAGGCCTGCCTTGTGCATGGTTGAAGACATTTTGCATTGCAGAGTGGGCAACCCCATATACATCAAGTTGGCTGTGCTCAATGTGCCCGCGTGCACCTAAAGCTGACGTACGTGGCTCTGCACCCCAGGCACTGAGTGCCCCTACCTATCCTCCTCCTCCTGCTGCGCCGCCCCTGTACAACTGCCGTGCCCGTGCAGGGCGCCACGGCCACTGCCAGCGAAGGGCGACGTCTGCAGCGTATCTACACACCTGCAGAGGTGTTGCAGGAGTCACCCCGTGCGACTGCTGTGCCCGCGCAGGGTGCTGCGGCCATTGCCAGCAAGGGCCGTGTCCTGCGCGTCCCGCTGCTCCCTGCTTGGCGCCCTGTGCACGTGCTGCTCAGTCCCCTCAGGCCCCTGTCCGCGCCGATGCTGGTATGTGAGCCGCGTGAGGAAAAGGCTTAGGGTGCATGCTCCGCATGCATATCCGCTGCCTACTTGCACCTTGATTGGCGCGCTTTGTCTGCGTGCTGGTGAGCTGCGTGAGGGCCTGCTCTAGCATCAGCAAACGCGTAGGTGCTGTGGAGACACTCAGCTGCTGTTGCTGTGCCTGTCCCAGGAGCTTTAGGGCGAAGCAAACTCTCTGCGCGGGGATGGTGCATCCTCCATCAACGTCAGCAATTGTGCAGTGCACGCCCTCTTGCTTGCGCCATTCCCTGCTGCTGGGTTGCATGCTTGGTTCTGCTTGCGGCCCACGCAGCTGCCTCTGCTGCTGGCCCGCACAGCTGCCTCTGCTGCTGGCTCGCACAGCTGCCTCTGCTGCTGGCGGACACCCACTTGAAAAACCGTTGGTTCGTTGGGGCAGTTGAGCTGAGTGGCGCTGGCGAATACTAATAAGGAGCCCTGACTGCACAGGCCGAGCCCTGAGTAGGCTCACTTTTGAGCTGAGCGGCGCTGCTGCCCTGCTTGCAGGCCTTTGCCATGATGTGGGCACTGCTGCCAACCTGCGCGCCCGGCGTGTGGAGGGCGGTGTGCTACTGGAACAGGCTGATGCCTGTCTGTGCCCGCTACTTCCGCACGAGACACAGGTGGGGAGGCATGCGCCTGCCCCCCTTTTTTGGGGGGGGAGGGGTGACTTTGGGCTGCTCAAACCCCAAGAATTGCAGGATTGCATGTAGCAAGGAGTTCCTGCTTGACCTGCACCAAATCTTTATGGTTTCCTATTGCCCCATTTTCTGCCACTGGTTTGTCTTGTGTGCGCAGCTTGACATGCTCGTCCGCGTTTATGCAGACGCACACGTATAAATTCAGACACACACATGAGCGCACACAAAAACAAATACAGAAGCATGCGCGCACACGCACACTGCTCCCTACCTGTGTGTCTTACCTCTTGCTGCATGTGGATGCTGTTTTGTCTTACAGAGCAAAGCAGCTCCGCGCTGAGGGCAGGCATGGAGAGGCAGACGCTCTGTGGGACGCGCAGCACGCAAGAGGGGCACATGAGATGCACCTCGTGCTGCGCGACCTCAAGGTCAGCGAGCCCTATGTTCCTTGGCATCAGCAGCACCAACAGCAGCAGCATTAACCGCAGCAGCAGCGCCACCACCACCACCACCTGCACCTGTCTATCGTGCGCACACCACCACCACTACCACCATCACCATCACTACCACCAATGCATGTCACTGCTTCAGTATGAGTACCAGTGCCTGCTTCTGCCTGTTGTTAGCACACCTCCCAAGTTAGCATGTTGAAATTGTTTGAGAAGCAAGTGCCACTTTCTACCGCCCCCCGTGCGCGCTGCTTGCAGGGCTTCTACATGTGAGTGTCCGGCAGAGGGCATTGCAGCCTGTGTGAAGGAGGCACACAAGGTTGCTGCTTCTAGCTAGATTAGCTCAAGCGAAGTATTGTCTGTCAAGATGCTGCAATGTGGGAAGCAATCATGGATGCCTGCAGCAAGCAAGCGGTGTTGGATGAAGACCCCTTGCGAGTGGCACATGGGTCCTCCAGCCATTTTAGAGAATGCGCAGGTGTTGGTCTGATGGGCGCAGGCTGGTCTGGTGGGTGAAGGCTGGTCTGATGGGTGTTGGCTGGTCTGATGGGTGTTGGCTGGTCTGATGGGTGCAGGCTGGTCTGATGGGTGTAGGCTGGTCTGGGGGGCATAGGCTAATCTGATGGGTGTAGGCTGGTGTGTGGCCATGCACCAGCCTTCCAGCTTTTAGGCAAGTGTACAGTGCCAGGTCTGCAAAAGAAGCAACTGTTGTGGATCATGAATTTGCTAGCTCCTAATGTTGAGCATGTGGCGCATCAATGAGTCACATGTTTTCTGACAAAATGTTTGCAACGAGTGTGGCATTGGCCTGCCAGTCCCTTGCAATCAGCAGCCCATTGGCCTACAAGGTCATTCCAAGTCTTTGGCTTGCCAATCAGGGGACAATCACGAGCGTGATGCTGCGCTACCAAGACCTGAAAGAAGTCCCGTTACAATAAAGTGAAAATGAGGCTGCGCCTGCCTCCCATGTGTGTTTGGGGCCCAAGCAACGTGCACAAACGCGCATTTCGTTTTGTGGGCAACTTATTGCTGGCCTAGTCAGTTAGACACGAGATGGGCAGTGAGCTGGTGACGGGCAACATGCATTGTGATGAGCAACATGCAATGTGAGGGGCCACGTGCACTGCGAGGGGCCACACATACTGTGGCAGGAACGCGCATTGAGAGGGCGGCACGCACTGAGGGGGCCCACATGCGCTGAGGGGCTTGCCCTGCACACGCCCCACAGGAAGCTGGGCCAGATTTTGGCCACAAAGACGGAGATGCTGCCCCTGCCGTACACCCAGAGCCTTTCTGGTCTGCTGGACAAGCTGCCTGCTGTCCCGTTCACGGAGGTGGGGGGGTTGAAAGGAAGGGTTGCTCTGGCTGGATGGGAGGGGAAAGGGGGAGGGGCTGCTCTGGCTGGCTGGAGGTGAAGGGGAGTAGGGCCGGCTGACCTTGGTAAGGATGAGCTTGATCACGTCCTCCATGATGCTGAGGGGCAGCCCTGGTGGTCAGAGGGATGTGCCTGCCGACTAGGGCAGCTTAGCTGGAGAGGCGGGCTTTGGAGGTGGGGTTGAGGGATGTCCTGCTTAATTGCTACCTGTTCGGCCACAGGGGCCACAGCCTCTTGAAAGGCCTGAGCAGTCCAGAGGGGGCAAAGAGGATGAGAGGGGAAGCAGGTGGGTGGTGGATGGTTAATCAAATGGCTCTAAGGCTCCAACATGCCCCAGGGCTTATGTCCACCTTCAGCCCCAGCATGGTGGCACGAGGCAGGCCAGGGTCGCTTGTTCAGGGACAGTTGCTCAGCCTGGATCTGGTCAGGGTTAAGTGTGCTTGTGGGTGCTCTTTTGTGTGTGTGCGTGTGCGCGTACGCAGGTCTGCAATGTCCTCAAGCGCGAGCTGCGCTCGCCTTACCTCAAGGAGTTTGCGCAGATTGACCCCTTGCCTTTGGCCACGGCCACCATCGCACAGGTGGGGCGGGCAGGGGCCAGCATGTGCAACCTTTGTACCTGTGTGTGTGTGTGTGTACCTGTGTGTGTGTGTGTGTGTGTGCACGCGTGCGCTTGCATTAATCAACACGTGTACGGAAGTGTGATGGCCAGGCCACCTGGCGCATGTGATCCGACTGCAACAACCTGCAAGCACCAGATGCATGCACTCCAAGGAGTCTTACCTGAGTGAGGCGCGGCCAGATGCATGCACCAGCTCAAACGCAGGCGCAGCACATCTATCATCAATCTTTTGTGGACAGGGCAGGCTCGTTGAGTCTCTCGTCCTGCTGTTGCTCAGGCTCCTGTTGCCTGTGACCCCCTGTTGCCTATGACCTCCTGTTGTATATCACCCCCTGTTGTCTATAACCTCCTGTTGTATATTTATTTTGCCTGTAACCTCCTGTTGTGTATTTACCCCCTGTTGTCTAAATCCCCTAATGTCTATGAGATGCTGTCTAACACCCCCTGTTGCCTAAAATGTTTACTTACCATCTGCAGCCTCCTGTCGTCTCGCATGAGCATGAATCCGTTAGGCAGAGGTGCCCCACTGCTGGCGCCGCCTTGCACACTCTTGTGCTTGCAGCACTGCGGCCATGGCCTCAATAATCCAGACCTCTTCCAGCCAGAGGTTGCTGCATTCACGTTCTGCAGACAAGCGCAAAAGAGTAAACCAAATTGCTTGATGCATGGCCTGTACTTGATTGCACACAAACGAGACACAAATACGACTCATTCCATGCGCTCACACTGCCCTGAGCAGTGTCACATGCATGCATGCAGCGTTGTGATCTCCAAACGTGCAGCCAGGCCTGCAAATCGCGACATGCACGTGTGTGTGAGTGCCAGTGCACGCGCCCTAACCGCGCCATGCCCCATACGTGCCCATAAGCAGGTGCACGCTGGCGTGCTGCACGGGCCCCAGGGCCCTGAGGGCGTGGCCATTAAGGTCCAGCATAAGGGTGTGCGCCGCATGATGCGTGCGGACCTGGCCAACATGAAGCTGGCTGTGGACCTGCTGGACCTGTGAGTGGCCTCATCAGCCTCCTCACTGACCTGAACATACAGCCTCCCCACCAACATGAACATGCAGCCTCCTCACCAACATGAACATGCAGCTTCCTCACCAACATGAGCATGCAGCCTCCTCACCGACTTGAGCATGCAGCCTCCCCACCTGCATGGACCTACCACCTCCTCACCAACATGGACCTGCCACCTCCTCACCAACATGAACATGCAGCCTCCTCACCAACATGAACCTGCAACCTCCCCACCGACATGAGCAGGTAGCCTCCTCACCAACATGAGCACCTACGACCTCTTACCAACATGAGCCAGCAACCTGCCGTTCTGGCCTTGCCCTGTTGCCATCCACCTACCCCTGCTGCCTCCCAGGTTCCGCATCGACCTAGGATTTGACCTGGGCAGCATTGTGCGGGAGTACCATGTGTATGTGCCCCTGGAGTGCAGCTTTCGGCGCGAAGCGGAAGGCATGCAGGTGATCTCGCCCACCCGGCAGGGCTGCCCAGCCCACAGGGCGTGCGCACCTCTGCATGCCTGGCTGTGTCACCAGCATGTGTGCCGTGTTGTCCCTAGCATGTGTGCGTGCGTGTGTGTGTGTATGTCTTGTGCACCCTCTCTGCGCGCGTGCCCCAGCGCTTGCATGTGCACCAGCCTGCTGTTCCCTGTGCTGGCCCACCTGCCCTTTTGTGCCTCCGGGTCAAAACGGCCACACATCTAGTGACAGCTGCCGCATGTGCCACATGTCAGACTCCCCCTCCCTGCTCATTTCCCCAACTATGCCTTAGCTGAAGGCCATCCACCTAGTACACATCATATGCCCTTGCCACCTGCATGCACGCATGCCCACCACGTGCGTGGGCTGCACCCGCTGCCTCAACACTGCTCTGGCGGCTCGCATTTCGGATTCTATGGTAAAGGGTTAGCCAAAGAACGTAAGGAACGCCGCAACCATAACCTCAAAAGCCTTCACCCCCCTTGCGCCTGCCCACCACATGCGCCTGCACGCAGGTGGTGAAAGCAGCGCTGGAGGCCCGCACCTGTGACATTCCCATCTTGAGGAAGGTGGGTGGCGCGGCTCCCTGTGTGTGTTGTCACTGCCAGGCTGCTGCTGTCAGGTCGTATGTGTGTATATGTGTGTGTACTTGCGTGTTTACTTGCATGAGTACTTGTGTTTTCCCTTTGTGTTTGTGCTTGTGTGTGTGTGCATGCGTGCTTGTGTGTGTGTGCTTGCGTGTGTCGAACAGGTGACAGTGCTGACCCGCATGCGGGAGCAGGTGCAATTCGGCTCTGACACATGGCTTAAACCGGCCACAGTACAAAGCAGGTGCTCCTGGGATCCCTGACATGGAGGGACAGGAAGCAAGGCAGTCCCGCCGCTTGATTCTGTAATTGGTTCTCTATGATTCTGTTGATGGTTGTATGATTGATCCTGCTCAAGGTTCTGTGACTGACAATCATGTATTGTGCCTGCCCATGCTGCATACGGAAAAGGGCTGTCCCTTGCGCACCTCTTGTCCTTTGGGTGGTGGTATGAGTCGAGCACAGGTGCGCATGCGAGCATACCCAGATAGTGCTTAAAGCATCAGTACAAAATACATGCATGCAAGGCGGTCGCATGTGAGGCGGTACGCCAGCGCCAGGGCAAAGCACACACTGCTTTGAGCATGCACTTGCACGTGCTTGCGCGCACAGGTGGTCATCCCGCACGTGTTCTCCAACCTCAGCACCGACCGCGTGCTGGTCATGGCGCGCATCGAGGGCGTGCCCCTTCTGGACGCTGCGGGCATGGAGCCTGCTGTGCGCAGAGAGGGCATGGCTGCGCTGGTGATGGCGTACGGCGTGCAGGTGCGTGCTGCGCCAGCGATGGATTGCTAAAGCAGCAGGCGTGTGGCGCGCTGGTGTGGGGAGCGCGGTGTGGGCTGTGCTGGGTTGGTGATGGGTTTGCGTGCATGTGCTGGAGAGGGGATGGGGTCCTGGGTGTGTGCGTGCTGGCATGGACAGCCACATGACCTCTGGTGCAGGTGCTATGCCTGGTGTAGATGGGGCGCTTGCCGCGGACATTTGAGTGTGAGTGCGTGTGTTTGTGTGTGTGTGTGTGTGCGTGCACGTGTACAGCCCCAGCTTGCTTTTGCATTTGCTTTGGCTTTGGCTTTGGCTTTGGCTCCTGCAGTGTACATGCATGGGTATGACTGTGGTCCCCGCGTATTTGCTTTGGCACCTGCCATGTGTGTTTTGCACGCTTTGTCGGCTTGACTGCTGCTCTTGACTCCGTGTGCGATGCCTGCTCAATGCTGCTGCTGCTGCTGCTGCTGCTGCTGCAGATTCTTCTGGAGGGCATCTTCCACACAGGTGAGGGCGGCCCCAGCTGATTGCCCCGCTCTGCTGCTAGCTGTCTCTGTTGCCACCCGGTGGTCATGCTCTGCTCCTTCCTGGTGGTTGCGTTCTGCTGCTGGCTGGTGACTGTGCTGTGCTGCTACCTGGTGGCTGCACTCTGCTGCCAACCGGTGGTCATGCTCTGCTGCTACCTGGTGGCTCCACTCTCCTGCCAACCGGTAGTCATGCTCTGCTACTACCTGGTGGCTGCACTCTGCTGCCAACCAGTAGTCATGCTCTGCTGCTACCTGGTGGCTCCACTCTACTGCCAACCGGTAGTCATGCTGTGCTGCTACCTGGTGGCTCCACTCTCCTGCCGACCGGTAGTCATGCTCTGCTACTACCTGGTGGCTGCACTCTCTTGCCAACCAGTAGTCATGCTGTGCTGCTTCCTGGTGGCTGCGCTGGGCTGCTATTGATGTGTTGCCACGCCACGGGCCTGACCATGCATGCATGTCCGCATTGGTGGTGCCGCACAAAAACTCGCGCATGCGCACACACACACACACACATGCACACATACACACAAGCTGACAGTGCTGACAGAGCAAGGGGTGCCATTGCTCCCAATCTCTGGCCTGTCGTATTTTGCACTCACCATTTCTGGCTCTGAAACAGTTAGATTCAGGCCTGTGGTCTGCACACTGAAGTGGATGGCTGTGCCCTATAAGGGTGGAAGCTGGAGTGGATCAGGGCACGCCTGATTGCCACGCCCAACGCAACCATGTGCGGGGCTCTGGTTCGAGGAAGCTCGCACGCCTGACTGCCGTGCACGCCTGAAAGGGGCCCTGATTTGAGGGTGCTGGCGTGTATGCCCCGTTGCAGACCCTCACCCAGGCAACCTCCTTGCGGCGTCTGATCCTGAGGAGGGTGGCATGCGGGTGGCGATCTTGGATTGGGGACAGGTGCGGCTTTGCGTTGGTGACGAGCTGCATTCAGTGGCCAGGTGCAGGCTTGGAAAGGTGCTCGGGTTGGTTTTGCTGTGGGTTTGGGTCCGAATGGGTGAATGGGTGCTCTTAGGGGCCACAGGGTCCGAACACGGCAGCAGCATGGAGGCAGGCGGTGTGGTTGCATGGTTGTGGGTGGTGTTGCTGCATGGAGGCAGGCGTTGTGTGCACACAGGATTGTGGGGCGGGCCAGGAGGGTGTGAGTGGCAGAGTTGCCGCGGGCAGCGAGGCTGGGCGGATGTCTAGATGCGTCTTCTTTCTGGGTGCGCTCTGGGCAACACTGTCAGAGGCAGCAGAGGTAGCATGCGCATGCTGGATTTGGCGCCAAGTGCGCCTTGGGCTTAAGCCCAGTTTTATGAGGGGGCATGTGAGTAGTGGCCAAGCACAGACTCATTAAAGGGACTCATTAAGGAAGGGAGCAAGAGTAGGGGCCAAAAAAGGGAGAATGCCAGCAAGGGCCAAGCACAGACTCAGCGCCCATGTCAGGCCGCCTCATGCTGTCTCTCATTGCTTGCTTATGATTGATTTGGCATTTGAGTGTCATGAGACAGCTGTCATGACATTTGAGTGTCACAAGACAGCTGTCATCACATTGTGTGTGCATGTGTACGCGTTCATGCCTGCTCTCAGCTCACTTAGCCCCAAATTTGTGCATCTATGCTGCTTACCATGATTGGCAGCATGGGGCTTAAGGATTTTTTGTGTGCCCTGAACTTTGGGATGGCATGCGCCTAGCATGTGCTGTCTCTGCAGACAAACAGGGGTTCGCTGGTTTGCACCACCTGCTGCGCGTGCCCGGCCCCTCACATTGCTGCAGAGGGGACAGCCAAACTCACGTGCACACTCGAGATGCACACATTTTCCCACCTCACGTACACGTACATACACATATGTTCAGCCTCCTTGCATGCAAACACACACACACTTGTGCAAAATGCTTATCTGTCCTTTTCTGATGCGACATGGAAGCATCCTTCTTGTGTCCTTCCAGATAAGAACTAGCCAGCACTTAGCATTTAAGATGTGTGTACCAAGGCATTTGTGTGTGCATGCTTGTGCGGTGTCCGGGAGACACTGCTCAGCACAGCACAACACACAGCGCGCAGCACACCGGCATGTCCTCACAGATGAAGCAGCTGACGCACAACGAGCGTGTGCGGTACGCGCTGCTAGTGGTGGCCATGGCCTCGAGGGACGGGCCGCTGCTGCGTGCCACACTCGCAGAGCTGGGCGTGCGCATCGAAAACTGCAACGACAGCTTTGCAGAGGTGCGGCGCGCTGGACCGCCTCATGCCCTGGGGTCATAACGTGTGTATTTGTGCCTGAGTGTGTGCATGCATGCAAGGGTGCATGCTTGCAGAAGAGGAGCTGCAGCTGTGTTTTTTGTAGATGTCCTTGCTTGGCCTGTGGCATGTGGTGTGCGCGTACGGCTAGTGAGCCCTTCCTAGGCTAGTTAGAAAGCAGGCAGGACGTGAGCGCCATACGGGGCCGCAAACCTGCTTCAAGCCCAATGGACGTACAGGTCATAACCTTGGGGCTTCTTCATTCCTAAACAATTTGCTCTCACCATCCCCGCACATGGGCTACATCCTTGCACACATGGGCGCAAATAGGCATATGCTGCACTGCACACAGGCTTCCATCTGCCTCCAACTTTGACACACCAGCGGATTCACATGCGCTGTGCGGGTTTGCTGGCCACATTTCACGTTGACGCACAGCTGCTTCACACACAAAGGTTGCTGCACGTTGGCTGCAGGCATGCCTACAAACAATCCCAACAAATAAGCAAGAGGTCACATGCGTGGCTTGCTGCACGCAGACCGCTGCCAGCTGCCTCATCTGTCAACAAATGAGTAGCTCCCCCTGTGCAGGGTGCTGCACGCTGATTGCTGGCTACATCATGTTTGACACGCAGATTGCTGGCTACATCATGTTTGACACGCAGATTGCAGGCTACATCTGGACACACGCATCGCTCGCTACATCTGGACACGCAGATTACTGGCCCCTTTGCTGATTGCGTCCTGCCTGCTGACGCGCAGATCGCTGGTTACATCCTGTTTGACACGCGCATGGACATGATTGAGGCACTGGAGAGTCCGATGAGCAGCGATGCAAACGAGGGCTGGAGGTGGGCTGCGCCGCGCGGTGCTTGCATGCGCCTGCATGGCGCGTGCATTGTAGTGTGCGCCAAACAGATAGATGTGTGGGATCAGGGGCTGCAGGCAGTGTTGCACACGGCGTGTGGCTCTTGTGCTTGTGGGCGTGCTCCGTGCTTTTATTTGGGCTGCCAGGCAGGCAGAGCCTTGACGGGGGTGCAGCTGATGAGACGGGGCTGAGTTGGAGTGGTTTTGGATGGCAGGTCTGGGCAGCCGATTGGGTTGGCGGGGTCAGACAGTTTAGCTGACAGGAATGGGCTCAACTGGGCTGGGCTGAGGAGCAGCCAGCCCGCAGGCCCAAGTAAGCGTTGCTGTACCTTGAACTCACCTCGTCGTAACCTTCATTTCACCTCAACCTGACCTTAACCTAGTTCACCTCGTCCTGACCTTAACCTTATTCACCTCGCCCTAAGTTTCAGCTCACCTCAACATTTAAGCCCAAGCCCACCTCACCCTGACCCGCCCCAGACCCACCCAGGTGGCGATGTGACATTGCCCTCTGATACAATCCTTTGTATATCCTTTGTCTATCCTTTGTATGGCACACCCATGGGTGCACTTCAGGAGGTATGCAGGGACACTCATCGACAGGATGTCGTGATGTGTTGCATGACATGGATTGACCAGCGCACAGACGCAGCGCGTGCCGCTGGTGCATGGGAGGGATGGGAGGGATGGTGAATGGGAGGGATGGTGCATGGGAGCAGCGCGTGCTGCTGGTGCATGGGAGCAGCGCGTGCTGCTGGTGCATGGGAGCAGCGCGTGCCGCTGGTGCATGGGAGGGATGGGAGGGATTGTGCATGGGAGCAGCGCGTGCCGCTGGTGCATGGGAGCAGCGCGTGCTGCTGGTGCATGGGAGGGATGGGGAAGGGGGGTGCAAGCCACCAGAGTGATGCATGCAGGCGGGCCTAAGACCTGCGTGTCGCGAAGTGCTGACTGCCTCTCGTGCCAGAAGTACATGCGCTGCCATACACACACTGCCATGCACACACTGCCATACACACACACACGCCACCACACACGACCCACGCCTAAGGCATGCCAAGCAAGGTCTTGCATCCCACAGCGCAACCACCGCGCACCGGCGTGCCCCTCCTTGCACCACACTTCCCTGTTCCTGCGCGACTCCGCGCTCCCCGCAGCACTTGCTGCACATCATTGCATCATTGCGCCCTCCGCGTGTGCAGGACCACGCACGCGCCCAAATTTCCCCAAAACCCACCGCACTCGCTGCACGCCACTGCATCATTGCGTCATTGCATCATTGCACCATTGCCCCCTCCGTGTGTGCAGGACCACACGCGTGCCCACGCTTCCCCGGGACCTCTTCATGATTATGCGCATCATCACGCTGCTGCGTGGCGTCCTCGTGTCCATGCGCGTGTTCGATGTGTCCTCCGCCCTGCTGTGGCGCCCACTGGCGCTGCAGGTGTGCCGCGCCACACCTCTGCGTGCGTGCAGGGTGTGGTATGTGTGTTTGTGCGCCTGGGTGAGGAGGGGTTGGGGCCGCAGCGCCGCTTTGAAGAGAAAAAGGTGGCCCTAGAAGGAGGGGGGGGGCAGTGAAGAGCCGGCCTGCTTGCTGACACAGGGGGCTGCTTGCTTGTAGGTGTGGGGGCCCGCCCCTCGCGAGGTGCGTTGCTGTTGATGTCTGATGTAGAAGGCCAGGAGGCTGAGAGGCGTAGCTGCCATCAGCGGGCCCTCTTTTCCCTCCCTCTGTGCTGGCTTTGTCCCATACATCCCTCTGTGCTAACTTTCTCCCTTACATCCCTCTGTGCTGACTTTGTCCCTTACATCCCTCTGTGCTGGCTTTCTCCCTTTTACACCCCTCTGGTTCCCTCAACAATGGCGTGGGCGTGCAGCGCGGCGGGGCACTGCAGCCCCTGGGCTCATGCCCTCGCCCTGTGCATCCCAACCTTGTGCAGCCACCAGGCACCCACCCAACGCGCACACCCTCACCTTGTGCTGCCACCAGGCACATCTTCCCGCCCTGTGCACCCACAGTCCCTCTCGTGCCTTTTGCAGACCAATCCCCCAGAGCCTCCATGTCACACACCCTGGCAGGCAGCGCGCTTGTTGCTGTAGTCTTGTGAGGTGTGCACACCCAGACCATGGTCCAAAACACACACACACACACACACGCACATGCCCGACCGAATGTGCATGCACATATGACACACTGCGCACACCCCACACGCGTTGCCGCCATCCGTACAACGCGTGCAGGTGCTGAGCGACCTCACCCAGCTGCCGCCCGCCCTGCCCTGCAATGCCCCCCCTCCCGCCACGCACACCAGCGGCGGCCGCGCGGTAGCTGCCCCCAGCCCACCCCACACA
>LKMJ01003336.1_pt1 | contig 14919 bp, 15 predicted proteins | sample 643391 | NCBI WGS metagenome assembly LKMJ01 (sample SAMN04112250, study PRJNA286221) | soda lake metagenome | biome: soda lake; feature: Kulunda Steppe; material: water; isolation source: sample PL-Br10 brine of Picturesque Lake | place: Russia: Kulunda steppe | collected 2010-07
GGTGTTTTCTCTAAGATTTCAATATCGTTTCTATATAATTCTCGAATATCTTTTAGTTCTGCCGCTTTCATTGCTATTCTTCCTATTCCTAAGCCCCATGCTAATACTGTTGCTTCGAATCCTAGTAGCGGTTTTGTTACTTCTGGCCGGAACATTCCTGCTCCTGCCATACCTAGCCATTCTTCATCTTCTTTATCCCATACTTGCACTTCTACACTCATTTCAGTGTAAGGATAGTAAGAGGGTATTAATCGGAATTCGTCATAACCCATTTTCTCGAAAAATTCGGAAATATATCCTTTTAGATGCTTGAAGTTCAGTTTTTTGCCTACAACTATTCCGTCTGCTTGGTAGAATTCTGCTAGATGTGTTCGATCTATAGTTTCATTTCTGAATGCTCTAGATACTGTGAAGAATTTTCTGGGTAAGTCTTCTTCATCTAGTTGAGCCAGTGTTTCTGCTGATACAGAGGTAGTATGTGTTCTTAGAACATTTTTTTCTGCTTCTTCTTTTTTCCATTCGTAGTTCCAGCCTTTGCTTCCTGTTGTCCATCCATTTTCGTGTGTTTCTTTGATTCTGTTAGCAATTTTTGTTTGTTTTTCATCGAACTCTGTTTTTTTCGGCTTTTTCATGAAGAATGTGTCTTGTAATTCTCTTGCAGGATGGTCTTGAGGAATATACAAGGCATCGAAATTGTAAAGTCCTGAAGAAACGTAATCTGCTTGCATTTCTTCGAAACCCATTTCTAGCCATTTTTGGCGAGAATAATCTATTATTTGTTTGTAAAAATGTTTTCTTCCCGTTCTTGGTGTTTCTACATTAGCCTCTACATCGAAAAGAATGCTTATATCTTCTAAATCTGTTTTTTGTCCTTTTTCTGTTATTTTTATTGTTTTAATAGGTTTAAGTTCCGTTTCAATTAATCCTCTATCTTCGTGTTCTTCTTCAAACTCTCTTTGTTCAAGCTGGCTTTTTAATTCGTCTTTACCTTGTTTTTGTTTTCCTTTTTCAGTTAATAACACTTCGCCTTGCCTTATTTCAATTAATTCTTTTTCTCTTGCTTTTCCTAAGGCGACTTCTAGGTTGTCATGATCTATGTCAGAAATTTTCTTTTCCCCATTTACTTCTTCTAGTAGGGAGTGTTCAGGCGATCCTTTTTGTATGATTTTTCTGCCTTTTTCAGTTAATTCTTGTTCTATTGTTTCTTCTTCTGTTGTTTGAACCATCCCTTTCTCTTTTAGTTCTAGTATGGCTCTATTAACCATACTTTGGTCATATCCTTTTTCTTCAAGTTCATCAACAGTTGCTTGCTTGTGCTTCTGTAATTCTTTTAGAATTGTTTTAGCTTGTTGAGGCAGTTTCACGTCTAACCTTCACTTTGCTGATTCTTATATATCTAAGAGCTTTTAAATTAAAGATTAAAGAAAAATGGGGTCTCAAAAAGATATAGCCTAAAGTATTCTCTTGATTTTCTTGGTTGCTTTGTCCATTTCTACCTTAACTAGTCCCATGTTTACGCCAGAATCAGTTAATATCGTTAGAATTCCTTCTTCTCCTGCTCCAGTACTTACCAGCTTACCTTCCTTAGATTCTATTGTTACTGCGTTTACTTCTCCCATTCCTAGAGATTCACTTGCAGTTTCTCCTGAACCTACTGTAGAAGCTGTCATAGCACCTACTTGATCGTCATTTATGTCTTGTCCTAAGTTTGATGCAATTAGTAGTCCGTCTCTTCTTACTACTGCGGCACCTTTGATTCCTTGTACGTTATCAAGTTCGTCCAATGGTTTGTTTAGTTTTTCTTCTTTGCTTGCCATTATATACACCTATAGTTAATCATTCTTTTTTAAATTATCCTGTTTGTTTGCGGGTTTTTGAAGAGTTTATGCATAATACCAATTATGCTGTTCCATGATTTTGTCCATTAGTCTTTCTAATGATTCATCTAAATTCTCTCCATTTTTAGCATCTATTCCTAAAGTTTCGATACCTGTTTCTTCTTCTATCTCTTCTGGGGATAGAGCATCATCTTTGTTTTGGAAGTTAGCCAATATTATAAATGGAAGTTCTTCTGCTGTTAGATCTCTTTCAAGTTGTTCAACTCTTTCATAATTAGGATCTCTAGCATCTACTACGATGAAACATCCGAACATGCTTTTTCCTAGGAAGTCTAAAGCCCAGTCAAATCTTTTTTGTCCAGGCGTTCCGAATAATTCTGCTTTCAGACCTTTTTTGTTAACTGAACCGTGGTCTAGAGCTACAGTAGTACCTAATCTATCTACGGATACAGCTTCTTCTGACATGTTTTGTACTGTTGTCGATTTTCCTGCATCGTATGGGCCTGTAACAAGCATTTTTGGAACATACATTACTAGTCCTCTTGGAGTGATGTCGAAAGGTACTTTCGTTTCAACATCCGGCTTTCTAATTTCAATGAATTTTAGTACAATTCCTCCTCTTTCTATTCCTTTTAGATGAATTACATAATCAAATATTTCGGTTAGTTCTTCAATTTCTTCTCCATCATCTTCGAAACCTAAGTTAGGTAATAAGTAGTAGCATACCGTGTTTGTAGATTCTGCTACAGGTTTAATGTCTTGAGTAAAGTCTCTTAATTCATCCCATTTTCCTGCAAATGCATCTAAAGAATCAAGCACGAATGTTGATCCAAAGTCTTCCATATCTTCCATGGCTTCAATTGCTACCTCTTTCGACTCTTGTATGTAGTCGGATCTTTCTGCCTTCAGATCTGTTTCTATCTTATATTCTGCAGTGGTTTCTTTACCTAATGTTGATGAAAAACCATCAATTGTTGCAAAATTGTCTTTATCTGTATCACCTATTCTTTCTTGCACGTACTGAGGCATTTTATTATTTATTAAATATACAACATTGTCTTCTTCCTCCATTCTAAAGTTTACAAGGCTTGAAGCAAATTTTGATTTATCTACTGCTAGATCGGCTAAAAATAATACGTTTGAACCGTCTTCTACTCCTCCATCTAAAGCCTCGTTTAATCTTTCTAGAGGTAGCTCAATTTTTGTCATATAGTATTGAATATGTTCTGGTCGTTTATAAAGTTAGTTCAATCCAAATGTGGCTAGAAGACCTATTGTAAATTTTGCAAGCTGTTCCAATTATTTGAAGTACATTTAGAATAATTAAAGTAATGAAAAATAGTTAAAAAAGTTTTATTCGCTGATTATAATCTCTCCTTCATCCTTATTGATTTCTAAATCTTTCCACTCTCTCGTATGCTCCGTCTTATCCATACGATTTACAGATATTTTCTTATCATCTCCTTCCATTTTCAGTTTAATTACTCCGTCCGCAACGTGATTTACTGTTGATTTGGTCTTTTCTTCGTGCGTACTTTCTTCTAGAGTAATGAAAAGACATCCTCCTGACGAAGTACTTTTTGCAGCTACAACTTGTAAAAATTTCAAAGTTGACTGAGGATCTGTATATAATAGCAAGCTTGAAGCAGAGTTTATAGCCACTCTTTTTGTCTTATCCGGACTTAGTTCTCTCATTGCGTCTGTAAGAGTCATGTTCATTTGGTTCATGTCCGATAAACCGTCTAACGCAAACATATCGTCTGAACCGCCTGCTTGCCACGAATAACCGTCCACGAAAACTAATTGATCAGAATATTCGCCGAAGTCCCAGCCATAATATTCTGCATCACCTCTGACATCATCCGGAGAACCATCTAAAGAAACGTAAAGTCCTTCTTGCTCTCCTTTTAAGCCTTCATAAACTAAACGATTAATTAAAGCTTCTTTTCCTGTTCCTTTATCCCCCATTATGATTATTGTAGAGTTCATAGGGAATCCTCCTTCAATCATATCGTCCAATGTTTCTATTCCTGTAGATAATCTTTCTGGCATTTTTATACCTCTTGTTCAAGAATTTTTGTCATTTGCTACATTAAGAATATGGCTTTCCGGCTTTATAATAATTCAAGACATAATCGCCCGAAAGTGATCATCAGTCCTATACCGTACCTATAGGATTTAATAAGGAACATCTACCTACTTACCTTATGGCTGATGAAGAAGAAGTAGAAAGATCTAAAACAGGGGTTCCAGGTCTAGACGAAATAATGGATGGTGGAATACCTAAAGGCCATATTGTTTTAGTTTCAGGAACCTCAGGGAGTGGTAAAACAACAGTAACCACACAATTTCTATACAATGGCGCAGTAGACCATGACGAAAAAGGTCTTTACTTCTCAATTTCAGAACCCGTAGACAACATAAAACAGACTAGCCGGCACTTCGGCATGGACTTTGACGAAGGAGACGGAACCAAAGTCCATTTTGATGAGGAAAATAACCTTATGCGAATGGGTTCCGGAGACGTTTTTGAGCCCGGAAAATTCGTGGAAAAATTCAAGAGAAAAATTGAAGAAATAGAACCAGAAAGAGTAGTATTAGATTCTATAACAAAATTTGCAATGGTTTTTGATTCTGCACCAGTAAGAAGAGAAAAAGTAAATGAACTTACAGAATTCCTAAGAGAGCAAAACATAACTACTTGTTTCCTTTCAGAATTACCCTACAGTTCAGAACAAAAAAGAGTGAGTAAGTATGAGATAATTGAGTTCGTTGTAGACGGAGTGATAATTTTAGGATATGAACGTAAAGAATCTTCTCGTACAAGAACTATTGAAGTCTTTAAAATGCGTAGAACAAATCACTCTTCAGACATACATCCGCTGAAAATAACAGATAGAGGTATAATGACTTACCCTAACCAGACAGCATTTTAAAAAGATTCTAAAACTGCTGCAACCACTATTAGGACGAATCCTATTGTTACAGAAGCCATTATCTTTCTTAATGTATCTTTAGAAAAATCCTTTCGATAAACAGATATAGAGATAAGAGTACCTGTTATTCCTGCCAAAATAAAACCCAACATCTCTAATGATGCATGAGGTAAAAAGCATAATGGGCTGGGCTGAGAAACATCTGGTCCGCATGCAAAGTAAGCTCCTCTTTCTATGTTAGATATAAGATGTGAAAAGAAAACTCCTAATACTGAAGCATTCCACGTCAGTATAAAGGCTCCAGAAGAACCTATAATCGCTGAAACAACAAGAATTGAAAAGTAAACAATCAAATTATTAGATAATATTGCAAAAAACGCTGCGGAAGGATTAGTTGCATAACCTGCAGCTCCTACTATATCTAACTGTATTTCAAATAAATCAGGAAATATTGTACTTAACAAAATAAATCCTATAACCTGTCCTGTGAAAAGTGAGAAGTAAACAACTATTTCGTTCACATAACTATCTTCATTAATTCCCTCATCTAGGAAAAACTTCATCAAGGGATAAACTAAAGGTATGGCTGCAAAAACTACTGTGAGCATACTTACTTGTGTAGGATATAAAGTATTTGCAGCCGCAAATCCTCCTAGAACTGAGAACAACCCTATCAGAGATAGAACAACGTAATGATGTTCCTCTTCTTCTTTCAGGATTAATTCTGGTATCATCTCTAAACACTTTTTATTTTTCTAGGTTTATTTTCCTATCCCACATCTTTTGAGCTAATTCTCCATCATACATCATTTTTTCTACTTTTTCTTCAGCATTGGCTTTCCTTTTTTGATGCTCTTGTAAAAATTCGTTTAATTCCTCAATAAGAATCTCTTTAATTTCTCCAGTCAACATTTCACCTTCAGAATAACTTTTTGCTATTTCTCTTATTCTGTCATCATCTTCTAGTAATAGACTGTGAAGCCACTGGTAGGAAACATCAACAGATAAATCTGCACCTTCTTCTCTATGTTCTTCCAGAGTATCTCCTCCTCCAGAATAAGCGTGTTTCTTTACTTTTTCCTCAACTACTTCAGGATCGTCATCTAGCATGATTGCTGTTTTGGGTTTAGAAGCACTCATTTTTCCTTCAGGACCGGTTAGTGCCGGTATAAATTTAGAGTGTACTGCCGCAGTTTTTTCATAACCTAGTTTCTCGGCAATATCTCTTTGTATCCTCCAGTAAGGATCTTGGTCAATTGCAGCAGGTATAACACATCTTTTATTCTCAAAAAATGTTGGAACACATTGTACTGCTGGCCAAAAGTTCATACCTATATTTGTGGATCCTTCGAAGCCGAAGACAGATTGTGCTGTAGAATTATTAATCTTATTAGCTATTTTAACAACAGCATCATACATGTTACCCATATATTCTCTGTTTCGAAAGATGAATGTCTTTTCAGGGTCGAATCCTACGGCCGCTATTTCTCTTATGTTTTCTTGAGCGTGTTTTTCTATTTCTTCAAAACTCATCCCTCTATCCCAGTGTTTCTCATCGTCAGTTACCTGTATGTAAACATTTACATCGAATTTTTGCTGCATCCATTTCGTGAAATAAAAGGAAATTATATGCCCTATATGCATTTTTCCTGACGGCCCTATGCCTGTATATAGGAAAAAATCTTCACCCTCTTCATAATCTTCTATTACTTTGTCTAAATCTCTGTGGGAGAAAATAAAATCTCTTTTAAGGTACAAATGGTTTTCTCCGGCATTCTGAATTATCTTTTGTCGGATTTCATCATCTATACGTTCTGTTCCGAATTTTTCTATTAGTCGATTATAGTTTACGTTTCCTTCTACGTCCCACGGGGTGACTTCGAAATCTTGTTCGGTCATTTGTATAAACCCTTTATATCTGAAAATTTTAAAGTGAGTGGCAGCAGTCTCTAAATGCTGCCGTTAATTTTGTAATCAAGGTTTTGTAGAACATCACGATAACTTTGTTTAATTTCTTGAACTTTCACTTCTCCTCCTGCTAAAAGTGCGTCTCCATTCTCGTAATTTAATTCCAATTCATCCGTCATGAATTCTTGAAGTTCATGATCTGGCAGTTTTTCATACATTGAGCCCTGATATGCTTCTTCCATAATTGGTTCTTTGTATTTTGTCGTTGGATCAAGTTCTTCAGCCAGTTCTTCTAGGCTTTCTGAAATATTTTCGGGCATCTCTTCTTCTTTCCTAGGATGCGCATTAAAATATTCTTGCATATAGCCAAGCACTGCAGGATTTTGAGTTCTCGTGGAAACTACGATATTTTCGTCGCCCGAATAAGCCTCAAGTTCGTTTAGAACTCCTTTTAGCCTTAAGTTCGTTCCTATACCTGCTCTTTGGTAGTCTTGATCTACAGCTAATCCATTAGCATATATCTGGTTTTCAAGCTTTTGCGTTGAAGAAAATCCAACTATTTTTCCGTCATGTTTTGCGAGAATCACATTGGACACAGGTATAATGTGTTCCTCTACATCTCTTCTAGTTGGAATTCCTGCTCTTGTAAAAGCAGACTGCGCCGTATCTGTTATTTCTTGAAGTTCTTTCCGACTAAAGTCTTGTTTTTGAGGGTTTTGATATGTTTTAAATTCTAAATTTCCAAAAACATCCACCTTTAGTTAGTTGTTCTTTCATAGGTAATTCTAGATTATCTCTAAACTTTTTTAAAGCTTTTTAAGACTTCAGAAACGTTAAAGTTGGGACTAAACATATTAAAAACTCTAAAAGTAACTCTATAATCTTTTTAGTTTAAAAGAAAGTTTTTGAACTAATTATGCCAATTAAATCGAATTTTTGAAGAAATACTGTGAAGTGTCTCTGAAAAATCTGTCTTTTTGTTAAAGTTAAACATAATTTATCTAATCCGCTCATATTTAGAGTGGTTCCAGACTCTTTTAATTTTAACATTGAAAGAAAAGCGTCTTCATTCCGCCTTAGCCTTTTTGACAACCTTCTTTCTATTCTCTAGCGCCATTATGGCAGGTAAATCTTCTCCGCTCATAAACCTCACAAACGCTCCTCCAGCTATTGAAACATGAGAAAAATCATCTAGCTGATGGTCGAAACGTTTGACTAAAGAAGAAGTATGCCCTCCTCCCAAAACAGTGTAAGCATTACTTTTTGCTATAGCATTTATTATTTCTTTAGTACCTTGTTCATGGTCTTCGAAAGCTCCCATCGGGCCTTTTGCTAGAATAGCGTCCGAACTTTCGATTATTTTCTTGTATTCCTTTATTGTTTTTTGACCTATATCCCAAGTTAGTTCATTTTCAGGAATTTCAGAAATTTCATAACTCCCGCTAGTTGTTACAAGATCTCTAGGTAGCACTATTTTATCTTCATGTTCTTCAATTAGTTCTTTCAATTGTTTTTTTCTAGTATGATATCCTTTCTCTTGTATCCATTCTTTCTTCTTGCCTATATCGTATCCTTTAGCTATTAGAGCGACTTCAGCCGGTATACCTCCTAACAGGACTTTTTCAACATCCTCAATCATGTTTTCAAGCATACCTATGATGTCTTTAGGTTTTTCTCCTCCTAAGACTAAAGTACCGTTAGAAAACTCTTTTTTGACTTTATCACAACTTTCTACTTCTTTTCTCATTACTGGTCCCGAATAGGAAGGTAATTGTCTAGTAAATCCTACCATAGATCCGTGAGATCGATGAGCTACTGAAAACGCATCATTTACAAAAATATCTGCATTTTGCGCTATTTCCTTAACAAAATGATCTTTCGAATGCATTTCAGGAGATTGGCTCTTTAATTCTTCTGATAAAAATCTAATATTTTCTAATAATGCCAGTTCTCCTTCTTTCATTTCTTGAAATGTTTCTTCTATTTCTTTACCAAAGAAAGAACTAACATAATGTGTTTTGATACCTGTTTCTTCTTCTATATAATCTCTATGTTTCTTTAATTTTAGAAAATCTTTTCTGGCTGGTCTACCTTGATGCGATATTATTAGCGTTTTAGAATTAGCGTCAGAAAATTTTTGAATTGTCTCTAAATATTTGTAAAATCTTTCTGTTTTTTGCGGCTTTTTTTCTTCTATTGGAAGGTTCAAATCTGTTCTAAGTAGCACTCTTTGTCCTTCTACTTCTTGAAAATTTACTTGTTTCATATTTGTTTTCGATACCTGTTGTCAAAAAACTTCAAGATTTATATTACGAAGTATTACATCACTGGTATTTAAGCATTAGCCAGAAATCCTACAGCCACACATTATTTATAAAAAATTCTCCGACAATCAATAAATTCACAGAGGCAACACACAATGACAATCTCAGGTGAATGTTTTGGACGCTTTTTCTCTAAGAGCTCCAAATAAAACAATTTCAGAAAACATTTCTAACTACAACCGCACAAAAATTTCTAAAACCTTGAAAAACTTTCAGTTTAGAATCCTTCTACAAGAGGCACCGACAAAATATGACAAACAAAAATAATAATACTGAAAAAATCAGCGAATTAGCACGTCGAAGAGGATTCTTCAGTCAGACTGCAGAACCCTACGGTGGCGTAGCCGGATTCTACACCTTCGGACCAGAAGGAGCAGAATTAAAAAGAAATATAGAAAATTTGTGGAGAGAAAGATTCAACAAAAAGGAAGGTCACAGAGAAATAGAAGCGCCCACAATAATGCCAGAGCAAGTTTTCGAGGCATCAGGACACCTTGAAACATTTGATGACATGATTATAGAATGTCCTCAGTGCTCAGAGAATCATCGTGCCGACCATTTAGTTGAAGATAATACCGACATAGATGAGGCTGAAGCATTTTCTCCAGAGAAGATAAAGAACATTATAGAAGATGAAGAGCTAGAATGTCCTTCTTGTAAACATAGTCTAGTAGGAATTGATGTAGACGACTTTAACCTGATGTTCAAAACAGAAATAGGGCCTGGAGACTCTATGCCAGGTTATTTACGTCCTGAAACCGCACAAGGAATATTTGTCGAGTTTCCTCGATTTAAAGACTATGCTCGTAATCAGCTGCCTTTCGGAATAACACAAATAGGCAAAGCTTACAGAAACGAGATATCTCCACGAAAGGCTATTGTAAGAGTTAGAGAGCTTACTCAAGCAGAACTAGAACACTTTATTGATCCAGAAGAAGATAGACCGCAAATAGAAAAAGTAGAAGATGTTGAAGTAACTTTGTACCCTGCAAGCGATCAAGAAAAGAGCGAAACAGAGTACAAAACCATTACAGTAGGCGAAGCAGTGGAAAAAAACATTATAGAAAGTGAATGGGTTGCTTACTACCTAGGTATAGCCCAAAAATGGTACAAAAGAATAGGTTTAGATATGGATCGCTTCAGATACCGACAACATCTGAGAGATGAGAGATCTCACTATGCTACAGACTGCTGGGACGCAGAAGCAGAAGTAGATGGAGATTGGATTGAAATAACAGGTTTTGCCTACAGAGGATGTTACGACCTAACTAAACATCAAGAACATTCTGGAGAAGACTATACAATTTTCAAAGAGTATGAAGAACCAAAAAAGATAGAGGAAAAAAGAATAAATCCTGACATGGGTTATTTAGGTCCAAAATACGGAAATAAAACCGACGAAATAATAGAAAAATTAAATAGCTTGGCTGAAGATAACGAAGAAGTTTTTGAGAATGAAGAAGTCACCATAACTGTTGAAAACGAAGAAATCACTGTCCCTACGGATAAAATCGGTTTTGAAGTTGTAGAAACTGAAAAAACAGGTGAGAGAATCATACCTCATGTTGTAGAACCTTCTTTCGGTATAGATCGTTTAGTTTATACCGCTATAGAGCATGCCTACAACAAAGATGAAATTGAGGGAGAATCAAGAACCTATTTGAGTTTGGATCCTGAAGTTGCTCCTACACTAGTTGCTGTCTTTCCTTTAATGAAAAAAGACGGCCTGGACGAAAAAGCTCGAAAACTAACAACCAAGTTACGTGAAAACAGATTTTCTGTAGCTTACGACGATTCAGGAACTATAGGTAAACGTTACAGAAGACAAGACGAAATAGGAACTCCTTATTCTGTGACTGTAGATCATGAAACACTAGAAGATAACTCCGTAACTATAAGACACAGAGACAGTACAGAACAAGTTAGAGTGAAAATAAAAGAACTTCCTAAGCTACTAAGTGGGCTGAAATCAGGCGAAGTTAGTTTTTCTGATATCTAGCTCTTTTTCTTATTCTTTTTATAAAATTAGCCCAGTTAAGGAATCCGTAAAACACAATCCGGAAGCAAAAATTGTAGGAACAAAATACTCTCGCAACAAAAAGATAAAGGTGTCTATTCCATAATTAATTAGACAAGGACGGTTATTGATTTTTTATGGCAGAGTGTGATATTTGTGGAGAAAAAGTAATGGGATTTAGCTGCAGCTATTGCGGCGGAACTTATTGTTAAGACCATAGACTTCCCGAAAATCACGAATGCGATAATCTTGAAGAAGAAGTAGAGAAACAGAAAGAACAAAATCTGCAATGGTTTGAAGAAAAGAACTTAAAAGAAGAAACCGCAGACAAAAAAAGGCCGTTGCAAAGTAGAAGAAAACCCACAATAGTAGAAGATATTTTCAGATCGCTTTCAAACAATTATGTGCTACTTATTATAGGTATAACTGTACTATCGTTCTACTTACAAAATATTTCAGGATACGAACAGCTTTTCATATTAAATGCCGATATTTTCGGAAATATTACAGGCGAACCAGGTTTAATTCATCAGCCTTGGACTTTAATTACTGTAATGCTGCTTCACGGCGGTATATTCCACTTATTCGTGAATATGCTTACATTCTACTTTTTTGGAACCCCTGTAGAAAAAATAATAGGGAGTAAGAAGACAGTAATATTTTACCTGCTTTCAGGAATATTTGCAAGCATAGTTTATGTTATTTCAAGAAATATAATGTGGTTAATCCATGGTTCAACTCTTCCTGGCGGTGGAGAAGTTTTCATGCCTGCTGTTGGCGCATCTGGAGCAGTTATTGCATTTGTAGGAATGGTTGCAATGCTTTATCCTCGATCAGACGTTCTATTATTTTTTGTAATACCTATGAAAATTAAAACTGCAGTTTACGGTTTCGGCATATTTGAAACCTTTAATCTACTAACTACCTTAGCCGGCTATCCTTTGCCTATAGTAGGTATGTTTGCAAGCTCCGCACACTTAGCAGGATTGGCTGTAGGAATCTGGTATGGTAAGAAGCTACAAGACAAATATAAAAGAAATACTAGTGTATTCGATCCTATGACGCCTTAAAGTGTTTTTCGAGTTGTCTCATAGTAAGTTACATCTTTTTCATTATCTACTACAGCATAAAGCATCCTAGACCTTATATTTTGTGCTAGCCTTACAGATTTGGACATCTCATAAAATTTCTGCGTTTTATTTTCTGGTACAGCATTCACAACCCATTTGGTATGTTGTCGATTTTCCTTAGGACCTTCCTCATAAGGATTAACTCCTCTCTCATACACTCTAAAATGTGCACCATACTTAAAACCAGACTTTACAATGTATCCTCGTTCTCTTAAATCTTTATAAACTGCATACTTATGGTCAAATTCACTATCAAGTTCAGAAAATCTTTGATAAACTTCTTTGTCTGATATTCTCTCTTCATCTTCTACTATATCTATTAATTCTCTTTCTACAAGATGATATGCTTCACAAAGAGAAAGTTCTAATACTTCTTGTTTGTATTTGCCGTAGTATTTTTGCTTATGTATTTTTTTAGCCTCTTTCTCATCCCATATCTTAACTTGTTTTCCAGTTATCTTAGCGCTTGTAGTCATAATTATTTTTCTTTCCTCATTCGTTGTATTCTCCTAAGTTTTTTTGTTCGTGTTCTCTTTTGATTCTTTGTGCTGAAGCCCAAGATTTTCTAGTTTCTATAGGTAATTCCTCTTCTTGCTTCAGATATTCTTTGAGAAAATTTACTGCTTTCTCATCATGAGGGTATCCTGAACCTAAATCATATCCATATTTTTCTTTTAGTCCTTCAATATGTTCTTCTCTTGCAGATTTTGCAGCTATTGACGCTGCAGAAACTATCGGATAGTCGTCATCTGCACCATGTTTTGCAATTATTTCTATCTCCTGATATTCGGCAGGTAATTCTTTTTTTATTTTTCTAACGAATTTTTCTTCGTTGGGTTCTGGAAGATCTATTATTATTTTATCAGGCTGTGTTTTTTTAATCAATTCTGTAAATGCTTGTATTTCTATATCATTTAGGGTCATCACTTGTCTTAGAGAGTCTATTTCTTCTGCAGTCACTTCTTTAGTTAATAAAACACCATAGTCGTTAAGTTTTGATAGTATTTTCTCTCTTTTACTATCTGATAGTTTTTTAGAGTCTTTAACACCTATTTTTTCTAAGTTTTCTATTTCTTTCTCTTCTGCTATGAATCCTCCAGCATACATACTCCCTATTACCGGACCTCTTCCCGCTTCGTCTATTCCTAGAATTTTTGGCATTTGAATATTTTAAGTTGAGAGTTGTCTTTTTTATGAATATTGTAGTTTTAATTTTGAAGTTTCTCTTATAGCTATATAGTTTAAAAGATTCACACCAACTTTATTTGTTATAAGAAAGCGGGGTGGAGCAGCCAGGAGTGCTCGTCGGGCTCATAACCCGGAGGTCCATGGTTCAAATCCATGCCCCGCTATTTTTCTGGAAAGATTTTTTCTTTTGGAAACTTGTAGCTTGTTTATCGAGCGTCTGTTATTCTGTTTACCAAGTTGGATGTCAGTTTTAGAATACCATATTTGCTCTAAATTGATTTTGTATAGTACCGAAGAGGATATTGTTAAGTTAAATAAAGATTTTGATACATTTAATTTAGTGTACTACTTTGTACGGGGGAGGCGACCAAAGTAGACTCTAGAGGCCATAACAAAAATGGAAAAAGCAGGAAATATAATATTAGAAGTCATAGACGAGTTATTGAGCACAAAAGTATCTACCGACATCCATCTAAGAATAAATAATAATTTATGCTCTGAAAAAGAATTTGAAATACTATTTAAGCAGTTTACAAAAGGAACATTTCTAGAAAGAGCCAATCTTCGAGTTGAAAGCTTTAAACCTTCTATTAATTGTGGCTGCGGCCACAGAGAACCATATAAAGGCGATAAAAACTATATCAAATGCCCTAAATGCGGCAAATTTGCCAATATCACCGATAAATCTTACGAAATAATAAAGCCCCAACCCATCAATTGAATAAATCTTTTCAGAATGCGCTGAGGTAGCCAAGTGGTCAAAGGCGGCGGACTCAAGATCCGCTCCCGTAGGGGTTCGCAGGTTCGAATCCTGTCCTCAGCAAAAAACATAAACCTATTCTCTCACAAACTCAACATATGGAACTTTCAACCAGATTAATTTTGAAAGAAATTAGCCAAAACGAAGATATAGAGATTACTAGAGATGCTGAAAATCTTTTAAGAGCAGTATTGGAAAACAAAGCGAAAGAAATAATAAAAGAAGCCTCTGAAACTAGATCAAGCAAGTCTAACAAACTTATAACTCAAGAAGACGTTCTAAAATGTATTAGTAACAAAGAAAAGAATTAGTTGATTTTCGAAAGTTCGTCCTGTAGATTCTCTAGTTCAGAATGTAACTCTCCGACAGAATCATCTATTTCCTCATCTTCCTTGTTGGAAAATTGTTCTTTCTTTTCTTCCTGTTCTTGTTGAACATCAGGTACGGAAATAGAATTATCTCCTGGTAACGCAGAATTCACTAGTTGAATTTTTTCATCTAGTTTTGAAACATTTTGTTTTACATTTTGAACCGACTCTCTTTTTATCTGATCTGTCTGTTTTATTAGTGCTGAGAGCTCCTCTATGTTTTTTACTATTTTTTCTATATCTTCTAAACCTTGATGGATTTCTTCCTCTTCCTCTAGTCTAACATAAAGAGAATTGTTGTCCGAGGCCATATATCTCATATTAATATTCCCGCTATTAAAAATAACCTGCAGCCTTAAATCAGCCAAATTGTTTTTTCAAATTCTTAACACCTGATAAACCAATTAAAGAAATTAAAGCAGCAATAGTGTAGTAAGAAATAGTTAAAGA
>LKMJ01003337.1_pt1 | contig 14916 bp, 20 predicted proteins | sample 643391 | NCBI WGS metagenome assembly LKMJ01 (sample SAMN04112250, study PRJNA286221) | soda lake metagenome | biome: soda lake; feature: Kulunda Steppe; material: water; isolation source: sample PL-Br10 brine of Picturesque Lake | place: Russia: Kulunda steppe | collected 2010-07
ACACACACACACACACACACACAACAATTGTGACCAAGCTGGTCAAGAGTACACACATGTTGTTAGTGGGAAGCATTCTCAATCATCCCTTCTCCTTCCAAATCCACTTATCCCAGCTTAACAAGCTTGAACAAGCAAGTGTTGACAGAAAATAATATTTGTTAGCCAGTTTTAAGAGGACCGACTTGTTAATGTAGAGCCACTCCAGTTGTCCCCCCTGCACATGCTTATCATGCTCCACTGCTTTGGATTTCTGGGGTATTCATGCCAGTCACACTGAGCTACTGGTAAGCTTAGCTTGCCGGTGTAAAGTGGAAACACTAATAGTAGACATTGACACAATGTGTGTCACACATTCAACACAGTATGCGACAAAAATGAATGCACACAAGTAGAAGGCTGGTAAAGGTACAGCTGTAGCTCAATGCTCATCCTAGAACAATCCTGTCCCTCATCGGCAAACCTCTATACATTCAATGTTAGGATTAGCCTGGTGCGAACTGCATCTCTCTCTTAATACGCGCCAACAGGTTTACCCCTGTTGTCATAATGATGTCTTTTCTTTAAAAGGCAGTCATGTCTGTCTACAAATATCTTTCCTAGTTACACCAAAGGGCCATGAATGTGCAGAAGGGTCACTCGGAGTAGCAGGTCCAAAGTGTCAAGACCTGACATCATGTATTCAGATAGTGCTACTCTGACCTCTCATATGATCCGGCTAGCCATCTTATGCGTTACTGCCTGTGCAACACATCTGCAACAAGCAAAGCATCACGCACCAATCCCACGTTGTGAACGCGCACACAATCAGCACCCTGCGCCACCAGCCATACAGCCGCAGCGGCCGTGGCCACATCACTCTCTTCAGGCACGCGCCCAACCAGACTGGCCAAGAACCGCTTGCGTGAATGGCCCACAAGCAGAGGCGCGTGGCGAGCGGAGCCCTGTGTGTGCGCGCAGATGTACGTGTGTGTATGTATGCGTGTGTGTCTGTATGTTTGCATGTGTGTCCACAGCTTGACAATGTTCTAACCAAAGCCATGACTTGAGCAAAAGGGGTAAGAAAGTGAACAGCACAAAGCTCAAGCCACATGCTGAGTTGGGCGTGAGCACAGCTGCAAGGGATGCGAGAGAAGGTTAATATGAAAAATACAGCATAGATCTTATTACCATGAAGCAGTGAGCCCTTTTTGCAGAGTTGCTGCTTGCAGCACAGTTAGAAATGCAAGCAGCCGCACACCTGGAGACACTCCTGGCGCAAGTTTGCAAGGTTGCGGATGAGGGCGAGGCTTCCTTGGGCACTTTTGGCAAAACCAATGCCTGCGGACCAAGGCAAGAGTAGTCAGCCATGGGTGGACGGTAGATGGGCAGATGACGGAAGTATTGAATCAAAACCCAAAGCTGTTAATCACTGACACAGGTCACTGCACAGCTTTGCTTGCCGACAATCGCTTAGGCACCAGCAAGTTCGACTGTCTTAACTGGAATCCGGCTTTCTGAGTCTGCTGGTGGCCTAGAGGTCCCGCATCCCAGGTGCGGAAATATCTGCCTTGCATCTCTGTATTGCTGCCATGAGCAGGAAGGGACTCTGACTCAAAACGCTTTGGAGCTGGATTAATACAGCTTGGGATTGAGCAATCGGCGAACTGGGTGGAAGCTGAAACCATCCCAGCCAACATACTCAGCAGGTGCAGCGCACGCCGATACATGCACACACGCACACCTCTGCGCCATACGACACAGGCACTTGGATGACATTGCTTGTCGCCGCACACTTATGGTGTTTGACCCTTGTGCTTGCATGCCCAGGGACACATCCCCTCAGTGTGCGGCTCAATGTGCACATGCCTAGGGGCGCACCCCCTCAGTGTGCAGCACCTTGTGTGCATGCCCATGGGCACATTCCCCCAGTATGCGGCCCCTTGTGCACATGCCCATGGACGCATTCCCCCAGCATATGGCCCCTTGTGTGCATACCCATGGGCACATACCCCCAGTATGTGGCCCCTTGTGCACATGCCCATGGACACATTCCCCCAGAATGCGGCCCCTTGTACACATGCCCTTGGGCGCAACCCCTCAGTTTGCAGCCCCTTGTGCGCATGCCCGTGGACACATTCCCCGGTAAACGGCCCCTTGTGCGCATGCCCATGGACACATTCCCCCAGAATGCGGCCCCTTATGCACATGCCCATGGGCGCACCCCACAGTTTGCAGCCCCTTGTGCGCATGCCCATGGACACATTCCCCGGTAAACGGCCCCTTGTGCGCATGCCCATGGACACATTCCCCCAGAATGCGGCCCCTTGTGCACATGCCCATGGGCGCACCCGTCAGTGGGCAGCCCCTTGTGTACATGCCTGTGGATGCAACCCCTCAGCGTGCGGCCTCCCGTGCACATGCCCATGGACGCACACCTGGGTCGATCAGGATGCTCCATGCGGGAATTCCAGCCTGCACCGCTCTGTCCACCGCGGCCTGCAGCTCCAGCCCCACCTCCCTCCACACACACTGGTACTGCGTGTGGGCCGAGCTGGCCATCGTGCTGGGGTCTCCACGCATGTGCATCAGTACGTACGGCACCCCAAGCGCAGCCACCTGCGCCCACACGGCACGTCAAACGTTGGGCGGGTATGCTCAAAACATGTGGGTACAAGGCAAGGGTGCATGCGCGCACACGCTCATGCCTGTGCGACGGCCCACGTGTAGCTGGGGCTGTGCGCGCGGACACACAGCACGCACGCACGCACGCACAAACACACACACACACACAGGGTCTAGGGCCGCACCACCTAAGGCAGCACGCAAGGGGTTAGCTGAATCACCTGTGACAGCATGTATGGGTCCAAGGTGCCTCCAGACACGTCGTTCACCATGTCCGCCCCGGCCTCCACGGCCTGGCGGGCGACCTCCGCGCGGTACGTGTCCACCGAGACCAGCGTACTGCCCAGCTGGGGGCAAGATTTGAGCGCTCTGCGCACGGGCCGGCGCAAAGCAGGCATGAGGTGTGCGTGTGTGCGTGTGAGCGCACGTGTGTGTCTGTGTATGTGCGGGTGTGCCTGTACAGTGAATGGCGCGTACGCAGCTGGACATGCACGGCATATCACATGTTTGGAGGGTGTTTGCATGCACACGCCTTCACATGCCTGATCGCATGCATGTCAAGTGCACATCCACATGCGCACGTGCGCACGCGCGCTCGCCAGCAACACACCCACCTGATGACCGGCACAACGCGTGCGAGCTCCTCCTCCACACCGACAGCAATCGCCCCAGGACGGGTGGACTGGCCCCCTACATCAATGATGTCCGCGCCATTTGTTACCAGGTCACACGCTGCACGCACTGCCCTCTGGACGTCCACAGCTCCAATGGTGAAGCACCCGGCAGCCATGCTGCTGCTGCTGCCGTTGCTGCTGCTGCCGCCGCCACCGCCACCACCGCCGTCACCACCATTGCTACCTCTGCCGTCACCGCCACCAACGCTACAACTGCTGCTGTTGCTGTGGCCGCCCAGGCTGCCCTTCACAAAGCGCCCCCCATCGCTGAAGCTGTCTGGGGTGACGTTCAGAATGCCCATGCTGAGTGTGCGCGCCCCCCACGCAAGCAGCCTGCCGCCGCGGCCCACCGGCATCACCCGGCGCATTACGTCCCCCCCTGACACAGCTGCTGGCGCAGCTGCGGCGGCCGGGCCAGGGGTGTGCTGCACATGCAGGTGCTCTGGTGGTGGCGGCGGCGGTGGTGCGTAGGTGTGTGGGCCCTGTGAGGCAGCGCTCGGTCTCACACTGGACAGGGTTGGAAAATCAGGGCGAATGTGCGTGATGAGGGGCGCGCTGCTATGCGGCGGCAGGTCCCCCCGCACCATTTGGACAGCTGCCGAAAGCCAGCTGTGAGTGCTGCCGCTTGAAGCTGGGGGCAGCCTGCCTGAGCTGCTGCCTGCCTGGCTGTCCCTTCTGCTGCCGCCTTCTGCAGGACAGGACCCACTAGCACCATCACCCGCATTGTCGGTGCTGCTGCTGCTGCTGCTGCATGCGTCTGTTTGCATGTCGCCAGCAGCGCCATGCTGCGCGGCGTCCGTGTCGTGCCACAGGTCGCTGACCGGGACCGCGACAAAGCTGCGCTCCATCCACCTGTGGCCCACAAGCGGGTGCGCGCAACGCTCATAGCAGCACACCAGATAGGCCCATGAGCCGCAGTGCTGTGCTTGCGAGTGCGTGTCCGCGCCTCGTGCTGCAGCGGGTCGCACACCGGATAGATCCATGAGCCGCAGTGCTGTGCTTGGGAATGCATGTCCGTGCCTTGTGCTGCAGAGGGTAGCCCCAGTGGCATGCTGCAGGTCACTGTTCTGAAACCAGGGCACTTCCCCAAGTCCAGGTGGTCAGTGCTCGGCCAGATGCTCAAGGTAACACCAACCAAGCACGTGCTCCTCATTCTAGGCACCAGGAATGGGGGACCTCCAGGCGGCTATCAAATCATAATCCGGAGCTCCAGAAGGCAAGGCCAAGGTTACGGGGCGTTGGATCCTATGCATGGGCGCGGATGACGGGGGCGATGGGCCCCATGCACGGGCGCGACCCAGCATGCGCTCTTCGCATTAGGCACCTGGGATGTGGGACCTCTAGGCGGCTGTCATTGTATGTGCCAGAGCCGTAAAATATGATGTCCAGGTCAAGAGGTCTGGGGCCCCACCGTCTGCCTGCCAGATCGCGGCCTGCTTCCGTCTCCAGCGCCTGTCCGTGGAGGATGAAGAGGCAGGCATCCCAGAGAAGGTCGGCCACGGGGGCATTGGAGGAAAAGTCCCCTTGAGCATGAGCGCGTCTGCTTTGGCTTGCACAGGGGGGGGCGCCCAGGCCAATGTGAGCAGTGCAGGGGCAGTTTTGCTGTGGGGTCCCACCACAAGCCTCACCGAGCAGGCTTGGGCCAGCCGCATCTGTGTGTAGGGCCCCTGCAGCCCAAGGCACCCAAGCAGGTGGGAGGATGCTGAATACTGCATTTGGCTCTTGGCCCCAGTTTTCAGCCAAGTTGGTCTCTCTTAGGGTCTCTCTGTAAGAAATTTGGTTGTCCTCACCTTCAGGGCAGTCAGCAGTGAAGGGGGGGGGAGCGCTGTGCGGACGAGCACTGCCGCATTTAAGAATGCTGGCTGGTCTGTAACGTAGGCTGGGGCTGTCTCATACAGGGTAGAACAGCGCAGCACCTGCAAAGCACAGCTTAGCAACTGTGATGAGGATGCAGTGTCGTCTTTAGGTGTGGGGAGCAAGGTTACCTTGAAATAGGCAATTGTGAAGTAGAAGGGGTTTCTTATGGGCAAATCTAATCGGTCATGCAGGAAGAGACGCACGTGTATCGCTGTTGCTGGCTAAGACCTTGTTCCCCTGTCCCAATGTCACGTGACACGTAAAATCATCCAAGCATGAAACGAATCAAGGCCACACCTTGATGCCCTGCTTGTTTAGCTGCTGAATTGCCCAGTGCATAACACCAGCCCGGTCTCCCTGCAAGGGGCAAGCGCAAATCTGCTACTTTGCAAAGCGTCCTCAATGGAGTTAATGTGAATAGAGATCAAAGACGGCAGTTGCGGCTCAGCTCAAGCAAAGCACCGTGCTTGTGGCACAACAATCTGCCACAGGAGCTGCCACTAGATCAGATGTCTGACTGTCCCTCTAGCTTCCCCTCACCATATTGGACCCCAACGCAAGCACGGCTTCAGCCTCACTTCCATCCGGTCGGTTTTTGCCGGCCTGGCTGGATGAGGCAGCCACGTTGTGAGGCTGACTGGGGTGCAAGGCATGCCACCACAGGCCCTCCTGCACCGTTCTGGAAAACAAATTCTGCTGAAATTTGCAGCGGAAAGTCCCCAAAATTCCTTGCAGCATGTGTCAATCCTCTCAAATCAATTCAAACAAGACAGAGATGAGGGCCATTTAAATTTATAAAACGATATAAATAGTACATTGTTTGCCTCTTAATAAAATTATATTGCAGCTCAAGCCTTTAAGCTCCGACTCATCAGCATGCAGTCAGCGCCAGTTGGCAGTCGACGGTTGGTCGTACAGAGCCAGCCTAAGCTCAATCATCAATACGCGGCATCTTTGGGGAAGAGGCGCAACGGCATCAGAGTCGCGGCAGCAGCTCCGTGAGTGAAAGAGCCACCTCACGTGCTCACGGCACCATCGTTTTGCTGGACACTCCTGTGCTTAGCTCTGTCAGTCTCTGCCCCTGTTTTTCTGTATGATGTGCACTCTCATAGGCATGCACACTCTTAAGCACCATCCAAATGCTTACTCGTGCGCATGCGTTTACATAACGTGTGTGACTAAGCGTGCGCCCATACTTTCCCACATACACGTGTACACATGTACACACATACTCACACCTGCATGCCTGCACACAAATACATTATTTCACACAAGCGCCACACGTGCGCGCCTGCCTTCGAACTGCACGTTTGTGGGATGTGCCGGCTCTGCCACATAGACCAGCAAAAGATTGCAGTGGGATATTGAGCACTGCCCTGACGATGAGACTTGCCACCCTTTACCCTGCCCACCTGCCTGTGCTATGCAGCATGGTGGAAGCTCTCCAGGGAGTCCGCCCTGAAGTGCTGTCAGCGATAGAACAGGCTGTGCCACAGTGTTTAAATGACACAAAGCTGAGTGTGGGCAACTACAAGAAGGTGAGGCTTTATGCTGGTGCACCAGGGGCAGCATGGGCTGTGCGCGGTCAGGGTACGAGCATGCCGCAGGAGCAGACTGGGGTTCCTTGCAACCCTGGCAGGGGTGGTGTGGGTGGAGCAGTCCCTGTCAATCTAGGAAACTCAGTGCCCTGCAGAGTTCGCCCTATGTTTGCTGTTCCTGCATGTGGCTTCTGTGTGTAGCACACGTCGTGGGTATTACCCATTGGGTACTCAATACGTCGCATTTCATGCCCTCGGCTGGCACGTTGCTTTTGGAAGCAGCATGCGACTTAGACATATGTCCTTGAGCAAAGCAGAAATGTCTGCAGCTTTGCACTGTGGGCATTAATGCGCAGCTTGCACTGTGGGCATTAATGTGCAGCTTTGCACTGTGGGCATTAATGTTCAGCTTGCACTGTGGGCATTAATGTGCAGCTTGCACTGTGGGCATTCATGGGAGGCTGGAAATTTATTTGAACCTTAGTCCACATACCACCACAGTAATGCTGGCGAATTCATGCCGCAACCTGCGGTGCTAGTTGTGCTTCATCCTAAGATTTGCCATCTATAATTGCATCGCGTGATGTGTACTTACAAGGGGGTGCAAGCCATGACCTCCGTAAATGTCGCTCAGTGAAGATGCTGGTATGTCAGGCTTAGGAGTGTGCTTGCTTCTTGTTTGCTCAGCACATTGGACATGGAGCCTCCGACATGAAACTAAGTGCCCTTCTTGCAAATTCCCCAAGCAGTATGGTTGCAGCTCACGCCTGCCTTTTGGGGTTGTCAGTTGGTCAGAGTGTGGCATTACTTGCCGATTCGCTTGGATAAAGGCAGAGTTGCCTCTGTGTTTGTGTGCGTGCTATGCTGCTCGCTTGACAGGGCAAGGTGCGTGACACGTACGACTTGGGCGACAAGGTCATTATCATCACCACAGATCGGCAGTCAGCCTTTGATCGCCACCTGGCGTCCATCCCTTTCAAGGGGCAGGTGCGGCGGATGCAGCAGGCATCCTGTGTGTCTGGGTGTGGGTGTTGGCACATGCTTGGGGCGTGTGTGTGTATTTGTGACGAGGCAGCCCTCCCTTCCGACTTTCCTGTCAAGGTTTTTTGCTGCAGCTGATGTGAGCAGCAAGTGCAGTGATGTCAGATCAGCAGTTGATCACAAGTATGGCCATATGGCATGTGGTTGTCAGGCCCACACCTACCGCACTGCCTGCATGTTGTCTGGGTGATGTCCTGTCTAGCCTGTGGATGGCGCGCACGCGCATTGCTCTTGTGTTGTGCAACGTGAGTGGGCACATCACTTGCTGCGTTAGCATCACACGCTGGTGCGCATGAGAAGACAGGTCACCTTTCAACGCTGGTCTTGTTTGTGGAACGCCTGTGCAGGTGCTGAACCAGACAAGCGCCTGGTGGTTCGAGAACACCACCCACATTGTCCCCAACGCGGTACTGAGCGTGCCCGACCCAAACGTGACGATCATGAAGAAGTGCAAGGTCTTCCCAGTTGAGTTTGTATGCCGCGGCTTCATGACAGGTGCGTGCCGGGGTGGAGTTTGTGTGCCCTGGCTTCATGGCTGGTGCCTGCTGGAGCTGTGTGCTGCAACTTCATGACAGATGCGTGTTAGCGTCGGCAGCTCCCGAGCCCTGGGATCATGGCGCAGTTGTTCAGGAAGGCATCCCCATTTTCAGTTGTCACCCCACAATTCCTTGAAGCGCCTGAAGTGGCGCCCTTGAAGCTCCATGCGGGGAGTGCTGATTGCGCTTAGCGCACCTATCTTGCACTTTACTAGCTACGTGCCTGCCAGGTGTGTTCAGCAGTGCACAATTCTCAATAAGTGCCTGTGCGTCTTTTTCCTTTCTGGCCACGCTGCTGTCTGGCTGCACGCCGTGCGCGAGCTGTGCAGTGCACCACACTGTGCCAGCTGTGTGCCCAATATTGCAGCGAACAACAAACGTGACGAGCTGCTCCATCGAAATGGCTGGTGCCAGGTTTACGCCCAGCATCACAGCCTGTGATGCACAAGCTTTTGCAGCACCATCCTTCCCAGCAGCATGAGGAGGGCTGCTGTTCCTGGGCTGCATGAGTTGCCTTGCGGCACAACTTGATGCACAGCATCTGCAGGCATTGAGCTGCGCCTGGATAAGGCTGGTCTCGATACCACCTTTTAATTTGCAGTTCAACCACCAATTCCAAGTTATTGCCAAGCATGAGTAGGCCCTTGCACTCATGTGTACACACGCGCGCTGGCTAACACGCGCATGCTCGCGTGCGCACGCACACGCGCGCACACACACACACACATACACACACACGTTCAAGCATATGCGCAGGGTCCACGGACACCTCTTTGTGGACGCACTACAAGGCTGGCGAGCGCGAGTACTGCGGCAACTCGTTCCCTGATGGCATGGTCAAGAACGACCGCCTGCCGAGAAACGTCATCACACCCACCACCAAGGTGTCTGCTGCGCTGGCATGCGTATGCTCTCGTCCCTCCGCGCTGCTGCCCTGTGCCCCTCATGGGCTGCTGCCTATTGGCTGGCCTGGGGGATCCTTGTTGCTGCCGGTGTGGGAGTCCTGTTCCTGACCTGCGGTGTGTACCATGTGCATGTGTTTTGAGCATCTGCAAGACGAATAGGCGGTTACCCGCAGTTTTTCACTTCTACATTTATACCACGGGTTTGTAAAGAGCACCTGCAAGATAAGAAAGTGGACGCATGCAGAATGCCCTCCCTAGATTTTGTGCAGCAAGAGCTAGGTGCTTGCAGACCAAGGGTTTTGATGAACCATTGCATGCAAGGACGGCACACTTTTGCACACTTATATTCATATAGTAGCAACATGCGCACACTCAAACTTGTGTGCTGACGCAAGCATGCACGTGCATGCATCAACATCAGGCCGAGGACCATGATGTGCCCATTAGCCCAAAGGAAATTGTGGAGCAGGGCCTGATGAGCCAAGAAGACTGGGACAAGGTGCGCGAGCTCTTACAGAGTAGCAATTGCAAAAGAGAGGTGAGGTTTGGATCAGGGTGAAGCGGATGGGCAGCGCTGTGATCGGCTTGGCCTTTGCTGATTCAATTTCTGCTGCAGACAGAGGACTGGTCGTGCATCTCTGCCTCACGACCTATTTCACCTGGTGCTAGTGTGCAGTGCATACCTGTGGGTTGGTTGCAAGGCTTTGGCACTTGCATAAGACCTGTTGGCCCACATGCATATGCATGAAGCCTCAAGGATGCTGGTCAGTGGCCCCAGCTCAACAAAAGTGCCTCCCCGTTTCCAGGATTTGGAAGGACTGCATGAATGCTTGCAGGCATTTTAAAAGTTTTGGTGCACGCGCGCACACATACACACCTCCCTGTCTATATTTGGGCTCGTGCAGGTCAGTGCCGCAGCCCTATCGCTGTTCAGCTTTGGGCAGCAGCAAGCAGCGCAGAGGGGCCTCCTGCTTGTGGATACCAAGTACGAGTTTGGCAAGGATGAGGATGGTCAGATCCGGCTTATTGATGAGGTAAGTACATTGTGTGCATACGTGCGCTTGTGAATGAAGGTCAGATCCGGCTCATTGTTGAGGCAGTTGTGTGTGCTGGTTGTGTATGGATGTGTGCCCATATGTGTGCCCTGAAGCGTGCTGAGCCCAACCAGGAAATGAGGCAAAATAAGCGTGAAAGAGGCAAGAGGAGAGATATCTTGGATAGGGAGCTGCAGCGGGAGCGTGCCTGAGAGAGCGAAGTTGAAAATGAGGAAGGAAGATGTGTTTAGTAGGATGAGACAGGTTTAGGTGGTTGTGCAAGAAACAAGGTGCAGTTGTTGCAGGCATAGGCATACAGTTGGTGTTTCACATGGGAACTTGGTATTTCCTGTGGGCCATGTGCTTGAACACGGAGCGGACTTTCCTTCATTGCATTTTGGAAGAAGGCTTCAATGAGCGAGTCTTGAACTGATTTAAGCAAGAAGACCTATGGATGTTTGCTCCTCGAGAGTTGTGTCTGTGCTCGAAGGCTCCCCACATGGGGCACTGCCAACAGACCAGCGTGAGCAGGTGAGTAGCCATCATTGATGGTGGGCTTGTCCTTAGTGTGCTATCCAAAGTCACGGGAAGCACCATCAATGATGGATTTGATCCCTGTGCAGTCCGTACTGTCTCTGGCCCAGGGCATCACAATAACCCATGTGCCTTTCAGGCATGGGCAGGCAATGTATGATTCTCCTTCATCTGGAACGTATTGGACACAAGGCGCTTGTCCTAAACGCATATGCAAATGTGTGCATGAAATGCATGCACGCATGTTCCTGCAGATCCACACGCCTGACAGCAGCCGCTATTGGATTGGCACCACCTATGAGGCCAGGCATGCCCAAGGCCAGGAGCCTGAGAACATCGATAAGGTGTGTTGCGTGCATCCTGTGTACATCAGGCATGCAGTGTGGTGCACAAGCGAGGCCAGGAGCCTAAGGACATGGACAACGGGTGTGTGTTTGGGTGTTGGTGCGAGGGGACGTAGGGAGGAAGCTTTTGAGGAGCCTGAGAGCGCTGGCAAAACGTTTGGAGTGCTTCCATGAATGTCTTGTTTTTTACCTCGAAGGAGAAAGCAGCCAAGTTGGAGCTGTGCACATGATTGGGGCTTTGCCCTGCAAGCAAGTCACAGTGGCTGCAGACACAGTTAAGGTGCTGCAGCCTGTTTGATCGCGATGCTTTACACATGGCCAGTGGTCCTCTGCCACCTAAGTTTCACTCCCTGCTGATGGACATGTGTGACAAGCTCCACTCCTAGATTTACGTTTATTTTCTCCTGACATTTGCGTTGGCCTGGCATGCTGCCTGACTGATGTCAACAGGCTCCTGACAGATGCAACAAGCACACTGAACCCAGGCCCAGCTCAGTCCTCCTCCCGATGCCTGTGCCCATCAGTGTCCTATGCCCAACCCTCTTTCTGCTTAGCCGTTTGGAAAAAACTTGGATTCAAAACGCATGCGCCATAGCCGTGAACATGCACCACAGCCATGCACAACAGCCAAGCACCGCCACATGCACCACAGCCGTGCACCGCGGAAGTCCTAGATGGGCGTCTGGAGGTGGGACATGCAACCGAGTTTTCCACAGTCATTCGGAAGTGACATCTGACCACTGTTGTGTGTGCCAAATCCACATACACGTGCACACAGGAGTTCCTGAGGTTGTGGTTCAGGGAGAGGTGCGACCCCTACAAGGATGCTGTCCTTCCTGAGGCACCAAAGGAGCTTGTGATGGAGCTGTCAAAGAGGTGGGCGTGAAAGCAACACAGCCCTCGCCTCCGCTCGCAAGCGCCTACGGTCTGAGCACCCAGCACCTTTGATGCAGAGATGCTTGGCATGACCTGGGGTTCTAAGTGGGACGCGCAACCCAACTGGTGATGGCAGGGTATGGGGGTGCAGGAAGTATCTCTTAACTTTCAATGCGCATGCGGTTCAGATATTTTCATACAGAGGATATTCTGGATCTCCTCTGTCATGCTTCTGTGTCTATGGCCCTTGGAATGTTCTTTTCAGCTTTGCTGTGTGCCAGTTCCCATGTTAGAGGAGATCGATGCTCATGTGAATGCATTTGTTCCTGCCTGGGTGCGCCCACAGGTACGTCTACTTGTACGAGAAAATCACTGGCAAAGCCTTCCAGCCTCCTGACCTGTCAGTCCCCCTGAACCAGCGCATGGATGCGGCGGTGCGCACTGCGCTTGGGCTGTGACGCGTTGATGCGTTCTGTGCCGGATGTGCTGCCTAGAATGCCCTTCTCTGCTGTACAGGGTGCGCTACCTGGTTTGCGCACGGCAATAAGGCTATGACGTGTCCACGTATGTTGCAGTGGGTGATGCGATAATAGACTTGGAAGGCTTGCAGACACTGTTTTGTTTCTTCCTTTAAGGGATGCCCAAGCGGGCTAAATACCCAACAGAGCACCTTGGCTTGGTTGTGATGTACATGCCAAGCTTGAGCGGCCATGGTAGGCCATGTTCAACATTTATGAGCCATTCCAACAGCGGGGGTGACGGGTCGTGGCAACAAAGTGCACTGGACTTCAAACTACGATCAAAGCCAAGCAGCTCGCCCTCCTCCATCCTAGGTCGTGCAGTGGTTGCCTTTAAAGTCAGGCTTGTCGGTCCTGCTTTCATGCCTAGTTTGGTCTGAGGGCTTTCGACCTGCTTCTTGTGTCATGTAGCCTATGCCTAAGTGGATCCCCATCTGGTTGCCTTTTTAATCTAAGATTGTGGGTCGCTAGGCTTCAGCGGACCTACCCTCTTTCAGCAGGTTCAACTATGCAACCCTTACCTTTCCGCACCAACCTGTCCTGGGCACTTTCTTGCCTCTTAAGCACATTTACTATTTCTAATGAATGAATAATGAGTAAGTTGTAGGCCTGGCTGCTTTGGCTTTGCTACCATTTGTTACACAGGTGCAGCTTTGTGCCCCTTACCTGACTGCATATCAGATAGCATTGAAAGGAAAAAGACTGTGCCTGAGGGCCCCCCTGTTGCATGTATTTTGGAGGAGTTATGTGACTAGTGCAAGCACCAGCTAGTCCCCAATGGCTGGAGACCCTTTGGGCATCAAGGGACTCAAAGCGGGTCAGGGGGATCGAGACAAACCAGGAACAAGAAAACAGGCTAGGCCAGCAGGGATATACCTGGAGGCATGTGTTTCGGGGGAGGTGTGTCCTGGTGCAAGCACCAGGCTTACCCCAAACATGACCATCATGGAAAGGAGACAAAAGTTGCTTCATGGGGAGCAGGTGGATTCCGTGAGGACATCCATTCTTTCCCCTGGGGGGAAAGATGGGGAAAGAACCCTTGTAGGCGGGCCCGTGTTCGTGTTGATGATGATGGTTTCCTCCGGGTAAAAGTTCATTGTGGCACACTGAATAGAGTTGCCTGTGAAGGTTGTCAACTTTCACAGTGTGTGAATCCGGACAATGGGTTAGGTTACACAACCGTGCCTGTTGAAGGAGCTCGTTCAAAAGGTCCTCAAGGGTAGCATGGCTGAAGCTAATCAGACCTGCAACCAACAGAAAGCATGGGCCCGAGAAGCATGCACGCACAGCAAAGAACTCTAAATAAAGACACTTCTATCATGCCAAATCACTGTCGACAAATCAAAAATTTGGTATACACACACTTACTAGTATATATATCAACAAATCAACAATTTTGTATACACTATTACACCACTGCTATTACACTACCATTCTGCCAAATCAATGTCGACAAATCAACAATTTGGTATACACAAGTATTTAGTTATTGACGAATCGACAATCTGGTTTACACATGCTCGCAAGTTTGAACGTGCACGCCACGTGGGACCTTATCTTCCCAGCTCGCCCAAAGCACAATCGCGCAATTGTGCTTTCGCAAAAGCCATGCAACAGAGGGCACATGACTGCAAAGACCATGAACTGCATAATTCCTTTGCTCTAGCATGTCTTCAGTACTTCACCCTTTTAAAAATTTTTTCCCCATCACTGACGCATGCGGTGCGCACTCGATTCGGCTGCGATGCCATCCCCCCCCCTCCCTCCCCAAACTTCCGAGCTTAGTTTAAGTTGTCGATCGTTCCACAATCAAAGCCAGAAAATAGGAATTCTCAAAAATTGGCCCTCCAATACTCTGGGCTCATGATCAGTAAAATGTCTCATGAGTTGCGACCAACAACTGTCTCTATCTGACCTCAAGCAGACTGTCTCAAACACTTTTTCGGCAAAGACACAATATAGTGTGACACAACCTGTCTTCTGATATGAGCACCTTTCTAGTTTTGGGTCAGGTTACAGGCCTTCAGGTCTCAGGTAAGCTGCCCTCATTCGGCAGGTTCAGCTATGTAACCTAACCAAAGTAGAGGTGTTCTTGAAAAATTCAGTTGCTCTCAAGGTCTTGGTCTGGAGCAGGGGACAGCTTATCACCCTCCTGACCCTCACTAGTTCTTCTTTTTCCCTGCTCTTCGGGCAAACGTGTCTCCTTTTTCTTAATTGATGTAGTTACGTTGCATAGCTGTACCTGCCAAACGAGGGCAGCTTAGCTGAAGCCAAACAGGCCTGTGTCATGCCGAATGACCGTCACGAACAGTTCAGCGTCTCAGGAACGAGAAAGTGTCGCTATCCCATAGTTTCGTCTGTAGGCGCCTTAGTTGTAGCTGTAGTTGTCGTCTATACCTGTTAAAAAATATAAACTAAGCGAAACTACAGCGCCTACCAGTTGGCGCCTACAGCC
>LKMJ01003338.1_pt1 | contig 14914 bp, 28 predicted proteins | sample 643391 | NCBI WGS metagenome assembly LKMJ01 (sample SAMN04112250, study PRJNA286221) | soda lake metagenome | biome: soda lake; feature: Kulunda Steppe; material: water; isolation source: sample PL-Br10 brine of Picturesque Lake | place: Russia: Kulunda steppe | collected 2010-07
CTCTCTCTCTCTCTCTCTCTCTCTCTCTCTCTCTCTCTCTATCTCTCTCTCTTTCTTGATCTCTCTCTCTATGTGTGTGTGCGCGTTTGTGTGTGTGTGTGTCCATCTATCTATCTTCCCCCCTCCTTCTCCCCTGGTTGCCGATTGTTGCATTTCGGACAGCACATCATTTTTGTGTGTGTGACGGTAGTGCCTTACAGGAATGGAGAGCAAGCAAAGTCAAAGTCTATTATTGCGCTGTTGCTCTGTTCCTGCCAAGAATTCAAGCTAGATGTAGTTGTGCTTTGGGAGGGAATAGACCAACAATGTGCTTGTATATCCTTCCACAATTGATCCACCGGCTGCACTGCCCCTCAAGGCCAAGCTTGTTGACCAACTCATGGGCCGCAGACCAGCAGTGAAGGCGGCTTGGACCCCAAGATCAATGATGCCTTCTGCACTTTCTTGGAATCTGGGCCTAAACCCACAGTGGCAGCCATCCAGGTAGGATACTTCATGTTGATTGGAGGCCCTCCAAGTCGTCCTTACGCCCTGTATTTTGTTTCTATGTGTGAATGTGTCTGTACGTGAGTAAGCGCGCGCAGACACACAAGCATGTCCTTTAAATGCGCCAGATCATGCTCGTAAATTTGTACAAGTGACAAAATCGCGTCTGTGAATGCAGAAACAAGTAAAAGTGCCCATTGAGCAGGGAGGGTGCACACACGCACACGCACAGACACACACATGCACACATGTTTGCACAGGGGGTGGCGCTGGGCGGCGGCTTGGAGGTGGCCATGGCATGCAACGCCCGTGTCTGCGCGTCCGGCACGCGCCTGGGCCTGCCTGAGCTGCAGCTGGGCATCATCCCCGGCTTTGGTGGCACGCAGCGTTTGCCGCGCCTTGTGGGGCTGCAAAAGGCGATCGAGATGATGTTGACCTCCCAGGTGTGTGCGGGTGATGGTTGAGCTGGTGCCTCTTGGATGGTTAGCTCCCGAGCAGGCTGCTGAGCCGTCTACGCTTGGGCCAGGGAAAATATGTTTGGAAAAGATGCTTGAGAGGCATAGGATGTGAGTATCCTGCGCACTGACATACATTCGCACATGCATGTTCATGACACTGTTCCGGAGGCGCAGCCCTAAGTATGAGTAGCAGCTGAGGCAGCAGCTTGTAGATGAAAAAAAATGCTTGTTGATGAATGCACTTGCTTTTGAGTCCATGCTGGCTCTTTCTGCTGCCAAGCCGGGGATCCTTCCGCCGCCACTGCCTGCAGCAAATCAAGGACACTGAGGCGCTGAAGAGGGGCCTAGTGGATGCAGTGGTGGCCAAGGAGGACCTCCTGCAGGCCGCCAAAAAGGTATGCGCGCTCTCACCTGCGTGCTTGTGCACGTGCATTTGATCAGGATCACTGCTGGGGGTATTACAGCCACCAAGAATTTGCGCTTGCGCTATCCAGCCTAAATTGCATGCATGGGTGCAAGACTCAGGGAAACAGGCAGGCACAGACGCAGACACAGCCAGACAGGCAGGCAGGTAGCCAGGAAGACAAGCAGGCAGATGAATAAACGAGCCGACAGACGGGCAGATGGACAGGCAAAAGAGTGCTTAGAAGGTTTTGATAGATAGACAGAGAAGCTGACAGACAGAGAGGCTGACAGACAGACAGACAGACAGATAGACAGACAGACGGACAGACGGATGGTCAAACTGGTTATCAAATGCCTGAGTGCGTCCTTCAGCCGCAGCCACAGGCCCTTAGGGCGGGGCGACAAGGGTGCGCATTGTGTGCATGCGTCGATATTGAGCATACGCCGGTCTTGTACTGTGCTGGGCCACAAGCCTCTGGTGGCTGCTGCATGGCGCCTGCTCCATCTTCACTCCGCTAGGCACATCTTGAGTGTGTGCTGTGGAAGCTGCCAGGCCCTTGTCTGTTCTGCTTGTCGCCTGGTCACCTGTGCACGAGGCTGGGTGGTCCTGGTTCACGCCTTGCAGAGGTTTTAGACTCATGCCTCTTGTTCTGCCTTCTGCGCCAGGCGCTCCAGAGCAGCCTCCTTCCCGACACATTGTTGGGGGGGCAGGTTTGTTTGTGAGAGCAGGGGCCGAGGGGGGCGCAAAGGCACCGCTCTCCTTCACCACCTCAAGCAGAGCGCTGGTGCCGGCGCCCTTGACCCGCTCAGCCGCGCACTGCAGGCTGCAGCAGCTGCCCAGGGCTGCATGGTTCTTTCAGCGCTTGCTGGCTGATGACCGCTGCGTGCATGCATGCACAGGTTGCGCTGGAGATTGCTGTGGCTAAGAGGCCCCGGGTGCTGTCCTTGTACAGGACAGACAGGTGAGTGCGCAGTGTTCTTCTGGAACGTGAGCATGAGGAGGTAGGGGAGGGGCAGGGATTTTGCATTAGACGAGCACATGCGCATCAAGCAGCGTACCACAGTCTGTCCTGCATGCAAGTTGTGCAACAACAGACGGGCCACCCGCGCAAGTCTCCCTTAGCTGGGAGACGTGCTGCTGAGGCAGCAGCCAAAGATTGGTTGAAGAGCCCATCGCCTGGCCTGGACCAGCCCAGCTTCAGAGCAGGGTCCCCTCTCCCGCTTCCCCCCCCTCATGCTACCTACGGCTGCCATCCAGGCCTGCACCGCCTAGTTTCAAGCACTTGCGTCGCGCCTGCCTGCTACCTGCCTTCAATCTGCAGTGCTTGGAAGTGTGTCACGCTATGTGTGCAATTTGCTGTGGTGCGCAGGCTGGAGAGCTTTGGGGAGGCCAGCATGGTCTTTGAATTTGCTCGTGCCCAGGCAGCAAAGCGCGCCCGCGGCCTCGCGCACGTGCTGCTGTGCCTGGAGGTGCGGGCCTGCACGCGTGTACTGCACACATGTGCAGAACGCTCACGGGCATTTGTGCAAGGCGGTGCCTATCGCGTGCTTCTGCATTAGAGCTGGCTGCAGCTGCAGCGAGCACACTGACTGGCCCTAAGCTTGAGCAGGTGGCATGGTCGCTAATGGGCCTCAGCCTGCAATGCTCGTGCCTGTGTGCGCTTCCCAACCTATAAGGCAGCCCCTCTCCTCCAATGCTGCATGCCGACGTTCCATGTCGCATGCGCAGGGCGTTGTGCTGCTAAGCAGCCGGCCTTCACACCCACGCCTGGACTGTAAGACAAAGCACAGGCTGAAGAGCTTGCACACGCACACATGCGGGCACACGTGACACAGATGCAAGCCCGCGTACGGGGGCGCAGCTAACGAGCACGTGCACAGGCAGGGTGGGCGCACGCACGCAAGCACACAGACATGTTTGGTGCTGCTGGTGTCTGTGCGGTCGCAGGCGATAGAGTATGGCGTGGCCAACGGTGGGCAGGCGGGCCTGAAGAAGGTGGGGCACATCCTGTGGACAGCATGCCATTCAAAAGAGGGGGCTCGGTGTGTGAGGGGGAAGAGGCTGCCTGTGCCGCGTCGCGCACCTCTGCTCCACTGCACAGATGCGCGCTCTGCCTGGAATGGCGTGCGTCACGCTAGGCGCTGCTGCAGCTCACTCAAGCGGCTCCACGTGCTGCCTGCGGACACAGGGGCATCATGCATGGGGTGCTGCCTGTGTGGTCGCCTGCTGCGAGGCAAGCGCTGCCCATGCTCCTTCCTGTGCTCCTGTCCCCCCAGCGCCACGCACAGGCAGCAACGCACAGGCCACCCTTCCCATCATCGTCATCAAGGGAGAGCCACTGCACGCCCGCGAGGCACCTGTGCACGCCCCTTGACCCTCTGCCACCACTCTCGACCTGCGCCTGCCACAGCGCCTGCTTGATGCCATGGCATGGGCCACTCGCCCTGCTTCCTCTGGCCCGCCCGTGTGCACCTGCTCAAGGGCATACCCACCCCCACACACCACCACCACCACACACGCATACACACATACACACACATGCACACACATTTTGTGAGCCCCGCAGTGGAGTGCGTTGGCCCTGAGCATGCCCAGCCTGCACGCCCTCGCCAGTGCGCGCCACTACCCTGTGCCGCCAGTATCCAAGGGTGCATGTGCAACACTGCCCTACTCTTGTGTGTCCTCAGCGTCCTCCTCCTTTTGGTGTGTCCTTCTCTTTTGTGTCCTTCTCTTTTGTGTCCTCAGTGTCCTCCTCCTTTTGGTGTGTCCTTCTCTTTTGTGTCCTCAGCGTCCTCCTCCTTGGTGTGTCCTTCTGCTTTGTGTCTGATTCCTTAGCGTCCTTCTGTGTAGAGTCACTGACTTGACACGGTGTGCATCTCTGGGGGCACGCAGGAGGCGGAGTGCTTTGCAGGGGCCGCCAGCCTGGACACCCACAAGGCGCTGGTGCACATCTTCTTTGCGCAGCGGGACACCAAGAAGATCAAGGGCGTCACGGATGCAGGTGTGCGCTGTGGCGTGCGAGTGTGTGCTGTAACATGCGAGTGTGAGTATGAGTGAGAGAGAGAAAGAGAGAGTGTGTGCGCATGCGTGCTTGGACCCTCATGCAGGTGGATAACTCAGGCGCAAATGTGTCTGCTTTTGCATCTCATGTGCAGCTCGCGCTGCGCATTAGGGTCCCACATGAAGAGCATTTCATGGCTGATGTACCATGCATGCCTTGGGGCTTCAAGCCACGTCTGTGCCTTATGACCAGCCCGCTTGCTGCTCAATCTAGTTTTGATGACCAGCCCGCTTGCTGCTTAATCTGGTCCTGATGACCAGCCCGCTTGCTGCTTAATCCGGCCCACCATGCTTGGTTGTGGGCGTAAGAAGTTCACCTGCGCCCCTTTGCACATGCATGCTGGCCCCCCGGTCACGCATGCAGGCCTGAAGCCGCGCAAGATGGCATGCGTAGCAGTGCTGGGAGGCGGGCTGATGGGCAGCGGCATCGCCACCGCCCTGGTGCAGGCTGGGTATGAGGTGCTCCTGAAGGAGGTCAACCAGCAGTTCCTGGAGGTGTGTGCGTGCGCGCAAGTGTGGGAGGAGCGCAGCATTCCCGCGGGTTGCCCAAAAAAGTTGGGGAGATGAGGGGTTCAATTACGCGATGTTTTGGAAGCTTCTTCCTTCAAGCCTCTTGTGCTTTCATGTGCATGGGTGGCGTGCCTCCCAGGGGCTGGTGTGCATATGCCAGTGCCCCTTCTCTGTCGTCGCCCCTGGACCAGGCCTGTCCGTTTTGCATTTTCCAATTGCGTCCAACCACCTGGAATGCGCCATGTGCACACACGCACACGCACATGCACACCTTGCCATTGGTACCACTGCTGCTGCCGTTGACTACAGGGCGGCCTGCAGCGCGTGCGCGCAAACCTGCAGTCGCGCGTGAAGAAGGGCGCCATGAGCCAGGCTGCCTTTGACAAGGCCATGTCCCTGCTCAAGGGCGAGCTCACCTACGACAATTTCAAGGTGCGTGCATGTGCACGCCAGCAAAGGAGAGGGGGCTGCCCCGAAGGTCCACCCACAACAACATGACGATGTATGCGAGCGTGAGCGAGAGAGGGGGGTCTTCTTTTTAAGGCACACGCATGGCAACCTTGGAAGGAGGTGTGCACGCGGGCGAGAGGAGGGGAGCAAGGGGGCCCTGTAAGGTAAGGTAAGCTCGTGCTGGTGTGCTGCTGCAGCTGCGCTCAGTCGGGCTGCTTGCGCCTGTTGCACTTCTTTGCGTGCGCAAGGCGCCGCGCAAGCCGCGCACCTGGTGTGAAGGTTGCCGGCTTGCATGCAATGGAGTTGCTTGGCATTGCTGAAGCACGAGTGCATCAACTCAGGCCCTGGCTGTGTTTGCCCGCACGCACACGTCCGCGCATGTGGGCAAGAGAGCGCGCTTCTAGCATTGCCTGCAGTGAGTAACCAAACCCTCAACCCCTCTTGCACGCACGTCAGCTCGTGCACGCGCCTTCACCATGTGCAGCGAGCGGACATGGTGATTGAGGCTGTGATCGAGGACATCCCCCTGAAGCAGCGCATCTTTGCTGGTGAGTGGCCGCGGCTGGCGGCGGCAGCAAGGGGGGTGGAGCCGAAGGCTGGACCTCTGCTTGGCCCTTGGGCTGCCACTCCCGCAGGCACTAGTTGCGGCCGTGTTTTGAAACGCCGCTGCGTGCATCCGCAGCTGCTCTGGCAAGCGTGTACGTGTTGCCTGGTGCTGAACACGTGACTACCCCTCCCTGCGCCCCTCACCACAGGCCTGCCCAGCCTTGCCGCGTGCCCAAGCAACATGTGCTTGCATGGCTTGCAATGCGTGCAAGCACACATGCACACACATGCGCGCGCGCACACACACACACACGCGCGCACACACACATACAAGCACACACGCGCGTACACACACGCACGCACACACGCACGCACACCGCATGTACAGTGTGGGTGGATGCCTGTGCCAGCTGCCACTGGCCTGCAAACGCAGGGCCGCCCTCCCTGCTCCGAGTTGGCTCTGTGTACGTTAACGTATTTGTATGAGTTCGCGTGTGCATGTGTTTGTAAGGGCATAGGTTGTTTGGGCGTGCATGCACTCGCCATGTGTGGTCTGTCACGTGTCAAGCTCAAGCTCTGATAGGCTGCCCCGCGCTTGAGGGCGTTGGCTGCTGTTGCCGCCTCCATTGGGCGCGCACACAATGTGCTGCCCTTAGTGTCCTGGGAGCGCCGTGGGCACTGATGCCCTATTTGGGAGGGCGTGGACACTGGCGCTGCGCAGGCGCCTCCGTCCCCACAGGAACGCCGCACTGGAAAGGGCTGCTGTTGTGCAGGCCTTCCATCCAACTCAGAGTGCAGGCAATGCCGTGTGAACGCACCACCGCTGTGCAGACTTGGAGAAGGCCTGCCGCCCGGACTGTATCCTGTCCACCAACACCTCCACCATCGACATCAATCTGGTGCGCGCGCTGTGAGCAAGCATGCATGCGGCTGGGGCAGGGTGCACAGGGTGTGCAGGGTATGCAGGGAAGGGGGCCCTGCCCTCGTGCAGCCCTGCCTGATGCACAGCGTGTGCGCAGCTACTGGCCAGCAGCGCGGCGCAAGTGCACAGGAGGGGCGAAGAGGGCTGCCGCAGAAGTAACCGCCAAGACCTATGCTTCGAGCATTGAGCCACTCCCACACCCTCCGCATCCTCCACATCTCCGAGCCCCCTCCCTCCCTCTTGCCCCCACACGCCTTTGGCTCGCTTGCACGCACAGTCGTGCGCAGGTCAGCGCCCAGGTGTCTGCACCTGGCCGCAATGCAAACGCCCATTCATGGCTTTTGCGCGCATCCCATTTGCACGCGCACACACACACATACACACGCATATGCACCCTCCCACACAGCGTGCGCGTCCCGTATGTGTGCACACGCACGCTCGTGCGCACAGGTTGGCGCCAAGGTGTCCGCGTCTGACCGCATCCTGGGCGCCCATTTCTTCTCCCCCGCGCACATCATGCCCCTGCTGGAAATTGTGCGCACCGAGAAGACGAGCAAGCAGGTGCGATTTGAAGAGGCACCCACCAAAGGTTACGCTGTTGCGTCCATCACTTTTGCTGCCATCACGTCTGCAGCCCCTCTTCCTCCCACTCACTCATTCTGTCCGCCCCGTCCCCTGCACCTGTGCCCGTGGCCCTCCCCACTCCCACACCTCATTCCCACTCACTCACTCTTGAGCCCCTGCCCTCTGCGCCGCAGGCCATCCTGGACACCCTGGAGCTGACAGCACGCATCAAGAAGACCCCCGTGGTCGTCGGCAACTGCACAGGCTTTGCCGTCAACCGCGTGTTCTTCCCGTATACCATGGCCTCTTGCATGCTGGTGCGTAGCCTCGCGCGCCCTGCGCCTTGTCAGATGCCCCTCTTGCCGCGCCTAGACTCGGGCACACCATAAGGGCCTTGCCTGCTACTGGTTGGCGGCCTCACCCCACGCCTCGCGCACCCTGCGCCTCGGCAGATGCCTTTCTTTTACACGTCATAGACAACCTTGGCCCTTGAGCGCACCAAGGCCACCTTGCATGCCTGTGGGGTGGGGGGGCCTCACGCGCTGCCCACTTTTGGGGCACTCACAACACAAGCGCCGTCCCTTTCACGCTGACTCGGGCACATAAAAGCCGGCTGCCTGCATGTACTTGAGGAGGGGGGAAAGGGGGGGTGGGGGCTGCACGCTGGTGAGATTAGGCACCCGCTCTGCTGCACTGCACATAGAGAGTGCTCTCCCACATTAAGGCATCGCCAAGCGTCTGCATCCTGCATGCTCCTGGTCTGGCATCTTGCCAACACTGCATGGTCATTCGCAGCAATAGCAGGCACATTCCCCCGTTCAGCGCCTGGGCTGGAACTCGCTGAGCTGGAACTCCCAGCCTGGGAGTGGGTGCTCCGCCCACCCCCGCCCTTGGGTAGCGCCCGCTGCCCTTAGTCCGCCCCTGGTATTGGCGGCAAGAGGAGGGCAAGTGAGCGGTGGAAGCAAGTAGCAGCACCCCGGAGCAACGCTGCATCAGCGCGCGTGGGCAGCGGCAGCAGCAGCTGCAGCAGCACATATTTCACGTATGCCTTGGGTGGAGATGGGCCTGGACCCAAATGCAGCAGCAGCAGGAACAGCAGCATGTTCCACGTGCCTACAATGCCTGCAGGTGGACATGGGCTTGAATCCATACCTGGTGGACAAGGCCATCGCAGGCACCTTCGGGATGCCCATGGGGCCATTCAGGTGTGTGCATGCGTGCGTGCATGCGCTACATTAGAGAGAGAGAGAGAGAGAGAGAGAGAGAGAGAGAGAGAGAGAGAGACAGAAAGATAGGGACGGAGGGGGGGAGGGCAAGAGGAAGGGAAGAAGAAGAGCGGTTATGATGCGCACATGCACGTGCACGCATGTGCAAAAATGCGCCGTGCGAACGCACTTGCATACCAGGCACGGTAGCTGCCAATCCGAATAGATGAGAGACACACCCATTTAGTGTAAAAGACGCGTGCATGATTGTGTGCGTGTGTGTGTGCAGGCTGAACGACCTGGTGGGCAGCGACGTGGGCTTCCACGTGGGCAAGAACTTTTTGGACTCCTTCCCAGAGCGCGTGTACATCAGCCAGCTGATTCCACTGCTGAACCAGCACAAGCGTCTGGGCGAAAAGACTGGCAAGGGCTTCTACAAGGTGCGCCCACACGCGCCCATGGTTGCATGCACGCGTGCATGCATGTATGGCAGCGCCGGCGCCCCATGTAAGGCCGGCCCGTGGAGCAGGCGCACGGTGCGGTGCCACACGTTGGGTCGTCCTCACCTCAAGCAGCACAGCGCCGCGTCATTCAGGAGCTCCGTGGCCGCTACTTTGTGCCTCTGCCCTGGGCTTGCATCCAGCCAAGGCCTGCTGCACAATGTCGAGAGGGTGTGCCGCAGGCCCACCTCAACAGGTGTCAAGGCTGCCGTGTGAATTGATGCCCACGTGCCCGCATTGCTTACAGCCCTGGCATGCAAGCGCTTGCACATGCGGGCACTGGCATGCATGCACGCAGGCACGTGGAGTGCTGCACGCGCGCTTGGAAACACATGCATGCACACGGCCTTGCTCATGTGTGTGTGTGTGTGGTTGCTGCAGTTTGATGCCAAGCGCCGCGCCTCCCCGGACCCCGACATCGTGCCCCTTATTCAGGAGGCGCAAAAGGCCGCCGGCTTGCTTAAGGTGCGTGCGCCTGCAGGGGCCTGCGTGGGTGAGTGCGCATGCGCTCAAGCTCCTGCGCGTGCCTCTGCTGGGGCACGTGATGTGCGTGTGCCTCTGCGCGCGCTGACATGCGCGGCTCCAGGCCACCCGCGGGCAGCAGCGCGGGCGTGTACACACAGCATGTGTGACACAAGCATGCTTGCTCAAGCATATGCTGCAGCGGCAAGGGGGCCACCCGCCAGCTCTCGAGTTGCACACCCGCCGCAGGCGTCGGTCGGCCCCCCTGCTGCTGTAGCATTTGCTTGAGCAAGCGTGCTTGTGTGTGCATGCCCGCACTGTCACCCGCATGTGCAGCAAGTGTGCAAGGGGGGCCTGCATGAGAACAGGCGCAAGCGTGCACACGCGGATGCGTCCTCATCACAGGAGAGGCAGGCACATTACAGAGGCAGAGTCTGAGGCCAGTACGCTGCCCCAGCGTTTGTAGGCAATTGTTTTGCACAGGGCACCAGCTAAGGCCTTGCACACATGTTTCACACACGGCCGACCCTTCCTTCTGCAGTGGTGATGCCTCCCTGCACGCGCTTGCCCTGCCTCAAGCCCACACCCTGCATTGTGTGCTCACGCGCATGCTTTCATGCACTGGCGCATGCGTGCACACAGATAGTCAAACACACACTTACAAATGCACGCACACATGCACACACACAGTCAAATCACGCATACACCAAATGAGGGACTCGCTCACACACACACTCTCGCACACACACTCACACCCGTGCACACCCAGACATGCGCACACCTAATGAGAAATGCACCCGCATGCACACACGCACATGCGCGCACACGCACACGCACACACACACACACAGCCACGCGCACACACAGAATCATGCGCACACCAAATCAGGAACTCACCCGCGCATGCACACACACACACACATGCACACAGCCACGCACACACCAAATGAAAGGCGTGCCCGCACACACACACACACACACACACACACACACACACACACACACACAGGACCCCCGGAAGGCTCCCAAGATGACTGACCAGGAGATCATCGAGTTCATCTTCTTCCCAGTCGTGAACGAGGGCTGCAGGTGCGGACATCTGTTTGTGCGCCTCCGTGCATATGCCTCTGGCCTCGCCCATGTCTGCGGCGGACAAGGTGACCGTCACACTCCTCTTTGTCATGCCTGTGGCGTTGCTCCTTTGCCATTGACTGAATCGAGACCGCGCTCAAGATGGCTCGGGTTTGCAGTGTAGGTCAGGACAAAAGGTCCATGTGCTGACAATTGCATCTGTGCGCAGTTTTTATGTTGCAGGAGTGGAAGCAAACACAAGCTCGTGCTGCAGAGGCCCCCACGCGCTCCTGTGTGCCTTGTGTGCTGAGCACGCGGGAGGTTGTGGCGCTGAGCATGTGCATGGTTGTGATGCTGAGCCCAGTCACTGGCATGGTTGTGCGCATGCAGGGTGGTGTCGGAGGGTGTGGTGGACAAGCCTGCTGACTTGGATGTGGCCACCGTCATGTCCATGGGATTCCCCCCTTACAAGTGAGTATGAGATTACCCCCGTACAAGTTAGTGCGATACTCCCTGTACAAGCGAGTGCGATTTCCCCCGTACAAGAGCGCAATGCCCCCCTGAGAGCAACCCCCCCCCTGCAAGTGAGTTAAATTTTCTCCATTCAGTGCGAAATAAATAGGAAAGGGAGCGCAACTTGTTCTGCTCTGTGTTGCGGCGCACTTTGCCGTACCTGGCTCACAGAGCATCCATGTGTGCTTTTGCCCACGTGTGCACATGAATGTGTGTCCTAGGGCAAACCTTGCCTGCAGTCTCTTGCCTTGCTGTGGCTGCTGCTTTGCCCTGCGGGCTTCCCCAAACAAGCAAGCGGGCGTGATGGCCTTGCTGCGATGCTTGTTGGTTCAGGATTGCATGTGCGGGCTGAGCACAGGTGAAGGTGTGCATGCGCACCATGCTAGCCTGATTCTGCTGTCCTGCGCCTGCAATGACCTATGCCAAGGCATGCATGCAGCAGAGCATCCTTAGCTCATCGTGCGCTGCTGCCGATTGGGCTTGAGATCCTTAGCTCGCGCACAGCTAAGCTGTGCTGGTTGGATAGTTGCATTGTGCACTCTGTGTGTGTGCCCAGTGTCTCGAGGACCACCAAGAGCTCGTGTTTTGTGTGTGTTGTGTGCATGCATCATATGGGTGCAATCGCTCCCCTTGCGCCGCGTATACGTGGGCAGCTTTTGGCCAAAAGCCAAGAACCCCCACAGGCGGCGCCTCACAAAAAATGACACCACTCAGCGCACTTCTGCCCCCGCCCACCCCTTAAGAGCTGCGATGCCCTTTTTGAACAGGCATGCCCTCTGCCCTGTGCCCGCCCTTGAGAGCTGCGACGCCCTTTTTAAACAGGCACGCCCTCTGCCCCGTACCCGCCTGGCCTGAGCTGCTGCTGCTATGTCTCCCCACTGCAAACTGCCCTCTGCCCAACCCGCGCAGGGGCGGCCTCATCTTCTGGGCAGACCTTGTGGGCGCTGCCAAGATTGAAGCCAAGCTCTCTGCACTGGCCCAGCTGGTGCGTGGGCATGCATGTGCGCGTGCGTGTTGGGGGGGGGGGATCCTGTGCACGGGTGCGTGCGTGCTGTGTGTGTGTGTGTGTGTGTTGTGCACAGGTGCGCGCGTGCTGTGTGTGTGTTCTGTGCACGAGTGCATAGGTGCGGTGTTTGTGTGTCCTGTGCCTGGGGCCGTGCGTGCTGTGCGTGTGTGCAACTGAGCATGCCTTTGTGCATGTACACACGCATACATGTGTGTGTCTGTAGCCGGCAAACACACAACCACGACTATGGGAGACGATGAGGGTACAATCCTTGCTCGCATTCGCTGAACAGCAAGATTGGCGCTGCTTGCAGCCATGCTTTCTGCCAAGCTTACAGTCACGCAGGGCGCGCCAAGTGCCTTGCATGCATCTTGCATGTATGGCCGCCCTGCGCTCCGCCATGCTGTCCTGCAAGGTATGCCGCATGCAGCCATCCTCGGGCACTGTTGCCAGGGCTGGCGCATGATGCGGGGGGCGCACATGCATGCGTGCGCGTGACTTGAGCCCCCCCGCCCCCCCTGCCCCGCGCTTTTAAATGGTGCAGACAATTTTTGCTTACTCCGACTTGATCATTGGCAGTGGAGGCCAAGTGCCCATTCTTATTGCGCATGTATTTTTTGGCTCCATGCCCTGCTAGGCTCTGGCCCTGAGCAGACCACCTCTTATCCCACCCCACACCCACCACACCTTGTTTGCACCTTGTCTGCCTACTCATCATCGCCCCCGCAGGTTGGGCCTGAGCATGCTGGCTTCTTTGCCCCGTGCAACTACCTGAGGCAGTGCGCGCAAACCGGCCGCAAGCTGGGTGCTGGTATTAGCCCGGCCTCTAAGATGTGATCCAACCCATCAAGGATTGTGGCTCTAATGCAGGCCTCAGGCCTTGGCTGCAGTAATATATACGTGTGCTTTGTCCTGTAGTGTGAATCAAGCGAGTGCGTAGTAGCTGCGCAAATCAGTCAGTAGTAATGCAGTGCAATTCTTCACAGCTTCTTAATTTTTGCACTCGGATGGCGCAAGGCGCGTGTTATGATTGCCGCACAGGCTTGTGGCAGTGTCTAGCAGTGTTCTCTTTGACCTAGCGTTTTGTGTATTTTGTGTGTGTGTATGTTTTCAGCTGGTCATTACTAATGGCAAGTAGCCATAATTCCTCATGAAGATGGTACACTATGATGGTACATGAACGCAAGAGTGTGTGCAGAAATCAGTGTTCCAGGCTTATGGGCAACCCCCTTCTCATTTGAGCGCAAGCTTCAGAGGTGCCATAATACATGTCAACATTGTATCCTAGTTTTTTTTGGTGCAAGTTTTTTATGGTATGTAGCTTCAAGTCATATCTGCTGTTACAATTCTGCCAGAGGTGGTTGGTCTGTAGGGGGGCTCTATCCTGCCAGGGGATCCCTCCCAGTGCGAGTGCTCAAGTGATTTGCTAAAGTTGAAGCTCAGGGGCTTCTACCCAGGGTAGAACTCAAGTAGAGGGCCTCTACTAAAGTTCTAATAGAGCTTGGCAAGGGAGGTCTGCTACCCATCACTTCCAGGTCCAGCCAAAGTTGTGGACATATATGTTCCATTGCGATGTCACAGACACAATTAGTATGTACTTAATAACATCCCAAGCATAGTGGCTCCACCCCAAAATCCTTGATAAAACTGCCTTCACTGAATGCATCAAAACTCTTAGCAATGACAAATCTCCAGGCCCAGATGGTATAGTAAACAAATTGCTCGGAATGCTTCCACACGAAATTCTGGAGACCATCCATAAACTCTTTGTCATTATGTGGGCCACCCGCATTACACCTACATCCTGGAAAACCAGCGTTACCATTCTCATAGACAAGAATAAGGGAGCAGAGGCAGATATCTCTTCTTACAGGCCCATAGGTCTCGCCAACACCCTTTACAAGTTGTGGACACGCCTTGTCACCAACACCCTCTACGAATACGCTGAAGCACACTCCCTGCTCAGCACGACACAAGCAGGCTTTCGCAACCAAAAAGACACCATACACCAGCTTAAAAACATTATCATGAGCCTTGAGGATGCCAAGCTTTCTAAAAATGACACCTATGCCCTTATTGCTGACTTTAGTCAGCTTTTAACACCACAGACTATGACAGAATGCTCTTGATCATGTACGACTCGTAAGGTCGGACCTTGGCTTCCCTACTGATGCCATAGACACTGTCAAAAACATCTATGAAGATGCCACCACGCAGATCAGGCTACCCTCCAGAGGAAGCACTCAAAAAATACCAGTTGAAAGAGGCACCATCCAAGGCGATACACTCTCTCCCTTCCTCTTCCTCCTCTACGTGGAACCCCTTCTAAGATGGCTCCGTGTGGGAGGACGCGGATACAGACACATGTGCATCCCGGACCAAAGTGCTACAGACACCCACCTTACCAACATCCTTAGCAGTGCTGCTTTTGCTGACGACCTGCTCTGCCCCACAAGCACAATCCAAGACCTCAAGATCCAAGCTAGGAATCTCACCCCCTACTCTGATTGGGCTGCCCTGGTAATCTCGGGTAGCAAGACCAAAGCCACTGGCATCCTACACAAACACCCCCCCGGAGACGAAAATGGTTTGACGTCCTCTCAAACCCTCAGCCACCAACTTAACACAAAACAAACAATAGAAGTGCAGCAACAAAAAGCTCAATTCATAGCCTCTGATGAACCATTTCTATACCTTGGAGTGGAACTCACCATGGACCTCAACTGGAAACACCAAATTCAACGCATGACTGGTA
>LKMJ01003339.1_pt1 | contig 14914 bp, 9 predicted proteins | sample 643391 | NCBI WGS metagenome assembly LKMJ01 (sample SAMN04112250, study PRJNA286221) | soda lake metagenome | biome: soda lake; feature: Kulunda Steppe; material: water; isolation source: sample PL-Br10 brine of Picturesque Lake | place: Russia: Kulunda steppe | collected 2010-07
TCTGCCCAGGGGTCGTCACCGAAGCCGCCCATGGCGCCCAACACCAGGGCCCAGGAGATGACCACACGCCGGCCACACGGCGGGCGCGTCCACGGGGCAGCAGCGGCGTCGCGCAGGCACAGGCCGTCGAGGGCCCCGACAGCATGCCCCCGGAACCTCGCGGAGAGATCGCTCGTGAACCTGTCCGGTTCTGACGCGGATACGCCCGCACGAGCGTGATCGTGAGGTTGTAGGTAGGCGTGCCCCTCGCGCCCCCTGCCGATGCTGCTCGCGTCCGCCGCGGTTCATCAGGGCGGTCCGGGAGGCGCGTCGTGTTCGGGCTGTGCGACGGGCGGGGCCATGCTCCGCACCGCGCGTTGCGATCCTGCAGTTGTGCCTCGGGTCGCCCGCCCGCTCCGCAGGCGGCGAGCCCGGCGACCAGATGGAACCGACCCATGCAGCGCCCCTCCTCGCCTGCTCCTCCCGGTAGCACGGTGCACACGGGCCGATGCCGGCACCGCCCCTGGTGGTCGCAGCCGGCGCTGACCCTGCTGCTCATCCTGGCGCTGGTGGCTACGAGCTGCACCTTCAGTGCCGAGGATGTCGCGGTCGATGCCGGAGGGGAGCAGCCGTCGGAGACTGCCGACGAGCTTGCTGTCGGTCCCCTCGCCGCCCTCCAGGACCTGTGGATCCTCGCCCGGATGCAGGCGGTGAGTGCCGATGGCACCACCACCGACGTGCTCGACGCGGTGGTCGCCGAACTCGGCCCGCTCGCGGAGGCCGCGGTGCCGCTGGTCGAGGAGCTCGCCTTCCGCCCTGTCGCGGCCCTGGCACCCCGCATGGTCAACGCCACGGGTGCGCCGCGCGACAGCGTGGAGGTGGTCGCCGGGCTCCTGGAGGTCACGGAGGCCGGCCGCGCCACCTACGACGTCGACACGGGGCTGCCGGCCAGCACGCTGGCGGTGATCGCCAGCGCCGGACCCGATGACGTGCACGTCACCACCGGCGATCTCCTGGGCCTGGACATCTTCGACCTCGATGCGCTCGCCGGTGTGGACACCGTGTTGGTCGACCACGTCTTCGGACAGTCCCGGACTCCCGGCGCCGGCCAGGTCGAGACCCCGACGGCGGACCCGGTGGCGTTGCTTGCCGAGCGGTGACAGGACGGTCGGGTCATCATCGGCGCCCCGGATGGCGCCCGGATGACGCCCCGGATGGCGCCCCGGATGACCGCCCGGATGACGCCGCGGATGACCGCCCGGAGACCGCGGTGGCGCTGTTCGTCGGCGTGCCGTTGCAACGGGTCGACACCCTGGTCGCTACGCCGGTGTCCTGGCAGCCGGAGGCGGAAGCCACGGTGGTACGGCCAGCCGCGCTGAGGCCTGACGTGTCGGCTTCGGCGGGTTCTGCGACCACACCCGGCACCGCGGCAGCACCCGGCCATGAGCTGCGAACGGTCGTCAGCGGCGAGGGTGGCAGCAGCGGCTTCCTCCCCGCCAAGGCCCAGAAGCAACTGCTGATGGTCGCACTCTTCGAGGTGGCCTGCATCGCCTTCGGTGCCGTGATCTCCTACGGAGCAGGGGTGGTGGTCGCCGCGGCGATGTGCAGCGCGATCAGCGCGATCGGCGTGGGCTACACGGTCATGGATCTCCTGGACGAGCACACGCCGGGTGACGAGCCGGAGGCGGAGCGCGAGTGGCCCTGCGCCCGTTCCTCCGGTGACCCGCACCTCAGCACCTTCCAGGGCGATGCCTTCACCATCCAGGCGGCGGGGGAGTTCATCGCGGCGCGGGCGCCCGACGTCCTGGAGCTCCAGGTGCGGAGGCGGCCGCTGAACGCCTCGGCGGCGGTCAACAGCGCCGTAGCGTTGACGCTGGGCGGCTCACGCGTCTCCATCGACACCGACGCCGAGGTGTTGGTGCGTGTCGACGGCGAGCCGGCGATGACGGGGGAGTTCGACCTGCTCGACCTCGGTGACGGTGCCAGCCTCCAGCGGCACGGCGCGGTGATCCTGGCACGCTGGCCCGACGGTTCGTCGTTGTGGGTGCGGGCCCGTCTGGGCAGCATCGACTACGCGCTGGACCTCACCGAGACGGCGGCGACCGAGGTCACCGGACTCCACGGCACCGGCGACGGCCGTCTGATCACCGCCGACGGCCGTGCCGTCGAGGTGGACGTGCCCCACGACGAGTTGCTGCGCACTGCCGACACCTGGCGCATCACCGACGCACAGAGCCTGTTCGACCGCGCCCCGGGGACCTCGACCGCGACCTGGACCGACCTCGACGTCCCCGCCGCGCCGGTGACGCTGGCGAGTCTCGATCCGACCGCCCGCCAACGCGCGAGCGTGATCTGTCGTGCCGCGGGGCTGATCGACGTCCACCTCGACAACTGCATCCTCGACGTGGCCTCCTCGGGGGATGCGAGCTTCGCCACCAGCGCCCGTGAACTGCAACGCCTGCTCGATCCGGACGCCCCGCCGCCGGCCCTCGACGGGTTCTACGACACCGCACCCGCTGCCAGCGACGACAGCGCGGACGGCGAGGTGGACCTCGCCGCACTTGCCTGGTTCCGCGACGACGTCCGGCCGCTCGGCGCACGGGGCGGCACCGCGGGGCTGGAGCTCGTGGTCACCCCAGGCATCGTGCTCTTGGTCAGCCCAGCTGCTGCGCTCACTGCTCCCGCGGACCTCGTTGCGCTGGACGCGTCCGACGGCAGCACCCGCTGAGAGCTTGCGGAGCTCGCGGTCTGCGATCCGGTCGTCACCTCCGATGGCCTGGTGGTCGCGCTGTTGGCGAACGGCGACCTGGTGTCGGTGGATCCGGCGACCGGCGCGCAACGCCAGCGCGCTGCGGGCCTACGACACCAGACAGGAGCTCACGCTGCGCTGGGAGCGGCAGTTCGACGAGGATCAGCTCGCTACCGCGCTTGGCGTCCATGGCGAGGTGTACGTCATCGGTGACCGGGCCGGGACAGCGCAGCTCCAGCAGCTCGACGCGACCACCGGCGCCACGCGCGCGGCGCTGGACCTCGACCTCAACCTCGCGTCCGGGATCGGCGCACCGGCGGAGGGGGTGCTCGTCGCCCTACCGGACCGCAGTGTCGGTGTCCTGGGGACCGATGCGGGCAACAGCTGCGTCGCGCGGTTCATCGCGGTGCGCGACAGCGGGTCCGCCCTGTCGGTCGCCTGGGATGTCGTCCCGGGAGCGGAGCTCGGGTCGGACCGGGGCGTCGAGCGCGTCCGCGTGCTCGAGAACCGATCACTGCTGGTCGGGTGGGTCGGGGACGGGCTGGTCGCTGCCGGTCCCGTTGCTGGTGACGGTGGACGGCAGGACCATGGCCGAGCGATCCATCTCTGGTGCTCCCAGGGGCTGGACGGGCGGTCACGTCCCTGGATGGTTCGGCCGTTGTGCCGTCGGGTTAAGGGGTGGTGCGCGACCAACGCCTGCGGCACGCGCGCACCGAACAGCCGGGCAGCCGGGCAGCCGGGCAGCCGGGCAGCTGAACAGGCTGGGCGGCAGTGGCAGGATCCCAGCCCAGCCTCACGATCCGCACCCAGCGGGTTCGTGAGCGCCCTACTCGTGGCGCCAGCGCTCCAGGGCGGCCCGGAGGGCCTCGCTAGCCCGTTCGACCGTCGCCAGGTCAGCCGCGGCGCCGGACGCCGCAGCACCTTCGTCGGTTGCAGCGACGAGCTCCCGTGCCGCATCGTGCAACGCGATGTGGTGCGCACGTAGCTCCGCAGGTGGCAGCCGGCCCGGATGGTCCTCCATCCGTGCGAGCCACGCCCCGAGGCGGCAACGCGTCGGATCCAAGGGCGGGGGAGCAGACCAGGCGCCCTCGAGGTGCGCACGGAGGTTCTCGACCCACACGCGGTGTTCGATCGAAGCGAGCAGCGCCGGCAGCCGATCGGCTGCGACCGGCTCGACGCCGCTCCAGGCGGCCGGTGGCTGCCAGCGACCGACCCAGTCGAGCACCTGATCCGCGGGCATGGGGCGGGCGATGCCGAAGCCCTGCGCGAGGTCGCAGCCGAGCTCGAGCAGCAGGACCCCGTGCGCTTCGGTCTCGACGCCTTCGGCGAGCACGTTGCGTCCGAAGTTGCGGGACAGCGTGACCACGCTGTCGATGATCAGGGCGTGTTCCCGGTCCCCGAGCAACTCCATCACGAAGCTGCGGTCGATCTTGATGACGTCGGCGTGCAGGCGCTTCAGCAGGGTGAGCGAGGAGAAGCCGGTCCCGAAGTCGTCCAGGGCGACGCTCGAGCCCAGGGCCCGCAGGTCATCGACCAGTTCCGCGACCCGGTCGAGGTCCTCCAGCGCCCCGGTCTCCAGGATCTCGATACCGACGTGCGCAGGCGGGATCGAGGGGTGATCGGCCAGCTGACGCTCCAACCTCGGTCCGAAGTGGGGGTCGTAGAGCTGGCTGGTGTCGATGTTCACGCTCACGGCGGTGTCGAACCCCGCCGCCTGCCAGCGCGTCAGCTGCGCCAGTGCCGCCTCGATCACCCAGTCACCGATCTCGATGGAGACCGGATGGCCAGCGAGCTGTGCGATGAACGCACCGGGCGGTAGCAGCCCCTGCTGCGGATGCTGCCAGCGGATCAGGGCCTCCAGCCCGATGACCTCGCCGGTGCGCATGTTGACCTGGGGCTGGTAGTGGAGGACGAACTGATCCTCGACGATCGCGGTGTAGACCTCATCGATCAATCGGTACCGGGCACGGCTCGTGGCGTCGAGCTCAGTGTCGAACAGGTGGTAGCGGTCCTTGCCGGCCAGCTTGGCCTGGTAGACGGCCTGATCCGCCTGTCGCAGCAGCTGCTCCGCGTCGACGTCGCGGTTCTGCGGGTGGAGGGTGACACCGATGCTGGCCGTCGCCTGCAGGGAGCGTCCCTGCAGGGTGATGGGCTGGGTGACGGCGTCGTAGAGCTCTTCCACCGCATCGCGCCAACCCTGCGACCCGCCGGAGACCGGGACCGCCACGGCGAACTCGTCACCACCGATGCGTGCCACCCGGTGCCGGTCACCGACGCAGCGCAGCAACCGCGTGGCGATCTCCACCAGCAACTGGTTCCCGGCCCCCCGCCCGTGCACCTGGTTGATCTCCTCGAAGGCATCGAGGTCGAGGCAGACCACGGCGAGGCGTTCCTGCGGACCGCGGTTGGTCAGCAACTCGTCGCGAACGTGATCGGAGAAACGCTGGCGGTTGATCAGGCCCGTCAGGCCGTCGTGTTCGGCGACGAAGGACAGCTGCTCCTGATGGGCCTTCTCGTGGGTGATGTCGATGATCAGCCCACGGACCGTGCGAGGTGCTCCGTCCGGCAGCCAGTGCGTGACCCGGCTGATCCCCCGCAGCCACAGCCACCGACCGTCACGGTGCTGGAGACGGAACTCCATCTCGTGGCGCTCATCGTGGCCTGCCAACAGGCGCTCGAGGCCGTCCCGCATCGCCGGGAGCTGTGCGGGGTAGACCCAGGTCAGCCACGCCTGTGCGGTGACCGGACCGTCGCGGTCGAGGTCGTAGCCGAGCAGCGACAACCACCGCTGGCTCGGTCGGAGCATGTCGCTGGGGACGTCCCACTCGAAGGCGGCGGCCCGCGCCGTCTCCAAGGCATCCTGGAGTCGCTGCTGTTCCTGCTCGAGGTCGCGTTCGTGCTGCTTGGCTGCGGTGATGTCGAGCACGGTGCCGATCATCTGCAGCGGCGTGCCGTCGGCCGCACGTTCCACCCGCGCCCGTTGCCGGACCCAACCCTGTGGTCGCCGCGCGAGGCGGTGCTCGACGTCCTCGGGCCCGCCCTGGAGTGCGCTGCGCAGGGCCTGGCGGACACGGTCACGATCGTCGACGTGGACCAGGGAGAGCACCTCGTCGGGGCTGACCGGGTGCTGCGGGTCGACATCGAGCAGCCGGTAGGTCTGCTCCGACCAGGTCATCTCGCCGGTGCGAAGATCGACCTCCCAGCTGCCGAGTTCCGCCACCTCCTGGGCGTGCAGGAGGGCGGACTGCGAGCGGCGCAGGGCTTCCCGCTCACCATGGCGGTCGGTGATGTCACGTCCCACGCCCAGCACGCCGAGCAGGCTGTCGTCGGGACCTCGCACGGGGACGGTGATCGTCTCCAACAGCACCTCGCCACCGTCAGCAGTGGGCACGCTGTGCTCGTCCACCACCGGGCGGTCCTCGGCAAGTACACACGCGTGCCTGTCGGTCAGGACCTGCCCCAGGTGCCCCGGGAACAGCTCCGCGTCCGTGCGCCCGACGATGTCCTCCAGCGACCTACCGAGGAGGCGCTCCAGCTGGGTGTTGCCGTCGAGGTAGACGCCGTCGGGGTCCGTGACGAACACCACGTCGGGGATGGCCGCGAACAGCGCGTCGACCTGGGCCGTCCGCCGGTTGAGCGCCTGTTCCGACGCCAGGACCTCCTGGTTGACCTCCCCGAGGAGCTCCTCGAGCTGCCGCTCGCGGGTCTCGAGCTCACAGCGGGCGCGGTGGAGCTGCAGATGGGAACGGACGCGGGCGACCAGTTCCTCGCCCCGGAAGGGTTTGGTGAGGTAGTCGACCCCACCGTGCGCGAACCCGCGGGCCTTCGATGCCGGGTCGTGGAGGGCGCTGACGAAGATCACGGGGGTGGTCGCCAGGCCGACCTGCTCGCGGAGCAGCGTGACGAGCTCGAGCCCATCGACCCCCGGCATGACGAGGTCGACGAGCAACAGTTCGGGCGGTTCGTGCCGGGCAAGCTCCAACGCCTCGTGGGCATCCCCGGCGGTCTGCACCCGGTAGCCCTGCCGGCGCAAGGTGACGCTGAGCAGCTCCGCGATGGCGGGATCGTCGTCGACCACGAGGATGGTGCCGACAAGGGCGGCACCCTCGCTCTGCGGCAGCGCCGAACCGGCCGGGGCCACAGTGGTCGCCGTGCTCGGCGCTGGCTGCTGGCTCGTGCTCACCACCATCCTTGTCGCAGCGCAACAGCGCGCCGGAGCCGTCCCCGACGGGCACACTGTAGGTCGGCGACCAGCGCTGGGTCCACGCCACCCGTCGGCCGGGTCGGTGCGCGCTGGAGTGCTCTCGACGAAGGTTGTACGGATGGCAGGCGAGCAGCGTGACGACAACCGTGGCCAGTGAACCGATCCCCGTGGGGGACACGACGGCGGCGCGCGTCGCGGATGGGGCCGGTATCGACGCCGCCGTCCGTGCCCTGGACACCGGCCTGCTGGTCGGGCTGCCCACTGAGACCGTCTACGGGCTGGCCGCCGACGCCCTCGATGCTGCGGCCGTCCTTCGGGTCTTCGCGGCCAAGAACCGACCCGCTGACAATCCGCTGATCGTGCACGTGGCCGACCCGGCGGAGCTTGCAGGTGTCGCGGCGCACGTGACCCCATTGGCGCGCAGCCTGGCGACGACGTTCTGGCCAGGGCCGCTCACCCTGGTCCTCGAGGCGCACGAGCGGGTACCAGCGGTGACCCGCGGCGGCCTGCACACCGTCGCGGTGCGGCTGCCCGACCACCCCGTCGCCGCCGCCGTGCTGGAACGCACACGCCACCCCCTGGCCGCTCCCTCGGCGAACCGGTCGGGGCGACCCTCGCCGACCCGTGCCGAGCACGTGGTGGCCGAGTTCGGGGACCGGGTGGCGGTCGTCCTCGACGGAGGACCCTGCATCCTCGGTGTCGAGTCGACGGTGGTGGACGTACGCGGCCGTCGCCCGGTGGTCCTGCGGGAGGGCACGGTCACCCGTGAGCAACTCGGCGTCGCGACGCAGGCCGGCACCGGGGACCTGCACCGCGCGCCGGGAACCCGCTATCGGCACTACGCACCGCGCTGTCCCGTGGTGCTGGTCGAGCCGGGAGCGCTCGCTGGACTGCTCGCTGACCTGGCCCCGAGCGAACGTGTCCGGACGGGTGTGGTGGCACCACCCGATGTCGTGGCGACCCTGCCGCCCGAGGTGATGGTGGTGGCCACCTACGACGACGAGGTCGACCTGGCACGGGGGTTGTATGTTGCGCTGCGCGCAGCCGAGGACGCCGGTGTGGATCGGCTGGTGATCCAGGCCGTTGCGCCGCGAGGTGTCGGTCGTGCGGTGATGGATCGACTGCGCCGGGCGGCTGGCCAGGACTGAACGAGGCGAGGAACCGTCCATGCTCGAGGAGCACGTCGAGGTCAGGAGCTCGCCCCGGGAGGGTCGCGGCCTGTTCGCCGTGGCGCCCATCGCCGCCGACAGCCTGGTGATGGAGGCGCCGCTGCTGCTCATCCCGGCCGAGCAACGGGCGGCGCTGCAGGCCACGATCGTCGACGACTACGTCTACGAGTGGGACGAGCACGGCACCGCCGCACTGGTGCTCGGGGTGTCCTCGATGTGCAACCACGATGACGACCCCAACGCCTTCCTGTGGCTGGTGCCGGACGGGATGGTCGCGCAACTGTTCGCCCTGCGGGCCATCCCGGTGGGGGAGGAGATCACCGTCTCCTACCGCGCGGAGGAGGGCAGTGAGGACGCCCCCCTGTGGTTCGAGGTCCGCGCCGCGGACTGAAGCGCTCAGCCTGAGGGGGCCAGCTGGACCGGCCAGGGAGGTGCGGGGGTCACCCTGCGTGCCTCGGCGAGGCTGATCTCCCCCCGGCAGGCCCGCTCCAGCGCATCCTGGCGCAGGGTCCGCATCCCGGTGCTGCGTGCTGCGGCCGTGACCTCATGCTCGCCGGCGCCGTTGACCAGGATCTCCCGCAGCGACCGATCCACGCGCATCACCTCCGCGACCACCCGTCGTCCTGCCACACCGGTGTGGTCGCAACGCTCGCAGCCCGGTCCGCGCCGCAGCTGCGCGCCGGTCAGTGCAGCGAGCTCGAGGCCGAGGTCAGCCAGCAGCAGTGGCCCCGGCATGTCAGGCGCCGCGCAGTCGGGACAGATGCGCCGCACCAGTCGCTGGGCGATCACCAGCTCCAGCGCGCTGGACAGCAGGAAACGGTCCGCACCGAGGTCGACCATGCGTGCCACGGCGGAGGGCGCGTCGTTGGTGTGGACGGTGGCGACGACGAGGTGGCCGGTGGAGGCGGCCTCGACGGTCAGCTGGGCGGTCTCACGGTCACGGATCTCGCCCACCAGCAGCACGTCAGGGTCCTGGCGGAGCAGGTGGCGCAGGCCGGTGGCGAAGCCGACGCCGATGCGGTTGTCGATCTGGGTCTGGTTGATGCCCAGCCACCTGACCTCCACCGGGTCCTCGAGGGTGCGGATGTTGCGGCCGAGGCCGTCAGTGGTGGCCAGGGCCGCGTAGGCGGTGGTCGTCTTCCCCGAGCCGGTCGGACCGGTCAGGAGCACCAGGCCCTGGGGGCGTGCCATCGCCGAGGTCACCGTGGCCACGTCGTCGGCGCGTAGCCCGAGCTCCTCGAGCCCGAGCAGCTCCTCGGCCCGCGGCAGCAACCGCAGCGCCACCGTCTCCCCGCGCAGGGTGGGCATGACCGACACCCGCGCCTCCAGCGGTCGACCGTCGACGACCAGCTGTGCCCGACCATCCTGGGGGCGCCGCCGTTCCGCGATGTCGAGCTCGGCGAGCAGTTTGATGCGCGACACCACACGCGGGTGCAGGTCGGCGGGGAGGCGTTCGGCTTCACGCAGGATCCCATCGACCCGCAGCCGCACCCGGGCCCAGCGCTCGTAGGGCTCGATATGGATGTCGCTCGCGCGCAGTTCGACGGCGTGGCTCAGCAGCGCATCGAGGCGCGCGACCACCGGCGGGGCATCGGGTCCGATCTCCGTGGCCGTGTTCGTGTCCTCGATCCGCTGGCTGTGGCGCCATAGCAGGTCCTGGGTCCGCGATGAGCGGTACGCGCGACGACGGGCACGACGCAGGGCGTCGGTGGTGGCGACCACCGGCCGCACCAACCGCACGCCCGTCCGCAGCCGCACATCGTCGAGGGCCGCCACATCTGAAGGGTCGGACATCGCCAGGTGCAAGGTGCCGGCCTCGAGCCGCAACGGCAGGACGTCGTAGCGTTCCGCCTCCACCTGGGGCAGTCGCGCGACCACCTCGGGGTCGAGTTCGTCCAGGCTGTCCAGATCGACCCGTTCGAGCCGCAACTGCGTCGCGAGGGCGTCGGCCACCTGCGACTCCGCCACCAGCCCCAGACGCACCAGCACCGCACCGAGTCGTTCACCGGGCGCAGCCACGTCGAGGGCGTCGCGGATCGTGGCCTCGGAGACCACGTCCGCGGACAGCAGGAGCTCACCCAGACGTCGCCGTCCACGGCCGAGGGCGGCAGCCGACAGGGAGCGTGCGTCGCCTGACCCCGATGAGCCTGCTGCGTCGTCCATCAACGACTCCCTGCGACAGGACCGGGGCAGGGGTTTGGCGGCCCGATGGCGCTGTTGCGTCGCGCTCAGTGTCGCTGCCAGCACCGACACTAGCCAACCGCTGTCCCCGCGCGGGCTGCACGACTGGGCAACGCCACCACAGCGGCGGTATCGTGGCATCCATGGCCTCCCCGACACACCTCCCCACCCGGACCCCGGCGCCCGTGCAGGCGCCGGTCGAGCCCGAACAGCGCCCCGACCTCGATCACGGGAACGGTGACCACGACCGTTTCGCGCACTACGTCAGCAAGCGGGAACTGGAACGGTTCCGCCGCAAGGGCACGCCCGTCACCGCCCTCTGCGGGAAGCGCTGGAAGCCGGACGGCGACCCCTCGCGCTACCCCATGTGCCCCACCTGTGCAGAGCTGGTCGCGGAGCGCATCGCGGGCTCCTTCTGACCCGGTCGGGGTCCGAGCAACCAGTGCCGTGACTAGGGTCGGGTGGGAACCTGCCCCCTGGCCCCCGGAGTGCTGTCATCATGCCCTCGGCCCCCTGTCGCGCCGTGATCTTCGACCTCGACGGCGTCCTCACGGAGACGGCGGAATACCACTACCTCGGCTGGCAACGCCTCGCGGATGAGGAGGGCCTCGCCTTCGACCGACAGGCGAACGAGGCCCTGCGTGGCCTGTCCCGCGGGGAGTCCCTGCAGGCCCTGCTCGGCGGCCGTGAGGTGGACCCGGACACCTTCGCCGCGATGATGGCGCGCAAGAACGGCTACTACGTCGACTCCCTGCAGGACATGAGCCCCGCCGACCTGCTGCCCGGTGCGATCTCCCTGGTGATCGACGCCAAGCGCCGCGGCATGCGGGTGGCGATCGGCTCGTCGTCCAAGAACGCGCGCTTCGTGCTGGACAAGCTGCAGATCACCGGGCTGTTCGACGCCATCGCCGACGGCGACAGCGTGGAGCGTGCCAAGCCCGCACCGGACCTCTTCCTCGCCGCCGCGGAGCTGCTCGGGGTGCCGCCCGCCGACTGCATCGTGATCGAGGATGCGGCAGCCGGGGTCGATGCGGCACTCGCCGCCGGCATGATCGCCGTCGGTGTCGGACCGCAGGAGCGGGTCGGCCATGCGCACCACCGCTGCAACACGACCCGCGACGTCGATCTGACCGTGGTCCTCCAGCCCGTCGAGGAACGCGTGGGCCAGGGGCCGACCGTCGCCGACGGGTGGGTGGTGATCGACGACCACCACGACCCCGACCAGGTCGTCAACGTCGCCACCTCGCACCTGACCGGCAACGGCTACCTCGGCTACCGCGGCACGCTGCCGGAGTGGCGATCCGATGCCACGGTGGGCTGCACCGTCTCCGACACCTGGGACAACGCCGACGGCAAGTGGGCGGAGCTGTGCAACGTGCCCAACGCCCTCTACTGCCGTCTGGAACACCTCGGGGAGGCGATCACCGTGGATGCGGAGGCGGTGCTGAGCGACCGCGATCTGCTCGAGCGTCGCCTCGATGTGCGCTACGGCCGCCAGCACCGGATCTTCGGCCCCTCCACGGGACCGGTGGCCCGACTGGTGGGGGAGCGCTTCGCCTCGATGGACCAGCGCCACCTGCTCGCGCAGCGCCAGCGGATCTTCGCCACCCCGGGCACGCGCCTGACGGTGACCACGGGTATCGACGGCCAGGTGTGGAGCCTCAACGGTGACCACTTCGCCTTCATGGAGCCGCACATCCACGAGGATGCGCTGGCGATGCGCATGAACACCACGGAGCGGGGCCTGCCCATCGCCGTGGCCCACGCGGTCTCCATCCAGGGCGGCACGGTCCAGGCCGAGCGCATCGACCAGAAGGAACGCGAGCTGTACCGGGTGCTCGACATCGAGGTGGGCGGCGACGGCCTGCTCGTCATCGAACAGGTCATGACGGTGCACTCCGGCAACGATGTGGACTACCCCCTGGTGTCCTCCCTCGAGCTCGCGCGGGAGGCTGCCGCGGCGGGCTACGAGGTCCTGCTGGCCCGTCACGCCCTGGCCTGGGAGGCGCTGTGGAAGCGCATCGACGTGCGGGTCACCGGCGACCTCGCCACCCAGACGGTGCTGCGCTACAACCTCTACCACGCCGTGATCGCCACCCCGATGCACGCCGACCACCTGCCGATCGGTGCGCGCGGCCTGTCCTGCCAGGCCTACCAGGGTGCGGCCTTCTGGGATCAGGAGGTGTTCAACCTGCCCATGTGGGTCCACACCTTCCCTGAGGTGGCGCGCAACGTGCTCGTCTACCGCCACAAGACCCTCGACGGTGCCCGCCGCAAAGCCGCGCGGCTCGGCTACGCCGGCGCGTACTACGCGTGGATCTCCGGTGACACCGGCGACGAGCTGTGCCCGGACTTCTTCTTCCGCGACGTGCTCACGGGCCGGCCGATCCGCAACCACTTCAACGACTGGCAGATGCACATCTCGCCGGACATCGCCGTGACCATCGACGGCTACGTGCGGGCCACGGGGGATGCGGCCTTCGTCGCCGAGCGTGGTGCGGAGATCGCCTTCGAGGTAGCCCGTTTCCTGGCCGCCTTCGTGCACTACCGGGTGCACGACGGCCACTACCACCTGGTGCGCCTCCTCGGCCCCGACGAGTACCACGAGAACGTCGACGACAACGTCTTCAGTCTGGAGCAGAGCCGCGTCGCCCTGGCCGAGGCCGTGCAGCTGTACGACCTGCTGCGCAGCGACCACCCCGAGGTCCTGCGTGCGCTCGAAGAGCAGCTCGGGCTCACCGATGCCGAGCGCGACCTGTGGGCGGACGTCCTCGCACGCCTCGTCGAGGTGGAGCCCGATCCGCACACCCACCTGCTCGAGCAGTTCCGGGGCTACTTCGCCCTCGAGGACATCTCACCCGAGGACCTACGTGAGCGGCTCCAGCACCCCGACGAGTACTGGGGCTGGCCCAACGGCATCGCCGTGCACACCCAGGTGACCAAGCAGCCCGACGTGGTGCAGCTGTTCATCTCCCAGCCCGAGTTGTACGACCGGGCGACGATCGAGGCGAACTACGACTACTACCTGCCGCGCACCCAGCACGGCTCGTCGTTGTCGCGGCCGATGTACGCGCTGGTGGCCGCCCGGCTCGGCCGTGTCGCCGAAGCCGAGCGGTTGTTCCTGCGCGGCGCCACCGTGGACCTGCTCGCCGACTCGCACCCGGCACCCGGGGGGACCTTCATCGGTGGGATCCACATCGCCGCCTGCGGCGCCACCTGGCAGGTGGCGGTGCTCGGGTTCGGTGGTCTGCACGTGCGCGATGACCACCTCGAGATCCACCCGCACCTGCCCGAGGGCTGGGAGCGGCTGCAGTACGGCGTCGCCGTCCGAGGGTGCTGGGTCGACGTGGACGCCTCCAACACCGAGGTCGTGCTCACCGCCGACCCCGACAACCCCGCGGAGGTTGCGCTCGATGTCCACGGACAGCGGGTCGCGGTCGCCGCGGGGGAGCGTTGCAGCGTGAGCTTCGACCTCGGCGGGGAACTGGTCACCAACTGACCCCCGGCCACACCCTGCCGCTGTCGTCCCCGTACCCTCCTGCCCTGACTGCCACGATGACACTGCCACCGACGAGGAAGCCGTCCATGGACCGAGGACCCTCCCACCAGCCTGCAGCGCAACCCGCATCCCGCGGTCTGGTGGTCGTCGCCTGGCTGGTCCCCATCGGCATCCTGCTCCAGGCCGTCCTGGCCGGGCAGGGCTGGTTCGTCGAGCCCAGCCTGATCAGCACCCACGGTGGCATCGGCCATGGTGTGCTCGGGCTCGCGGTGATCGCCACGGCCCTGGCCTGGTGGCTGCGGCCCAACTGGACGGTGGTCAGCCTGACCACGGCTTCGCTCCTGGGGCTGATCGCCCAGACCGGCCTCGGCTACACCGGCCGACGCGGTGGCGTCAGCCTGGCGTCCTCGCTCCACATCCCCCTGGGAACCCTGCTGTTCGCGACGACCCTGGTCGTGGCCGTCCTGCTGCTGCTGGATCGCGGTCACCCCACTGCGCCGCGGTGAGGGGTTCCGCAGCCACGGCACGCCCGGTCGTGCTCCTGCCTCCCTCCAAGGGCAAGGCGGCCGACGGCGACGGACCCGTCTACGACGAGGTGGTGGACCACGGCCCCCTCGCTGCACCGCGCCGACGTGTGCTGGACACCGTGCGAGCCGTTGCCAGTGAGGTGGACGACGCGACACTGGCCCGCAGGGCCGGCGTCGCGGTCCGGGATGTGACCGCCACGCGCGCCGCCCTGCGAGGACTGCACACGGCCCCGACCCGTCCGGCAGGGGAGCGCTACACCGGCGTGGTCCACAGCAACGCCGGCCTGGCCGGTGTCGACCCGGCGACGGCCGGGGTGGAGGTCCTGGTGCTCTCTGCCCTGCTGGGCGTCGTTGCGCTGGACGAGCCGGTGCCGGCCTACCGGCTCGAGCTGGCAGCCAGCCTGCCCCCGCTCGGGGCGCTGGCCACCTTCTGGCGGGACGCCCTGGCCGACCACCTGGCGGCACATCTGGCCGAACGGCAGGTGCTCGATCTGCTGCCGGGCGCCCATGCGCGCGCCGTGGCACCCGCGGTGCGCGACACCGCGGAGGTGATCGCCGTCCGGTTCGAGACCCCACAGGGACGGTCCGCCAACGCTGCCCGTACCA
>LKMJ01003341.1_pt1 | contig 14910 bp, 16 predicted proteins | sample 643391 | NCBI WGS metagenome assembly LKMJ01 (sample SAMN04112250, study PRJNA286221) | soda lake metagenome | biome: soda lake; feature: Kulunda Steppe; material: water; isolation source: sample PL-Br10 brine of Picturesque Lake | place: Russia: Kulunda steppe | collected 2010-07
AACGGACTGAAGTCGGCAAGGTCCAGCGGGTCTACGACCACCGGTGACGGAAGCGACTACCCGGCAGCTTCGATATCCGCCTGCAGCCTGTCGATACACTCGAAGATTTCCTCGACCAGTTCGGCCTGCCGGTCGCTGTGGCCGCTGACGCGTGACATCTCCTCGGTAATTTCTGTCATCCTGTCTGCGGCCTCATCGAGCATTGCAGCCACATCCTCGACGGTGTCGGCCTGGTCCTGTGTCGCCCGCGAGGTCTCGTCCATCGCGTTCGACACCTGAGTCACCAGCTCCGTGATTTCGAGCTGGTTCTCGACGACCGTCTCGACGGCGTCCATCGCCTCGTCGACCTCGTCCTGTGTCTCGGTGACGCTGTCGAGCGTCTCGTCGATTTCGCTCCGGATGTCCGCCGCAATCGTCTCTATCTCGGAGACCTCCTCGCGGGACTGCTCGGCGAGGCTTTTCACTTCCTCGGCGACGACGGCGAACCCCTCGCCAGCCTGCCCGGCTCGGGCGGCCTCGATGTTCGCGTTCAGCGCGAGCATGTTCGTCTGCTCGGCGATGTCCTGAACGACATCGACGATATCGTCGAGTTCGTCTGCGCGACCGCGCAGGTCGTGGCTGTTCTCCTCGACAATCGATATCGCCGTCGAGACGCTTTCCATCGCCCGTTCGGCGGCCTCCGCCGACTCCTGTGTGGACTCGACCAGCTCCGTCGCGTCGTCGGTCTGCTGGCTCACCTCGTCGGTACTCGAGGCAATCTCCTCGACCGTCGCGGTAAAGGAGTCGACGTTCGCGCGGAGCTCGTCCAGACGCTCGCTCTGCTCGTCCGCCCGGTCGGCAGCCTCACGGACGTTCGTCCGCGTGTCTTCGGCGCGCTCTCGGAGCTCGGTCACCCGCGTCTCGATGTTCTCCGAGACCTCCTCCTGGACCTGCTCCATCTGGACCTGGGTCTCGATGAGCTCCGTCACCGCCGCGATGACCTCGACGACGGCGACGACGTCTCCGTCCGGGTCGGTAATCGGAACGGCCAGCGCTCGTGAGTGAAACATGTTGCCCTCGGCGTCCTCGGCACTGCGAATTTTCGTCTCGCGGATACTCTCGCCCTTTCGAAGCACCTCCTCGGCCAGCGTCTCGTCTTCGCCTTCGGTGCCGAACACCTCGTAGGCCGGCTCGCCTATGACCTCCTCGGCGGTGTAGCCGAGTAGCTCCGAGATCGGTGTGTTCCAGGCGCTGATGCGGCCGTCGCTGTCGATAACGAACACCGGCTCGGGGTACGACGCTATCAGCGATTCGAACGCGTGTTGCCAGAACTCTGTGCCTCCCGCCTGTGACTGTTCGTCGGTTGGAATGCTGAGACTCATCGACACCACCAGTGTGTTGGCGGAACGACGTGTCACTCTCTCTTAGTAGTACCGCCCCCAGTCATCAGCTGTGATACTCCACGATGGCGTATAGCGGAGAGCGCTCACCTCACGGAGTACACCAGCGGGCAGACCGCCCCAGAGTTAAGAGAGTCCGGAGAGATACCACACGTGCCATGAGCGATACACTGACCGTCAACCGCGAGGACGGCATCGCAACGGTACAGTTCGACAACCCCGAACAGCGAAACGCACTCGACCTCGACAGCGCCAGCGAGCTCGTCGACGTGGCGGCGACGCTGGGCAGCGATTCCGACGTTCGCTGTATCGTGCTCACGCACACCGGCCAGTTCTACGGGACGGGTGCAGACCTCACGGAACTCGACGGCGACGCGAGCGACGAGACGGATATCCGCCAGCTCGCGGGTCGAATCCACGAGGCAATCGTTCAGTTCCATCAGGCACCCACGCCGGTGCTTGGTGGCATCGACGGCGTCGCGGCAGGCGCGGGGTTCGGCCTCGCACTGGTCCCAGACCTGCTGGTGCTCAGTGAGGATGCCCGCCTGGAGTTTGCCTACCCGCGCATCGGACTGACCGGCGACGGTGGCTCGACGTTCTTTCTCCCGCGACTCGTCGGGCTCCGTGCCGCGAAAGAGATCGTCCTGCTCGACGAGCCTATCTCGGCCGAGCGGGCCGTCGACCTCGGGCTCGCAACGGAGGCCGTCCCGAGTGACGCCTTCGACGAGCGGCTGAACGAACTCGCAACGCAGCTCGCCGAGGGACCGACACACGCACTGGGCGAGGCCTCCCGCCTCGTCACCGAAAGCTACGACCGCACGCTCGAAGCACAGCTAGCCGCCGAGACGGACACCATTGGACGGGCCGTCCGGACCGACGATTACGAGCGAGGGTTCGCCGCCTTTTTCGGCGATGGAGCACCCGAGTTCACCGGACACTGACTGTCGCGCGTTCCAGACGAGGTTTCCTGTCATACTTCTTAGTTCTACCAGAGAGTATAAGGCCACGTGTATGGTATTTCACGATAGCCGACCAATCCGAGAACCGATAGGTTATCTGCGCCGTCGGTGACACGGGGCACGGGATTCGAATGAACGGGGACGGAGTCCAGGGCGAGATAGCGATGTACGAGGCGCTCGCCGAAGAGACGGGAGAACCGCTGTTCGCGCTGGAAGAGGCGGACGAAATCAGATTCGTCAACGGGGCGTTCACGGAGCTCTCTGGCTACAGCCGTGACGAACTCACCGGTCGTTCGCTCGCCTCGCTCGTCCACCCGGACGACAGGGAGGAGTGGACGAGTCGGCTGCAGTTTTTCCGCAACGAGGAGACGGCCGATGCGGAGAGCTGGGCGAGTCAGCTCGTCACGCGAAACCGGACGACAGTGGAAGTCGAGTGGCACTGCTCGGTGTACTCGACAGAGGACGGCGCCGTCATCGTCGGCTCGGTACGCGACGTGCGTGGCGGGAACCAACAGGAACAGAAGCTCCGCATCCTGAACCGAGCGCTCAGGCACAACATCCGCAACCAGATGAACGTCATCATCGGCAGAGCGGAGGCGCTCCAGGAAATCGACGACGAAGGGCACAGCGCTGCCGCGAGGAAGATTGTCGAGAGCGGAGAGAACGTCGTCAACATCAGCAACAAAGCGCGCAAGGCTCAGCAACATCTGGAGATTCCACCGGACGAGGAGTGTAACCAGGAGCTCGTCGCCGAAACGGAGCTCGTCTGCCAGAAGTTCACCATCGCGTACCCGAACGCGACCATCGAGACGGAGCTGCCCGAGCGCGCCAGCGCAGTCGCGCCACCGTCGTACACCGTCGCGCTGACCGAACTGATAGAGAACGCAGTGGTCCATCACCCGTCCGGAAACGGCCCGGTGACAGTTCGCATGACGCGCGAGGACAGCCACGTCGTCGTCGCTGTCGAGGACGAGTGCGACCCGCTTCCGGAGCAGGTGATGACGACGATGAGCCGCGGAACCGAGAAGCCACTCCGTCACAACGACGGACTGGGCCTCTGGCTGGTTCGCTGGATTGTCGAGCCCGTCGGCGGGACGCTCTCGCTCGACCGCCGGGACGACGACAGCGGGAACGTGGTCGCGCTCACGTTCGACCGTCCCCAGCCGTAGCTACTGGTAGAGGTCCGCTTCCTCGCTCTCGCTGGGGCCGCCCGCGAGAATCTCCGCGCTCTCCGGGGAGAGCTCGGGGAGGATGTTCTCGTTTCGAATTCGGCTGATTTCGTCGATGTTGCCCGCCAGCACTTTCAGCGCGTCGGGCGGGTTCGGGTAGACCATCATGTAGCCGTTCTCACCCATCGTGATGAGCTGGGTGTCGGAGACGGCGACCTGGTCGTTCTGGATGGTCGCAGCGACCGCTGGCAGCGCCGCCGGGCGGCCGTCGTCACTTTCGTCCTCGGAGACCATCCGGATGTGTACGTCGTCGAAGTCCGTCTGGTCGAGGTGGTCGCGGATGACACGCGCACAGGCGACGAGGTCACGCGTCACGGCCGTCTTGTGCTCGTTCTCGTGTGTCCCCTCGAAACAGTGTTTGCAGACCCGCAGCTCGATTCTCATTGGGTACCCCTTGGGAGCGTATCCGAAAGAGGGTTTCCGTTCGTGATGGGGCGTCAAAACCCGGGAGACGGGAAGAGACGCAAACTCGACAGTTGGTACGCGAGTCGAACGTCCGCGACTACGGGGGTCCGTCGCGTTCGACCGAGAGACTGCTTGGTCTGCTCCAGAGGACAGCAGTCAACACGAGCGAAGCGATGAGAAAGTCGAGACTGTGCTCGACGAGATGGTGAACGGTCATCGGGACGACACCCGAGACAGTCCCGAGGCCGACGAGCGAGCGAACGAACAGGGCACCGACGGCGAGAGTGATGAGCAGGTAGCGCGTTGACCGTCGCTGGGCGTAGGCGAACAGGCTGACGAGGAACAGCGAGCCGGTGCCAAGCGCCGCGAGAGCGATGACACAGAGCAACAGGAGTGACCCCTCGACGCCGGGCCAGGTGCTGCCCGGATGGAGGAACCCGCAGGCGAGCGACGGAGCCAGCGAGACGGCCGTCGGGAGCGTCAGGACCATATATCGACACGCTACGTGGCCCATGATAAGAACTGCTGTGGTACGATTGTCAACGGGCGTTCTACGCGCCTGAGAAAACACATTCCCTTTATATGAAGGTGTTTCTAACTCCGAACTACCCAAATGTCAGAGACCCGCTCTCGCGTGCTGGATTGTATCTACCGCAACCCCGGCATCCACTTCAACGCCGTCAGTCGGAAGCTCGACATCGCGACCGGGCAGACGCAGTATCACCTCCGGCAGCTCTGTCGGGACCAACAACTCCAGAAGGAAGGAGTCTGTGGCCGAACACACTACTATCCGCCGACGTTCTCGGACTGGGAGCGCAGCGCTGTTGCGCTCCTCCGCCGGGAGACGACCCGCGAAATCGTCCTCCTGTTACTCAGGCACGACCCGCTTCCGCCAGCCAAGATAGCCGACCGTCTCGGGCTGGCACGGAGCACCGTGGAATGGCATCTCTCTCGGCTCATCGAGTACGAGATGGCCGAGAAACGTGACGGTGAGGAGCTCGTGGTCGCGCTGACCGACGAGTCCGACATCTACCGCCTGCTCCGGGAGATCGAACCGCGCCTGCTCGACCGCGTCGTCGACCGATTCTCCCGGCTCACCGACGAGCTTCTCGACGAGTAGCTGTCACAGCTGCAGGTTGTCCCCGACAGCATCTGCGAGGGGCGCTCCCTCGACAGCGCCGAGTGCTTGACCGGCGAGTACCCCCTCGACTGCAGCACACGCCTCCGCCAGGGGCTTGTGGGTCTCGACGTAGCTCGCGAGTGCGAACTCGGTCTCGGTCAGCTGTGTCAGCTCCAGCGCTTCGCGGCGGGAGAGCTTCCCGTCGCGCCAGTCACCGAGAACGTCGCGCTGGAGCGGCGTCGTCGGCGAGACCGACTCGCCGAGCAGGTGGAGCGTCTTCGCCGCCGTCATCGGTGCGACCCCCGCCGCCCGTCCGGCCTCCCCCACGGAGCCACAGCCGGTGTAGCGTTCGAGAACCGTTGCGGCTGCCTCCGGCGAACACGGGAGCTCCGCCGCGAACGGCTCCAGTCGCTCCTCGAGCGTCGCGTCGGTGTCGTCGACGGTCGCAACCCCCCGCGCGTCCTGTGTCTCTGTCAGTTCGAGCCCGTCCGCGATATCCGCCAACCCCATTACCTGCTCCTGCTGCGTCCACGTATAAAAAGATATGTCTTCGAGTCGATAGCTATGGCGTGAGAGTCCCAGCCCAAAATGCTATTACCTGCCGGTAACCGTTAGGTAGTTCATCGCCAATCAGCCTCGAACAGCCGATTTTCGCCGTTCTTTAAAAGGGTAATCCGGCCCAAGGTTCACGTGAAGATGGCAACAACAATGCACAGTTGTCCGGAGTGTGAGGGGAGTCTGCAAACTGACGACTGCGAGACGGTCTGTCTGCAGTGTGGGCTGGTGGTCGACGAGCACGCTATCGACCCCGGACCGGAGTGGCGCTCGTTCAGCGACGACGAGACCAATCCCGAGCGCACCGGAGCGCCGCTGACGCGCTCGCGCCACGACCGCGGGCTGTCGACCGAAATCGGCTACTCCAACCGGCTCAAGGGACGCAAGCGCAGGCGCGTCGCACGGATGCGCCGCCAGCACAAGCGCACGCAGATTCGGAGCAAGGCCGAACGAAACCAGGTGTACGCGTTCACCGAAATCCGGCGACTCGTCAGTGCGCTCGACCTGCCCGAGCACGTCCGTGACCGGTCCTGTGTGCTGTTCGAGTCTGCACAGGATGCGAACCTGTTGCAGGGACGTTCAATCGAGGGGTTCGCGGCCGCGACGGTGTACGCGACCTGCCGAGTCAGCGAGGTATCACGGACGCTCGCGGAAGTCACGCAAGCGGCGAAAGCAACCCGGGACGAACTCGATGTCGCCTACGCCGCGATGAACCGCGAGCTCGGGTTGCCGACCGGTCCCATCCATCCGCGGGAGTATCTCGCTCGCTTTGCCAGCACGCTCGACCTGTCACAGGCGGTCGAACGCCGAGCGCGAAAGCTGGCGAACGAAGCCCGCGAGCGCGGCATCGACTCGGGAAAGAATCCGGGCGGTGTAGCCGCAGCGTGTCTGTACACCGCGGCACAGAGAGAGGGCTGTGGAATCACGCAGCAGGCCGTCGCTGACGTGGCGGACGTGGCCCCAGTGACGGTCCGGTCGACGTACTACGACCTGCGTGAGGAGGCGCCACCAGCAGCCACACGATAGACGCCTTGATGGGGATGGCGGGAGAAGCCACACCAACAGATGGGACTGCTCGACGCGGTGAAATCCTTGCTGGGTGTGCAGGCCGAAGCGGCAGCGACGGGCGATGCCGACCCGGACGACCTCTTCGGGATGAGCACGGCCTACGTCACGATGGAGGCCGAGCTCGGCTACGAACCGACGGGCGAGGCGGCACTGTGTTTCTCGGACGTCGACAGTACCGCGTTCCGGGAGACCGTCGGGGAGGTTCGCGAGATACTCGCGGCGGCCGAGGAGGATACGGGAACGGTCGCCGACTTCCGCGAGGACGACCACGGCACGCAGTGGATAGTCGTCACTGCGGACGACTTCGAGGAGCTGGTGACGAGCGTTCACTTCGGCGCGGACACGCTAATCGAGGGGAGATACGGCTCTCGACTGCTGGCTGCGCTGTTCGCGTTCGAGGCGACAGAACGGGCCGGGGGAGAGCCCGGCGACCTTGTCTACTGGGTGTACTCCTTTCGCCGTGGCACGTACTATCCGTTCGCGCCGAGAGCGAAAAACGAGCGAGACGAGCGTGCCGAGCTAAAACTGTCGAGCCTGCTCGACGGCGAACTCGGCGTGGAAGACGACCGCGGGTACTGGTACCCGCTGTGGCCGTCTTCGGCCGGCGTTCATCCCTGGGAGTGACCCCCTTCCCGAAGAGCTACCGCACGTCGTCGACGACGGTGGCGAACGCGACGTTCTCTTTGACCTGATCGATTTCGATAGTCGGCTGGTCGCCCGGTCGCGCGCCGGGGACGATGACGACGTAGCCGCGTTCGACCTTGGCGATACCATCGCCCTGGTCGCCGACGGACTCGATAGTGACCTGTCGACGCTCCCCTTTGTCGACGGGCGGTTCCGGCGGCCCGGAGTCGCGCTCTGGCTCGGCCGTGGGCTGTTCTTCCCCGCCCTCACGCTCTGCCTGTGACGAGTGTGGCAACACGGCGACGCGGTAGGTCTGGCCGGGGCGTGCGGCCTCGTTCTCTATCTCGGACTTGGGAACTTCGATGACATAGTTGTCTTCACGTTCCTCGACAGTCGCAGTGAACAAACTCCGCAAGGAATCAGGAATTTCGACCATGCGATACTCGACCTAGCAGTGGGTAGCACATTAATTCCCATGGTTTTTCCGGGGAGTTGCCGAACGATGGTCAGGAACTATCTGTTGGGTTATCGCGTGCCCGTGTCGACGCGCGGGTCAAGCACAGAGTACGCGAGGTCCTGTGTGACGTTCCCGAGGACGCCCACCGCGACGACAGCCAGGGTTCCGCCGAGCAACACGGGCAGGTCACGCGTCCAGACCGCGTTGTAAAACAGCAGGCCGAGACCGTCGATGGCGAACAGTGCCTCGATGACGAACACCGACAGCGCCAGCAACGCGAGCGTCTCGGTGAACGCGAGCGAGACCAGCGGAATCGCTGCGTTTCGGACGACGTGTCTGGCGACGGCGACCTGCCCTCCGCCTTTCGCTCGGACGAGCTTCGCGAGGTCCGCACTGGCGTACTGCAGGGCGTACGACCGGGCGTAGCTCGCAACCGCGGCGACGAGCGTCGTCGTCAACAGGAGCGCCGGCAGCGCCGTCTCGTAGAAAAACGGCAGCTCCACGGCCGGAATGAACGACTCCCGCCAGTCGAACGTGAACGCGACGGTCCCCGAGGCCATCAACAGCACCGCGCCAATCCAGAAGTTGGGCAGACCTAGCCCGGCGTACGTGACTCCCCGAACTCCGTGTTCCCGATGTGAGCCCCGTCGCATCGCCGTGTAGACACCGATTCCAAGCGCCAGCACCATCGAAAGGACAATAGCCGGAACGACGTACGAGGCAGTAGTTGCCGCGGCGCTGGTCACCATCGGGAAGACGGCCTCGCCGGTCTCGAAGGAGTCGCCCCACTGGAGCGTGAACATGTCGGTGAGCCAGTCGACGTACTGCTCGTGGAGGGGCTGGTCGAGGGCGCGCTCCCCGAGGTACTCGTCGCGGACCCGTTCAATCTCCTCTGTCGGTGTCCCCTCGCGCGCGAGCGACGCGAGGATGCGGCTGAGATACCAGTCGTCGGTCGCCGCAAAGAGCAGAAAGACAGCGCTGAGCAGCGCCCACGCAGCGGCCAGACCGAGGGCGATGCGCTGGAGCAGGAGGCGGACGATACTCACGGGGAATCACCTGCAGACTGGGAGGGCATGGGACAGTTATACCGTCAGTCAGTGGGGTTAACTGCGTTAGGTTATGTCACAAAAATTTCATAGTGGTTATTTCGAGACACCCTGACGGTCTAACTGAGCTGGTCCCTGATGAGTAACGCACCCTCCAATCAGCCACGAGAGGAGTCACCCCCGGGTGAACAGCCTCTCGCCGAGTTCGAGCGCGTCGACTGGAACGAGGTCGACGGCGGGTGGCGAGGCCGCCTGTCGGCCGAGCGAATCATTCTCGTCGTCGGACTCCTCGCGCTGGGCGGCCTGCTGTGGCATCACCGGTCGATGGGCGAGACGTTTCTCGTGATGCGCTGGAACGTCGGCTGGGAGGACTGGCTCCTCCTGCTCTCGGCAGTCGTCGTCACGGCGTACGTCGTCGTGCCGCTGGTCAGAAACTGGCGGCGGACGAGGCGGTATCTCGGACGGCTGCGGGGCCGCTGGGGGACCGTGCTGAGTCTCGCCTATCTCGGCGGCGTTCTCGTCCTCGGGTTTTTCGCGCTGCTCCGGAACGTCCGCCCAGAGCTCACACTCGACCGGTACCAGCCACCAGTCGGTATCAGCATCGACCGCGAGCACGTCCGTGACTGCGTCGGGGAGACGACGGGCGACGGTCCCTGGGAGGGCGTCTGCCAGGGGAGCTGGGAGTATCCGCTCGGGACCCACCGCTTCGGTTTCGAGATGACCGAGCTGCTCGCACTCGGAGCCCGTCCGGTCGTCTACATCGTGCTGGTGACGGTCGGACTCATCGTCCCGTTAGCGACCGTCGTCCGGCTCGTCGCGGGCTACTACGGCGGGCTCGTCGACGACCTTCTCATGGCCTACGTGGACGCACAGCTCAGTCTTCCGGCCATCCTCGTCTACCTCGTCGCCTACATGTTCGTGTTCGACTCCATGCTCGTCTTCCTGGTCGCGTTCGGCCTGCTCGCGTGGGGTGGTATCGCCAGAATCGTGCGGAGCGAGACGCTCCAGCGGCGCGAAGAGGGGTACGTTCTCTCGGCGCGAGCTATCGGCTCCTCGCGGTGGTACGTCATCCGGCGGCACATCTTTCCGAACGTCACCAACTCGGTTCTGCCGGCGACGTTCCACCTGATTGCGATCGTCGTCCTCACCGAAGCAGGCCTGTCGTTTCTCGGGTTCCACCCGATGGAGTGGTCGTGGGGCGAGACCATCGGAAACGGGTTACAGCACCCGCCGCCGCTCGCGGCCTGGTGGACCTCGACGCTCCCGGCGGTGATGCTCGCAGTGACTATCGTCTCCTGTAAAGTGGCCGGCGACGGCCTGCGCGACGTGCTCGACCCACGAGGTGAGTGAGATGAACAAGACAGAGGTGTACACCAGATGAACGACCCCCTCCTCGCGGTCGACGACCTCCGGACGCACATCCGGACAGAGAGCGGTATCGTGCGAGCGGTCGACGGGCTGAGCTTCACGGTCGAAGCAGGCGAAACGGTCTGTCTCGTCGGTGAGAGCGGGAGCGGAAAGACCCTCGCCTGTGACACGCTCACCGGTCTCGTCGGCCCGCCGGCGGAGATAAGCGGGACCGTTCGGTTCGACGGAACGGAGCTGCTCTCGGCCAGCCAACGCGAGCTGCGAGCAGTTCGTGGCGACAGGCTCGCCTACGTCTTCCAGAACGCCCAGAGCGCGCTCGACCCGGTCTACACCGTCGGCGAGCAGATAGCCGAGGCAATCACGTTCCACCGCGAGACCAGCAAGGAAGCAGCGCGCGACCGGGCAATCGACCTGCTCGAGACGGTCGGGCTGTCCCGACCGGCCGAGCGCGTCGACGAGTATCCCCACGAACTCTCCGACGGAATGTGCCAGCGCGTCGCCATCGCCATCGCGCTCGCGGCCGACCCGGACCTGCTCATCGCTGACGAGCCGACCTCGGCACTGGACGTGATGATTCAGGCCCGTATTGTCGACCTGCTCGACGACCTTCGGGAGCAGCGTGACCTTTCGTTGTTGCTGGTCACCCATGACCTTCGGGTCGTCGCCGCCCTCGCCGACCGCATCGTCGTCCTCTACGGCGGCACCGGCGTCGAACGCGGCGAGGCATCGGACGTGCTGGACCGGCCGAGCCACCCGTACACCCAGGAGCTCTTTCGGAGTTTCACCGGAGACGGTGCCGGCGACCGCTCCTCGCGCGAAGAGATACCGACCGACGGCTGTCGCTTTCACCGCGAGTGCTCCCACGCTGTCGACGGCTGCAGAGGAGAGCGACCGGCGTTCGAGCCCGTCGAAGGACTGGAGACACACCGGGCAGCGTGCGTCTATCACGCCGAGGACCGCGACTCGGGGGTCGTGATGACCGGCGTACGGCCGACGAGCGAGTTCGACTTCGACAGCCCGCTGGTCACCGACGAAGACGGGATGGGCGACTCCGAGCAAGCAGGGGGTGAGGACAGTGAGTGAGCCGCTCCTGTCTGTCAGCAACCTGGAGAAGCAGTACCCGATTACCGAGGGGCTGCTCCGCCGGGAAGTCGGTCGCGTCCGGGCGGTCGACGGCGTGAGCTTCGACCTCTATCCCTGCGAGGTGTTCGGACTCGTCGGGGAGTCGGGCTGCGGGAAGTCGACGACAGCGCTGTCACTGCTCCGTCTCGAAGAGCCAACGGACGGCGAGATTCGGTTCCGCGGGGAGGACGTTCGCTCGTACGACCGGCGCGAACTCCGCGAGTTCCGCCGCCACGTCCAGCTCGTCCTGCAGGACCCCGACACCGCGTTCAATCCGCGGAGACCTGTCGGCGAGGCCCTCGAAGAGCCGCTTCGTGTTCACGGAATGACCGACGGCGACCGGCGACGGCGCATCGTCGCCGACGCGCTCGAGCGCGTCGGACTGGCCGAGTCGGACGCCGAGAGCTACCCCCACGAGTTCTCCGGCGGGCAGAAACAGCGCATCGCGCTCGCCCGTGCCCTCGTGTTGAACCCGGACGTGATAGTTGCCGACGAGCCGGTGAGTGCCCTCGACGGGCGGACGAAAGCCGACGTGCTGGAGCTGATGAACGACCTCCAGCAGGAGTTCGGTCTGTCGGTGCTGCTCATCAGTCACGACATCGACGTTGTCCGTCGGTTCTGTGACCGCCTCGCGGTGATGTATCTCGGGACAATCGTCGAGCGCGGGGCGACGAAATCAGTCCTCGACGCGCCCCGCCATCCCTACACGCGAGCGCTCGTCTCCTCGGTGCCGAGCCTCGACCCGGACTGGGAACGCGAACAGGCCGCAGGGGAGACGCTGACGGACGACCTGCCGGACGCTGCAGATATCCCATCTGGCTGTCGGTTCCATCCACGGTGTCAGGCCATCATCCCGCCGGAGGGTATCGCCCTCTCGGCCGACACGTGGCGAAGTGTCGTTACACTCCGGTTGTCGCTCGAAGACGAGTGGAACGATATCGAGACGCTTCGCCGGTCACTCGCTGGGAACGCCGCCACCCTCGAATCCGGACTGCGCGACGAGTTCGGTCTGCCCGAGACCCTTCCTGACGAGACGGTCGACGCTGCAGTTGGCGACGCCATCGACGCGCTCGCGAGGGAAGAAATCGAGGCGGCCCGCGGGCGTCTGAAAGACGTGACGGCGACAGTCTGCGAACGGGAGTCACCGACGCTCACCGACGAGCACACCGCACACGAGGTCGCCTGTCACCGATACACTCCGGAGCTATCGGGTGCGCCACTAGTAGAGCCACAGCAGGAGTAACCCCTCATTGAGGTAAACGGACGCGCGGTCTTGTTCGGTCTCGGAGGCTTCACTGCCCAGCGGTGACTCGTCGGAGTTCATCTGTTCTGCCTCGTTCGCAGTAAGCAGTTGCTCCAGTTCCGCTTCGAACTGCCCTGCCCAGCTGTCGCAAACGGATATCGGTGGCGCATCGCTGTGTTACCGTCTGGGTCATCAGTGAGGTGTGAACCTTCGGGTACTCCGGAGATAGCAACCGTTTTGCGTTCCCTCTCGTGAAGGGCGTACATGCTCGGTATCCTCGTCTCCCGCGCCGACAGCGCCTCGGTTCACATCGGTGAGCAACTGCTGGCTCTCGAAGACTGGGATACCCGGACGGACGACTCCCGACCCGACGGCGACGGCGGCGGAGCCGTCTACGAGACCGACGGCGCACAACTGCGGGAGTTCGACGCCCGCCATCTCGACCTCGTCGACCCGGCCGCGGCGTTCGACGACCCTGACCTGCTCGTCGTCGCCTCGCGCCACTCCGGCGAGACCGGGCCGCTGCTGACGGCACACCACACCGGCAACGTCGGCCCGGCAGAACACGGTGGCGAGGACAACGCACTCGCCGAGACGTGCCCGAACGCGCTCGACGCTGTCCTCGACGCGCTCGCCGACCACGCCCCCCCTGAGTACGAGGTCGGTATCGAATGCACGCATCACGGCCCGTCGGACGTGGGTGCGCCGTCGATGTTCGTCGAAGTCGGCAGCGCCGAGCCGCAGTGGGAGGACCCCAACGCGGCGCGTACCGTCGCCCGAGCGATTCTCGACCTCCGGGGAGTCGCGCCACACCAGTCACCGGAGAGCAGTCGCTGGCGCACGGACGGTGAGAGCGATGAGCAGCGCCGCCAGCTCGTCGGCATCGGCGGCGGTCACTACGCCCCCCGGTTCGAGCGCGTCGTTCGGGAGACGAGCTGGACGGTGGGTCACGTCCTCGCAGACTGGGGGCTGGACGCGCTCGATGGCCTCGACACGCCGGAAGCGGAGTCGGTGTTCCGGCAGGCGTTCGCCGAGACTGCCAGCGCATACGCGCTCGTCGACGGCGACCGACCGGCGGTAGAGCGCCTCGTCGAAGAGCTGGGCTACCGTGCGGTGACAGAGACGTGGGTGCGGGAAACTGACGGCGTCCCGCTCGGGCTCGTTCGGGTGCTCGAGGATGAGCTGATGTCCGTCGAGTCGGGACTCCGGTTCGGAGCGCCCGCACGCGTGGGGAACGTAACCAGTTACCAGGTGGTCGGCCTGCCAGAAGAGCTGCTAGATGAAGTGTGTGGCATCGACCGGGAGTCGACGTACGATGCCCTTACCGAGACGGCGCTGGCGTTCGGGACCGAGCAGGGCGGGACGCGACCGACAGGCCCCGTCGTGCTCGGTTCCGAAACCGACCGCGAGGACGTTATCGAACAGCTGCTCTCGGTGCTGGCGTCGAACTATGACAGCGTCGACCGCGACGGTGATACCGTCGTCGCCCGAAAGCAGGAGTTCGACGCCGAGAAAGCCAGTACGCTCGGCGTGCCGGAAGGCCCTGCGTTCGGCCAGCTCGCCGCCGGGGAAGCCGTCGAGGTCGACGGCGAGACCATCCCTCCAGAGGTCGTCCACGACGAGCGAACCCGTCGCTTCCCGCTCCCGGAATGACCCCCCTACTTCGTGTGGAGATAGAGACAGACCGGCCCGTACAGAGACGGAGCAGAAATTGCACGAGAAATGTGTCGTTAAAAAGGTCAGACAGCCGTCAGACAGGAGGGAAAAGTAATTAGTACTCGGCCTGCAATGGCTATTTAAATTATGGATTCCATTATCGACGACGCCATCGAGGAGGCCGAGGAGGAGCGGGACGAATCGAGCGAGGAACCGACAGACAGCACCCCATCTGGAGAGGGGCCATCCACCTCGGGGACGATGAGCGACGAGGAGCTCGCAGAGGTCGTCCAAGATCTCGAGACGAAAATCACCGTCGTCGGCTGTGGCGGCGCAGGAGGGAACACCGTAACCCGGATGATGAACGAGGGGATTCACGGCGCGAAGCTGGTCGCCGCGAACACCGACGCCCAGCACCTCGCCGACGAGGTCGAGGCGGACACGAAGATTCTCATCGGGAAGAAACGCACCGGCGGCCGCGGAGCCGGTTCGGTTCCGAAAATCGGCGAGGAGGCCGCACAGGAGAACATCGAGGACATCCAGCAGGCCATCGACGGCTCGGACATGGTGTTCGTCACTGCCGGTCTCGGGGGCGGAACCGGAACCGGTGCCGCGCCGGTTGTCGCCCAGGCCGCACAGGACTCGGGCGCGCTGACGATTTCCATCGCGACGATACCGT
>LKMJ01003342.1_pt1 | contig 14910 bp, 13 predicted proteins | sample 643391 | NCBI WGS metagenome assembly LKMJ01 (sample SAMN04112250, study PRJNA286221) | soda lake metagenome | biome: soda lake; feature: Kulunda Steppe; material: water; isolation source: sample PL-Br10 brine of Picturesque Lake | place: Russia: Kulunda steppe | collected 2010-07
AACCCGCGCCACCGCCTCCGCCGACTCCACATCCCAGTCCGGTGCCGTGGCCGTCAGCCATAACTCACCGAACTCGTACCCTGCCCGGTAATTATCCAGCAACGCCGCCGTCAACAACACGTGATATTTCAACGACGTATACGGGTAATACACCAACTCGTTGAACGCTGCCGCCACATCACTCCCCACCCACGACGCATGCAACCCTTCCGCCGACTCCGCCAACACCAACTCCTCAACATCCTCCCTCACAGGCAGTTGTAACGCATCCACACACGTCTCCCCCGACAGCAGCGACAACCGGAACGGCGACACATGATTCGGAACCGTCTCCTCCGGCTCCCCCGCCGGGCGACTCAACAACGCCGCATCACGATCCGCCCCCAACGGCACCGACTCATTCACCGGCACCCCAGCGAACTCCTCACCAGCCGCCTCGTGACGCCGCCCACGCAACTTGTGAACATCGTGTCGATACACCGCCACCATCGGCTCCGCAACCAGCTCCACCGCCAACTCTCGACCCGACATCACGCACCACCACCCGACAACTCACCAGCCCCCATCGCAGCCACCCGCACCTGCAACGCCTCAACGAACTGCTGACGCACCCGCTCACGCCACACATCATCTTTCGCCTCCATCCCACTCGTCGCGCCCTGCGCACGATTATACACCCGCCGAAGCTCAGCATCCGTGTACAACGGATTCACCACACCAGCATCCACAATCCCGGCACCGAAATTACGCGCACCACCGAGCTGCATCGCGTACTCATCACTGTGAGCATCCAGGTAGTCGAACGCCTCAACGAGCAGGCCAACGTACTCCGGTTTCAGCTCCCGCAGCGTCAGTCGCCATGTGCCGACGAGATTCCCGACGACGTCGCGTTCAGCTTTCCGCAACGGCTGGCCCTCATCCTCAGCATTGCGGGAGCGAACCTGCGTGTTCAGTTGCCGATAGTGGGCTTCGGCTTCACCCTTCGTCACATCTACCTGTCTACGGATCGGCGAAAAGCGGATCGGATGCCGAATCACTCGCCCTGCGCGGTCGTTGAAGCCACCGAACAGGTCGTGAATGACACAACCTGTATCGTCATCGCCATCAACACAGCTACCTTTCTCGTGATACCCCGCATCCAGATCACGAGCGTACACATCTTGCAACATGTAATCCGCGTTCGACTCGCCAGGATGGCACGCCGTCGCTCCCACCGACTGCACCACCCGCTCACACCCATGCCGCAGCCAGCCCGACAACGTGAACGGCGAAATCTGCCCAGCAATCTGGTTTTGTGGGTCGTCTGCTTCGTACCGGTCAGCTGATGCGTGGTGGCGATCCGTAACGATCCCGTCACCTGGTGCCAGCAAGTCAATGTCGAGGCCGACATACAAATCCGGGAACGCCATCTCATCCACCGGACGCGGAAGGTCGAAGTCAATATCGAGGTGCGACGCGTCGAACGACTGTACGGCGTTGTGATCTCGACGCATCGTTACTGCACCCCACCCTGACGGTCACCATCAGCAGCATGTGAGGCAGTCGTTTCAGGCGTTTCGTCACCCGCGGACTCCGACCCGAATTCGGACGTACTCTCGTAGTCAGTGTTATCCGCCCACACCACCGGCCGCTGCCACGGCTTACGCGCCGATTCGCAGTCTGCAGCGACGAACACGTCGCTACGCGCGACCCGGCGTCGGAACCACGCCACACCCGGCAGTGGGCGCACAGTAGTCGCATCTGCCGGACTCACAGCACGCGGCTGTGGCGCTAACAGCACCGGCCACCACGACTGGGTCGCAGGATCACTGCACGTACCAATCCGGCCATCCAACACGAGCTCACGCACGCCAAGTGTGAAGAACTCCGTCGGCTCATGCCGACACTCAACGCATTTCACGTGCCCGACCTCGAAGGCCGGTCGATCAACCGGCCGGAAGGCAAACACGACGACCGGTGCGCCTTCCCGCAGTTCTTCACCGCAGACTTCACAAACCGCGGCCCCTTCCCCGAGCGCAATTCGTTCTAGCTGACATATGTCTTCAATGATCTTCCAATCCGTGCCTTCTTGTCGGTCTGCAATTGTATCTTCCATTGGGGTTACCTCGGATTATCAGGAAGCCCCGCCCGCGTGCACCACCACGCGGGTATTCTCTACACTGGATCTCCCATTGGGCAGGGCTTCCCCATCCAATGCATTAGTCTGCATTGGCAAAAGCGTTACCATTGCATTAGGATGCATTGGGTGCAAGAGATTAAACCCCTTCTACGGGTAGATGCAATGGACGGAGTAATGCCCAAGGATCGAGATGAGCAGACGGGGAAATACACTGAGCGGTACACTCCAGAGGAATTTCTATTTGCTCTAGACTCATTAGGTGGCTCAGCTGGTACTCAAGAAGTAGCAGATGAAGTTGGTTGTGCCTATAGAACTGCTCACGCTAAACTTACTGAAATGGAAGAGGAGGGAAAGCTCACCTCTCGAAAGGTTGGGAACGCTAAACTCTGGGAATTAGATTCTTCTGAAGATGGGTAGGATCAATTCTTTTCTGGGCTCTCGGTGGGCTGAACGATGGTGAACGTCGTGAATATGGTCGGGTCAGGTTCGCTCAATATTGAGCTTGATCTTGAAACACTCTCTGAAGAAATCGGTCAACCCCGGGCTCGATATGACCCAGATAAATATCCTGGTATGTATCTTCAATTTGAAGAAGAAGCCCCGCTGATCACCGTTTACAGAACTGGCAAATACATCTTTACTGGACCGACTTCAGAGGAAGAGCTGTTCGATCTTCGGGAACGGTTTCTGAGGTTCCTATCCGATATTGACGTCATTGAAAACGCGATTGACGAGTGGTTCTCCGTACAAAACTACGTCTGTACTGAAGACCTCGGCCAGACTCTGAGTCTTAATACACTCGCCGTCGGATTGGGATTAAAACGGACAGAGTATGAACCAGAGCAATTCCCGGGCCTCATTTTCCGACCTGAAGGACAAGCTGGGGTAGTATTGCTCTTCGCTACTGGTCGAATTGTGATCACTGGTTGTAAGAGTGTCAATTCGGCAGAAAACATTCTCACTCATTTGAAACATAATTTAGAGGAGTTTATTTGATCTGAGCGAGTCGTGTTCGTTTCAGAACTGGGACTGAAAACGGTACAACATCGGTGTGGAGAAATGATTAGCTTGGCAGTAGAGCCGACGATATCAGGATTTATGTGGGCTGACTCGGAGTTTATTAGTTATGAACGGTACAGATATCGCTGAGCTTGAAGATCGATTATGGAGCGCCGCAGATGAACTCCGGGCAAACTCCAAACTCCGCGCCTCCGAATACTCAACGCCGGTTTTAGGTCTAATCTTTCTCCGGTACGCAGACTACCGCTTTTCGGAAGCAAAAGAAGAACTGGAAGGGCAGTCATCAGGCCGTCGTCAGATTGGAAAGGCGGACTACCAGAGTAGAGGAGTTCTATATCTTCCTGATGAGGCACGTTTTCAGACGCTGATCAATCTTCCAGAGAGTAAGAATGTCGGCCAGGAACTTAACGATGCAATGCGCGCCATTGAGGCCGAAAACCCAGATCTCAAAGACGTATTACCGAAAACATATCATCATTTAGAAAATAGTTCATTAGTTGAACTTCTTAAACTAATGAATTCGATCCCGATGGATGTTGAAGGAGACACGTTCGGACGTATCTACGAATACTTCCTCGGTCAATTTGCAATGGCAGAAGGCCAATCTGGTGGGGAATTCTATACTCCGATGAGTATCGTCCAGCTCATTGTGAATATCATTGAGCCTTATAAGGGACGTATCCTTGACCCAGCGTGTGGCTCAGGAGGAATGTTTGTCCAAAGTGCTCGTTTCGTTGAAGAACACCGCTCTAACGGAGATGGTGAATTGAGTATCTACGGTCAAGAAAAAACTACAGACACAGTTCGGCTGTGTAAAATGAATTTGGCTGTTCACGGGCTTGCTGGTGATATCCGGCAAGGTAATACGTACTATGAGCCCCTCTATATGGATGCATCTGATGGAAAGAGATTTGACTACGTGATGGCCAATCCGCCGTTTAATGTTGATCGCGTTGATAAAGAAAGATTATCTGACGACGAAAGGTTCCCATACGGCCTTCCGAGTGTTGATAATGCAAATTATATTTGGATGCAGATGTTTCTAACGGCACTGAATAACGACGGCAGGGCCGGGTTTGTGATGGCCAATAGTGCTAGCGATGCCCGACATAGTGAGAAAGAGCTTCGACGAAAAATGATCGAAGATGGTGTGGTGGATATTATGGTAGCTATCAGCTCAAATTTCTTTTATACGGTCACACTTCCCTGCACGCTGTGGTTTCTTGATAAGTCCAAACAAGGGACGGCACGAGAAAACAAGGTTCTGTTTATTGATGCAAGGGACATATATAAACAAGTAAATAAACGTCTTCGTGAATTCGAACCCCATCATATCGAATTCGTTAGCAATATTGCTCGTCTGTATCGCGGAGAAGAGGCTGAATACATGCAGGGTTCGAAAGAGATGGTGCTAGATCATTTCCCTAAAGAGGAATATATGGATATTCCTGGACTTTGTAAAGTCGCAACACGAGATGAAATAGAAGAGCAAGGATGGAGTTTGAATCCAGGGCGATATGTTGGTGTTGAAGAAGATGACTCCGTCGCGGATTTCGATTTTGAGGCACGTTTCAGTGAACTCACAGAACAATTCGAATTACTCACAAACGAATCTATTGAGCTTGAGGAGGAAATAAAACAAACTTCACAAGATCTACTCAAAAAGGGGAGGGATAAATAATGCCAAATGAACGGAAAACGGTAAAGTTAGGCGATATTCTAAGCGTTGAGCACGGATACGCTTTCGAAAGTGATTATTTCGTTGAAGACGGCGAATATATTGTTTTGACACCCGGGAATTTTTATGAGAAAGGGGGTTTCAAACATAAAGAGGAAGAGAAATGGTACGATGGACCAATCCCAGAAGGGTACATTCTAGACAGAAACGAATTGTTAGTGGCAATGACAGAGCAGAAACGAGGATTGCTTGGCAGTGCTATTCTAGTCCCCGATTCTGATCTCTACCTTCATAATCAGAGGCTTGGCCTGATCACTGATGTAGATGAGGCGGTCTCCTCCCATTATCTGTATTATCTTTTTAACCATCATACAGTTCGGTCTCAGATTGCGGCAACTGCTAATGGTGCGAAGGTGCGCCACACATCGCCAGACAGAATCGCTGAAGTAGAGGTTGAATTGCCCTCATTGGAAACTCAAAATAAGATTGTGGAGATCCTTTCACGATATGACCAACTGATTGAAAACATCCAAAAAAGAGTAGATATCCTCGAAGAGATGGTGAAATTACTATATTATAAGTGGTTTGTACAGTTCAACGCCCCAGGGTGTGAGAATATTGATTTGAAAAGTTCATCAATGGGGAAAATCCCAGAAGATTGGGAGGTGATGAAATTCACAGATATTGCTGACGTACTAACTGGCGGAACCCCAAGTACAAAAGAAGATGAGTATTGGAATGGTGATATTCCATTTTTTACTCCTCGTGAATCTCACGGTGGCTACTTTGTCTTCGAAACCGAGAAAAATACAAATGATACCGGGATTGAAAATTCATCGACTGAACTCTACCCTCCACGAACGGTGTTCATTACCGCCCGAGGGACAGTCGGTGAATTAGCCTTACCTGCCGTTCCGATGGCTCTTAATCAGTCTTGCTACGCCCTTAGCGGAAATGCACCCGTTTCACAGGAGTTTCTATTTTTGCTCATTCAAGAAAGAATTGATTATCTAAAAAAGAATACTGGTGGTGCTACATTTGATACCATTATAATTGATACATTCCGTAGAATGGATGTCTTAGTTCCATCGGAGGAACTAATCATAGAATTCAACGAGCTCATAGAACCATATTTTGATTTACTTCGGACACTTGGTAAGAAAGAGAGAATACTTGAGCAAAAACGTGATATACTCATGCCACAATTAATCTCTGGTGAAATTAAAGTGTCAGATGTTGGAGTTAAAGAGGCCACAATACAACCATGAGTTCAAGCGGCTACACCGAGGATGAACTTGTTGAACAACCTGCAATAAACCTTCTAGAGGAATTGGGCTGGGAATGTATTTACTGTTATGACGAAGAGTGGCAAGGTGGAGAGAGCATCCTAGGCCGAGAGACCAAGGCCGATGTTGTTCTAGTGGATCGACTCCGACCAAGACTTGAGGCACTCAATCCTGAAGTACCGGCAGCAGGAATTGAGCAAGCCATTGAAGAATTACTTCGTGACCGTTCCCGTTTGAGTCCTGCTGGTGCAAATCAAGATGTTTACGAACTACTAAAAAACGGGGTCAAGGTCACACTACCCGATGAAGACGGGGGAGGTGACAAGGTTGAAACAATCTCTGTGATTGATTGGGAACAGCCTGAGAAGAATGATTTCCTCATCTGCTCCCAGATGTGGATTACTGGGGAATTGCACACACGGCGACCTGATCTTATTGGGTTTGTTAACGGGCTTCCTCTTGTGTTTATGGAGCTCAAGGCCACCCATCGACGCCTTGAGAATGCCTATAACGATAACCTGAGTGATTACAAAGATACAATCCCTCAGTTGTTTTGGTACAACGCTTTTGTAGTCCTCTCCAATGGTAGCGAAAGTAAGGTTGGTTCTATTACGGCGGGTTGGGAACACTTTGCCGAGTGGAAAAGAGTAGAAAGCGAAGAAGAGCCACCACGTGTTAGCCTTGAGACAACGCTACGTGGTACGTGCAACAAATCCCGCCTGATAGACATAGTAGAGAATTTTACGATCTTCATGGAGGACAAAGGTGGTACCTCGAAAATTGTAGCGAAGTACCACCAGCGGCTCGGCGTCAACAATACGATTGAGGCACTCCAGCAAACGCGTAACCCGGATAAGCATATAGAGAGGGACGGTAAGGGCCAACTCGGCGTATTCTGGCATACTCAGGGAAGTGGGAAGAGTATCTCGATGGTTTTCTTTGCTCAAAAAGTTCTCCGGAAGGTTCCTGGTAACTGGACTTTCGTTCTCGTGACGGATCGCCAGGAGCTTGACGACCAGATCTACCGTACTTTCCAATCTAGCGGTGTTGTTTCAGAAGGCCATGTTCAGGCGAACAGCTCGTATCACCTCCGACAGCTCTTAACGGAGGATCACCGCTTTGTATTCACCCTCATCCACAAGTTCCGTACTGAAGAACCAGGGGAAACCCACCCTGTGTTGTCTGAGAGAGACGATGTGATTGTGATTACGGATGAGGCACATCGGAGCCAGTATGATACATTAGCTCTGAATATGCGAAACGCTCTTCCTAATGCGCTGTATCTTGCTTTCACTGGAACCCCCCTTATTGAAGGCGAGGAAGAAGAGACGAAAGAGGTCTTCGGGGATTACGTGAGTGTCTACGACTTCAAGCAGTCTATTGAGGACAAAGCTACTGTCCCCTTATACTATGAAAATAGGATTCCAGAGGTTCAGCTAACTAATGAGAGTTTGAACGAGGATATCTATTCAGCCATAGAAACCGCAGACCTCGATGAGGCTTCTGAAAAGAAACTGGAGCGGGAGCTCGGTACTGATTATCACCTGATTACGCGTGACGATCGTCTTGAAAAAGTAGCGAAAGATATTGTCGATCACTTCCCCAGTCGAGGGTTCAAAGGAGAGGGAATGGTCGTTTGCATAGACAAAGCGACGGCCATTAGGATGTACAATAAAGTCAGCAAGTATTGGGACAAGAAAATCCAAGAGTTAGAGCAGGAACTTGCTTCGACCCCTCTCGACGAAAAGGAGGATCTCAGGAGTCAGCTGGGATGGATGAAATCAGTGGACATAGCAGTGGTTGTTTCTCAAGGCCAAAATGAAATAGCTGAGATGGAAGAGAAGGGTCTCGACATCCGTCCTCACCGTAAGCGGATGAACGAGGAGGATCTTGAGAGCAAGTTCAAGGACCGAGACGACGATTTACGGCTGGTATTTGTTTGTGCGATGTGGATGACGGGATTCGACGTACCGAGTTGCTCTACGATGTACATCGACAAGCCGATGCGGAATCATAACCTCATGCAGACAATTGCACGGGCGAATCGTGTCTATCCTGACAAGGAGAACGGGCTTATCGTGGATTACGTGGGAGTGTTCCGAAAACTCGAAAAGGCACTTTCTATTTATGGGTCCGGCCGAGGACGAGGTGGCGATGAGCCGGTCAGGGACAAAGAGGCCCTCCTTGAACAGCTTAAAGACGGCATTGAGGATGCAGAGGAGTTCTGTGATGCACATGATGTAGATGTAGAAGCGATTCAGGAGGCCTCGGGTTTCGAGAGAGTTGCCCTATTAGACGAAGCAAGAGACAAACTCGTCAAGAATGATAAGATACAAGCGGAGTTCTTGAGCCACGCCAGTTACGTTAACAGACTTTTCAAAGCGATCTTACCTGATAAAGATGCGTCTCAGTATTCGGTTGCGGTTTCGACATTTGGCGTTCTCGCTGAGAAAATAAAGGCCCTAGATCCAGAACCCGATATTGACGGTGTCATGGACGACATCGAACAGATTTTGGATGATTCGATTGCAGCAGAAGGTTACGTCATCGATGTTCCCACAGGCCCCGAAGATGACGACCGGTTTGTAGATATCAGCGGTATAGACTTCGAAAAGCTCGAAGAAGCCTTTGGAAAACACAAGGCCGCTGCTGCACAGCGTGCCCGAAGTATCATTCAGCGGCGAGTCCAATCGCTTGTCGCCAAGAATCGAACGCGAATGGATTATCTGGAGCGGTTCGAGACTCTGATTGACGACTATAATGCCGGGAGCCTCAACCAGGAAGAGTTCTTACGGAAGCTTCAGGAATTTAGTGAGGAACTCGATACAGAAGAGGAGCGTCACATTAGAGAGGGCCTTAGCGAAGAGGAACTTGCGGTGTTTGATCTTCTTACGAAACCCGACGTAGAGTTGACGCGAGAAGAGAGAGATCAAGTGAAGCAGGCCTCGCGTGATCTGATTTCAAGACTGAAAGAAGAAAAACTGAAAATTGACTGGAGGAAGCATCAACAAACACGGGCGGACGTTCGAGTCACCATCGAACAGACTCTCGATAATAAACTACCAGTAGACCCCTACGGTCAAAAGGTGTTCATGGAGAGGTGTAATGCGGTCTACCAGCACGTATCTGAGTCGTACGCAGGTCCCGATGAAAATGTCTACGCGGCAGGATAGCTGGTTAGTGTTTTAATTCGGGTGAGAAGGCTGATTTACAATAGCATGACGTGCGGCCACCAATCGACAAACTCATATAAGCATGATTTTCAGCAGTTGGATACACACCCGGAGTTGAGACCACTTCAGATTCGGCACTGAATCGTGCGAAACAAACACTGTCATGCCGCCGAATCTATGTCAGCAGGTTCGTGGCCCGACGCTCCGAACAAAGGTTTCGAATGGAATCATTCTCCACCAGGTGGCGCGTTCCCCCACTCTTGCCCGCTGTAACTTCCAGTTCCTACTGGGAACTGTCCAACAGTCCTTTACCCAAGAGCGTTTATGGTTTGCCTGTTTTAGACGTACGTACTCATTGTCAACTACTCGTCCAGCGGAGGTAGAGGCGTCCTACATCCGATACGGAGACTTTCTTGGTTCGGCCGTCATGCTGTGTTTCGATTAATCCCTTCTCGTTTAGTTGGTCGATGTGATAACTAATTTTCTGGGGGGTCTCTCCAAGTTCATCGCCAATCTCCCGCATTATCACATTTCTCCGCCCGTTTTCGTCCCATGTCCCGAGCGTCGTGAGGACATCTCGCTGTAGCCCGTCGATCTCGAAGGTGAGAGGTTGTGTAGGAGCTGGAAGTTCCATTACTAGGTCATCTATATCCTCATCGTCGTCCTGTGGTTCAAGCACATAGTATGGTGTCGCACCGATGAAGAACGCAGAAGATGTGGCTCCACCGGCCATAAGGTTCGTGCCACCAGTTATATTGATGAACATGTCTCCATCCGGATGGTGTTTGGCAATGGTGACGACTTTGTCAACGATATCGCGGAGATCAAAGGCGTCAATCAGGTCTACTTCTGCCTCGTAGCCAAACTCGCGGAGATCCTGCTCCAGTTCGAGGCCGACATCTTCGAATACCTCGCTTGTTAGCAAGTATACCTTATCTACAGAGGAGTAAGCACGGAGCCCTCTCTTGATGTGAGATGTCGTCTTCCCGTGTGGAACGATATGGACTTTCATCGATGGTGATCAATTTGTTACTTGGCCTATGAAAGTGCAGCAATTAGGTCTTGGCCATCTACTTCGATTCGGATCTCGGTGTCAGTGTGTTCCAACAATATATAGAGAACGAGCGCGCCCGAGGCGCCGATAACCCCCACTACCAGCATCATACTGAGTGCCTCACCTATTGCCGCGACACTAAGTGCAATTCCACCCGTTGTGATGATTAATTCACCCATGTTCAGAACAGCGGATGGTAACTACTTGGGTATTTTCTCGGACAGTCAAAACTGGATTTGGACTAATCCTTCAGATGCATCACTATTGTTTGATAGAAGTGACAGGAACTGAAAATATGGTGATCACTGTGAACGTCAGGCGTAGAAACCTCGGTACTGCTGCCCTCAATGGTGCCGTCACCACCATCGTCCGCCGTGCCTGCCGCCACCTCTGTAAGCTGGTGTTGATTGTCACCGGCATCGCCACCTTCAACGGGAGCTGGCATTGGCGCTAACTCACTGGTCACGTGATCCCCCTGTATCAACTGGCGACCGCCCGCTGCGACCCTCCAGCCCATATAGATTATAGTGGTCTAACCTTCCACGCTTTGTAATTATCGTGCTCATCGTTCCAGTTATCTTTAAATTGTACCGCTTGACCATACTCCGGGAAGAAATTCGCGTCTAAGCCCTCGAAATAGGAACCCGGATCAGGATCTCGATTATACGCTGTAATCATACCAGAATTACTGGTGCTATTAAGATATGAAATGAATCCAAACGTATAGTCCGAGTCCGGTGGCGTTTTATTACGTGAATCGCCCCAGATCTGTAGTACATCCTCTAGAGCAAACCAAATTAGAATCGTTAGTGCAGCATAATCCGGTCGAGTATACTCCCCAGTTATGTCGTGTTCTTCGACATTTCGAAATGGCCTAGACTCGAATACGGTCTTGCTATACTGGACACCGTTTTCCCACTCATCGACTGCCTTCGCGTGGAGACGAAACCAATAGAACCAGGTGGCCAGATTATCTCTTGGCCCATCTTTCGGGCCTTGAGACACTTCTCCTAGTTTGTCATAATACCCTAGATCATTCCCGATTGTTTTTAGTATATTTTTGAAACCTAAGACTATGTCACGTATCTGCCGTGATTCATCAAACACTCTGGTGGTAGCCTTTCGAAATCCTTTGTACTCAGCACCGAGAATTTCTTCAAACTCACTTTTTTCTTCGGAATCTCCTTCTTCGACGATCTCGATGGCTATTTGCTTGAGCTGCGACTCGCAGGCTGTTATTTTTTTGTTTAACCGATGTTCCACGAATGGTTCGCCAAAATTAATCTCTTCAGTATGTAGACCTAGAGGATCATCCTCTGCGGTCATTGGATCCCTCCGTACCGGATGAGGATGTCCTGTATATCTTTTTTGGCGTCCTCTGGTACCGGCGAATCCCAGTCAATATCAAGAGCTCGGAGTTCATCCGCACAGCGGCTGACCTCACTATGCGACAAGTCCGGTATCAATATCGACCGTAACTTGCTCAATGGAACATAATTGATAATTGAACCGACTGCCTGAGCCTGAATCTGTTCTCTTCCCTGCGGTGTGCTGAGGAACGCAGCATATACGAGTGCGATATCCGGATGCTCAAATCTGGCTACTGCCCAATTTGAGGATGGGATTACCGGTTCTGCTGGAACTACAACTTTGCCGACCGTCCCATGTGTACTTATTAAGATGTCGCCATCCGAGGTCGTCTTTCTATCAGATACTGCTGCTTTCGACACTCCTTTCTTTTCAGTCTGTGAGTTCTTTTCGACATCACCAATTTTCAAAAAGGGGACGCCCTCATCAAAGGTTAACTGTCTCTCTTCCACCTTCTCCCCAGAACTAACCTCCGCAATTGAATCAAGCTGAATTAACGAGTCGAAGCTCTGCTCTAGATTTGAGATTGCTTCATTACTTTTGAACACCTCACTCGGGAGATAGGAATCCTCAAAGTCGTCTGAAAATATAGTTCTTGTTTCTCCTTGGAGTGTTCTTTTAATTTCCTCGCTGGAAATAGATTCGGCTTCCACGACTGCACTCTCAATTGGGTATCTTTCCGGAGGTTGTGCAGACTGGACTTGTAGAATAACCACAGGAACAGAAGAATACGGCGCTAAGAGCCCACTTCCTACCTCTATAATTCTGGTTACGGTATTCTTTTCAAACAGGAAACGCCGAAGATCCTCAGCAGTACGTCGATAAAACACCCCGGTAGGGAGAAGAGCTGTGAACTTGCCACCTGGTTTCAAATATTCAAAGCTCTCACGGGAGATCGCTTCTTCCACGACTGACGCTGTAAATCCATCAGGGGCTTCGTATTTTTCGGAGAGTCGCAGACCGAACGGCGGGACTGTAATTATGTGATCGAAAGAGTGGGCTTCAGCTTCACCGTTCTCAATCGCTGAGAGGGCGTCAGCTGACCGGATATCAGCATCAACCTCCACAAGATGATTAATCGCCACCGCTTTTGTAGCGACTGAATTGTGCTTTTCGATCCCTACAGATTCGCTACACTGTGCTGAGGCGCTCCGCACAATTTTCCCCACACCGCAGGCTGGGTCGAGCACCCGGTCATCGTGTCTAACATCCGCGAATTCAACAAGAAAGTCTGCCAAGGATGGTGAAGTTGCGTACGTGCCTAACTCGTCTCCTCTTTCAATGATATGATTTGCCAAGGCCTGTCGAATTCTAACCGGCGTTTCCTTTAGCCGGTATCCGGCAAATACTGAAATACACGCAATTGTCGAGTTGGCATTCGGGGGGGCGGCTTCCATATCTAAGTATGGTAAGTCAGCTAGAACTTTGCCATCAAGATTCTCCAATACAGATGACAACTCTTCAGATATAGGTAGATCAATATTGAGCTTCTCTGCCTCTAATTTTCTGAGAATATTCACTAGTCTGGATTGTACGTCATCCCGGTCCAAATCAAAACCGAGTGTTGAAATATCAAAGAGGAATTTTGCTTCCGCCGTATTCGTGATTTCCGTTTTCCCTTTATTTTCGGTTTTATCATGAGGAAAGTCTGGCAGTGTTTTTAGATAGGTTACATCATTAATCCTAATTGGTTGAAAGACTACCGAAAACGACGGTGTGACTACAGAGAAGAACGTAAATTCGCCACGAAGGTTGTTAAAAACATCAAATAAAGTATGCTCTAGTTGGGATATATCGTCGGTGACAATGCCACGGATAAGGCCATCATCAGAGCTGTCATCATCAAAAACTTGGAAGAGGGTGCCGTGCCGATTACGATCAACATAGACATTCTCTTCACCGTATGCCTGATAGACGGGTTCCAGCAATTCGGAGATGTTAGATGGTGTTGGGGTCACGTATTGTACAATTAGAGAGTACTACTTAGGCCTGTGGCCCGACTATCTGAATTCAAGTTTGATAGTTTGACAAGCTCCAGATTACAAGTCACATGACTGGTTTGAACGCGAGACCTATCAGAAGGTGCGTGATATAATGATTGTAGAGTCCTTCTTAACCCGAGTGAAGCGGGCAGCAGCGGACGATAATGTTAATCTGTACCGTTTGAAACTCAATTCTAGCTGGAAGGCGGCGTACCTGAATCTGTTTTGATATCGGTATCGCCGATAGCTCCCAAAGCAGGCCTCACTCACCCCCGTGTTTGAATCATGTGGACTAATTGCGGTTGATACTATACTACCCTCTAATGCAACGCTTCTCGAAGGGTGATCGCGTCCGGATCGACATTCCTGATGAGACAGATCTTGATCATCAGGAGTATCATGGGGAACACGGGCGGGTCGTTGCAGTGTTGAGTGATGATGCGGATTCGATTACTGCTGACGAGCGGGATGCGCAACTGTACCGGGTCGAGTTTGATTCGGGGGAGACTGCTGATTTCCGGTGGCGCGACTTGCGGCCACCACTCGACGATTCACCGAACGCATGATCACCGGCAACTCTCTGACGTCTTTACGGTAGCTGTCTGGGGAAAGGATCATCATCCAGCTCTGTTACTGTTTCTTCATGCCTCCGGATCGCCTCCGTAGTATTGTCCCGATGTTTGGGGGTGGGACTCGCTACGTGGAGACGTTGGATGCGGTGCTTGAGTTTGTGACTGATCATCAGCCGACGACGGATGAATTGGTGGGCTGGCATCGCGGTTCGTTTTCGAATGTGTCGAGTCGAGACTCGATTATGCGGCGGGTCTCGTATCTGCAGCAGGCTGGGTTCGTACGGCAAGAGAATGATCGCTGGACGCTCGGGGACGCTGGTCGAAAGTACGTTGAGCAGGGAGATGTGGCGACGCTGCTTCGAATTATGTGTGAGCGGAATGTTGGGCTTCGAAGTTTGCTGTATGCGTTGTCTGCTGGGTCGATGACGATTGCGGAGATCAGTGCTCAGCAGTTGGATACGCACCCGGAGTTGGGGTGGAGTCGCGGGGAGACGGATATGGCGAAGCAGCGGGCGAATTGGCTGCGAAGCATGGGTTTCGTTGAGAAGCGCGGCGAGGAGTACGCGTTGACGGATGACGGGTTACAGTTCATCGAGGATGCTGTGAAAGAGTGGGCTGACTCAGACTGGACATCGTCGGTGAGCGATGTCGGGATGCA
>LKMJ01003343.1_pt1 | contig 14909 bp, 26 predicted proteins | sample 643391 | NCBI WGS metagenome assembly LKMJ01 (sample SAMN04112250, study PRJNA286221) | soda lake metagenome | biome: soda lake; feature: Kulunda Steppe; material: water; isolation source: sample PL-Br10 brine of Picturesque Lake | place: Russia: Kulunda steppe | collected 2010-07
GAGAGAGAGAGAGAGAGAGAGAGAGAGAGAGAGAGAGAGAGAGAGAGGGAGAGGGAGAGAGAGGAGAGGGGCGCCGAAAGGAATGGTGCCCAGCTGCCATCCTGGTCTCTAGCCTGCTTGCCAAAGCCTCATGCATGCTAGGAGCATGCAACCTCTGCACATGCCCCTTCCACCCCCTAGATGACTGCGCTGTACCATTCACACTGTACAGATGGCAGCACATGCCGTATGGCGCGGCAGACCTGGTCGCTGACAGCGTTGGAAGGTGGCGGACACCAGATGGCTGTGAACCCGTCTGCCTTGATCTGGGGCGCCTTCTGCATGAGCTCCTGATAGAAGTTGGTGTGGCACGACTCCCAATTGAAGGCCTGCGCACACACAGGGTGGGTGTGATGGGACGGTTCCCGATAAAAGGAAACACAGCTGTCTACACACATGTGCACACATATACGCACATGCGCACGTGCCCAGCACACACACATACATACACAGCCTGTGGCACACACCTGCAGTTGCAGGGTGGTTAAAGCCATCCCATGCGCCGCCGAGTGTCACTGCATGTGCACATGCACTGGCTGGCATGCGAACGCAGGCGTGGCCCTGCACTCATTCTGTGCACATACTGAGCACAAGCCTGACTAGAGCAAAATCCAGGCTCCAGGCAGAGCCAGTGCATCTCTTATGGCTGCGCGGGCGTGGCTCTGCACCCACACTGTGCACATACCAAGCACAGGCATGACCTGAGCAAAAGCCAGGCCCCAAGCAGCGCCATTTCTGCCCTTTGAGCGCGGCATGTGCATCACACCGCCTCTGCTGTGTGCTACACTGCAGGCTTTGCACGACACTGCCAGAGCATGTGGGCAGCCGAAGCAGGCAAGCCATTTGCGTGAGTCAAGGGTGAGCTGAGCGGCCTCCTGCCTCCCTCCACATGAGGGACATGCACCCCACCACACAATCGACATGTGTGGGGTGCACACCCCTCCCCACGAGGGACATGTGGCACCCCCCTCTTCCACACGAGCGGCATGTGTGGGACGCACGCCCCTCTACCCTCTCCACGCGAGCAACGTGTGTGGGACGCACACCCCTCTACACCCTCCACACGTGCGGCATACGTGGGACGCGCACCCTTAAGCCTAGGCAATGCACTTTAACCCTGCGCTGCACTGTGTACGCGATGGACTCCAGCGCGCAGTGGACCCAAACCACAGCTGCGCTTGCCGGGGCCGCGGGGGGGTGGGGTGCAGCAGAGGTGGCGGAAGCCCTCGCACCTGGAGCAGCAGCTCCCTGCCCGTGCCGCATGCGCTGAACACGCCCTCCTCGACCTTCATCTTCTCTGCGGATTGGATGTGCGTGTATGTGTGCGTTTTGTTTGTGTGTGCACGCGCCTACATTTGCGTGTGAGACTGGCGCCTCCCGTGGCCTGGCGGCCCTCATACACGCCAGCTCCCCTCCAGGGGTTGTAGCCCACCGGCACCCATATCGTGTGCCGCGCATGCACTGAGCGCACCGCCGTGATTGCATACCTTTAACACCGCTGTGATCGCACAGCTTAAACACCACCGTGATCGCACAGCTTTAACACCGCCGAAGCAAGGCAGACCAGCCTGCACCACGTGCAGGACCAGCTTGCACCACACGAAGCAAGCAGGACCAGCCTGCACCACATGCGAGCCTGCACCACATGCGAGATCAGCCTACACCACATGCTTAAGCGCCAGGCTGTGCGCACAAGGCTGTGCCTGCCTGCGCACCAGAGATGCCTGCCTACAACACCAGAGATGCCCGCCTACGCACCAGAGATGCCTGCCTACGCACCAGAGATGCCTGCCTTCTGCCGCCTGGAGGGCTCCATGGTCACTGAGCGTCGGGACATGAGCAGGGCCTCCATGGCAGACATCCTGCACAAGCGCGACACAGGGGAACAGCTGATGCGTGGGGCAGACATCCTGCACAGGCGCGACAAAGGGCACCAGCTGATGCGTGGGGCAGACATCCTGCACAGGCGCGACAACAGGGGAACAGCTGATACGTGGGGCAGACATCCTGCACAGGCGCGACAAAGGGCACCAGCTGATGCGTGGGGCAGACATCCTGCACAGGCGCGACACAGGGCACCAGCTGACGCGTGGGGAACCACCGTAGCAGGCGTCCTTTGACGGCATCAGACGTCCGTCTACGGCATCAGGCGGCGGAGGGCGTTTGCGGTCCTGTTGTGCACTCCAGCGAGGGGTGCACATGCATGCGCTTGAGTGCGCGAGTGTGAGGAGTGCAAAAGTGTGTACCCAGCACTTGCTCTCATAACACTTTGTCTAAGTTGCACAAGTGTGAGGAGTGCAAAAGTGGGTACCCAGCACTTGCTCTCATAAGTTATGAGAGTAATGAGTCATAACACTCTGTCCAAGTCTGGGCCCTTACTCGCTTCCCCTGCCTCCTTTACACACGGGCCCCACCCTCCCCCGCTGGTTGCCGAGCAAGCGCACCGCCCAGGAGCGCAACAAGGCAGCACAGCGGCGCTCAGCGCACCTGCGTTCAAGCACAGCCGCCGCCTCCTTCCGCCCCCTCTCCTTTGCGGTGAGCTCGCGCAAGCTGGTGTTCTTGTCCGGCTGGCTCTGCGGGGGGCGCATGCACAGGGGTGGGCGCGTGCGATCCTGCATGCGAGCCTGCACATGACCCTGCAGAGGGCAAGCAGCCCCTCACGCACAGTAGCCTGCCCCCTGGGTGGTTCCAACCAACATGCACGGGTTGGCGTGCTGATGCTGGCGTGGGCTTGGAGCTGGCCGCGCACGCTGAGCACAACAGAGGGCTGCGATGGCTGCGTGGGAGGCTGTATTCCCAAGCTCTTTGCCTCAGCGCCAGGCCCCCAGCAAAGTATATGCTTGATATCACAGACTGATCTAAAGAGCAAGATCACAGGCACGCCCTGCCCCTGGTCGTGCAGGCGTACAAAGCCCCTGGGCCACACAGAGTGGTGCCATCCAGTCTCTAGCCAAGGAAGGATGGGCCACAAGATACCTCGCGACAGCATGCACAGCCGTGCACATGTCTGTGATGCCCGCTTACTTCGGCAACCAGCACCCCACACAGCTCCTCCCCTCGCCAAGGCACGCAAGGATGCCACGCAAGCTATGCCCGCAGGACGCACCAGCTCGAGCAGCTCGCGCTCTCGGGCGACGAGGTCGGCTGCCGCCTGCGCCATGAGCGCGGCACTAAGTTCCAAGGAGGCCACCTCGTCTGCAAGGGGGACAAGGCGGTATGGGTGCTATGCGTGGACTTACACATGTTGGTTGTATGATGTGAAATAGTCCACGTCATGTGCAAGGGGGGTTAGGAGGGAAGCAGGTGTGCCAAGGATGAACTCACACTCCTACATCAAATGCTTTGTATGACGTCATACTGGCCACCTTGTCTGCAAGGGGCGAAAGGGGGCAAGGGCAGGGGGCAAGTTGCTGAGGGTAAACTCAAACATTATGTTATCATACATGATGTATGATGTGGTACAGGCCACCTCATTTGCGGGGGGGGGGAGTTAAAACATAATTGATTACAAAATAGGAAGTGTAATGCATGATACAGCATCATCTGCAAAACGGGAGAGGCTGAGCGCGGGCAGGGCGTGCACGTATGTGTGGATTGGCCCCATCTGAGGGCAGGGGGAGGGGGAATGAGAAGGGTGTGCGTGCGCGCGCCTGTGCCCCTCCTGAAGGCAGGGGCAAGCGCGCGCAGCCAGCGCGCAGCAAGTCCCCAGGCTGTGAGGACAATAAGGGCCACAGCTTCTGCACCACTGCCCTGCCCCATGTGCACAAGTCATAGCAGCCAGCGCACCTGGCGATGCGCCCAACAGCGGGCTACACTGCTTCACAGCACGCTGTTGCTCTGGCGTGGCGCCCCTGCCCGCCAGCCCCCACAACCGAGCCTCATGCAGCATGCCCATCCCCACAGTTGCCACGGTCACACCCAAGCATTGCACCAACACTGACCCCGCGCACAATTAGGGCAGGTCCACAGGACTGCACCCTCTCTCCCCTTCCCTCCCCTCCCTCACACCCCCCCCCCGCGCTGCGCGCCCCCTCACCTTGCGCGCCCGCCCCCATCTCATGCAACGGCGCCAGCCGGTCCACCTCGGCCGCCGCGACCACACCGTAGATGGCGGGCATGCCGGAGCGGTTGGAGGTGCGCGTGGAGCCCAGGATGAGTGTCCGCAAGTCCTGGAAGCCGGACTCCGGGACCTGCGTGAGGGCGCATCGCAGAATGGGAGCGTCTGGACTTTCTTGAAGCCAGAGCCCAGGACCCGCGCGAGCACCACACAGCGCAGGATGGGAGCGCCTGCAGCTCTGAGGAAGCCTCGCCTGAGCCTGTGCAGACTTGGAATCTAAGGCATCTAAGGTATGGGGCACGGAGAGGTCGAGAGTTCTGCTCCCCGGCGCGCAGCACTGACCACGCCACTGCACGCGGCAGGGGCAGATGAGCGCTTGCGGGCAGGCGGGCTGCAAGGCTGGTGTGCACAGCACAACACATGGGCAGGCAGCAGGTGCGGGTGCACAGATCCGGCACAAGCATTGCAGCAGTCACAGGCGGGGAGGGCGCAGCATGGATGCCGCGCAGGCGGACGCAGAAAGGAGCAGCAGCCTTTGAGAGGCTCTACGGCTACGCATTGAAGCTGCACTGCAACCTAAGACAAAGCTTTGCTACCTAAGATGCGGCAACATCGCAACCAGGATATCTAATGCGCACCAGAATGACTATTCCCGCCAGGTGTTCGGTGTGCAAAAGGATGTCTAGTGCGCACCAGAGTGTTCAGTGCACACCAGGATGTCTAGTGCGCACCAGAATATGTTGTGTGCACTAGAAATAGTAGTGCGCACCAGGAAAAGCGGAGAGGCTGGCGGGCAAGAGCGCACGTGCGAGGCTGCTCAGCTTGTGACTGCCCATCACAAAAACGCGGTTGGCAAACAGGGGCATGGAGCATCCTCTGGAGTTTGGAGCTGCCAAGCAGCGAGGCCCATCGCGGGTGAGGTTGACCACACGTCTGGCAAGGCGAAAGACTCATGGCGCATCCACAGCATGTCAAGATTCTCCAGGTGCTGCACACACTTGCTCACACACCCGCTTTCTCTCTCTCTCTCTCTCTCTCTCTCTCTCTCTCTCACACACACACACACCACCGGTACCTCCGGACTGCTCCCATCAGTATCTGCTGCCTGTTGCACACCTTACTGCCGTCCTCATTGCGGATCTTGAAGACGTCCAGCACACGGCCATAATCGCTGGTGATGTCCTGCAAAGCTCGAGGGCACACAGGAGGCGCAGCCATCAGGCCGCCCTCATCGCGTGCGCCGCCCCTGTCAACCAATCCCCTCAAGATGCGCAGCAGCAGCAGCAGCAAGGGCTGTAGACACGGTGCACAGCACGGCAGGCTACGACATGTATGTTGTTCTTGCACGTAGGACAGCACGGCAGGCTGCGATGTGCACATATTACTTGCATACAGGACAGCATTGAAGGCTGCGATACGCACATGCTGCTTGCACATAGGACATTGAAACACGAGTTGGAAATGGGCCAGGACAGTGGCATGGCCAGGCATGAGCACCCAGCATCTCGCCCGTGATCAGCAGTTTCAACCAGGATCAGCGCTCCGCAGCAGCAGCAAGGTGTGGACTCAGAAGGGGCTCTTTGCTCACCGCGGACACCACCATGTAGCCCGCAGTTGTGAGTGCACCGGACAGCGTCATCAGCAGGTGCGGCTGGTCCTTGCCCTCCACCGTCAGCACAGTGCATTCACTGTCCTTGTCATTGTCGATATCCACCTGCACAGATGCATGACGTTATGCGTGGTATCTTTGCGTGTGTACATGTGTGTGTGTGTGTTTGTGTGTGTGTGTGCGTGTGTGTGCAACATCTTCTGAATATTGGAGTTTAGGTAGAGCCCGTGAGCACACACTCTCCACTCGAAAGCAGCTGGGATGACCTCAAACACTTTATGCTGGATCCGTGCTCGGAAGAAGTTCAAAGACTGATTGTAAAACAAGCATCCATATTCCAGGTGGGTGGTCCCACCTGCAGCGAGTCTTCATCTTCAATGGTTGACGTGGCTTGCGCCCGTGGCATGAATGGGAAAGGCTGCAAGCAGAGTGCGCAAGGAAATGGACGCCTGTGACTGTGCAGGTTATGACAGTGAGCAGGAGCTCCACTGCTCGGTGCAGGTTACAGAGAGTAATGTTCAAGTCGCCAGCGTGAGCAGTGACTCAGTCCAGCCAGCGAGTTCTGAATCTTGGGCATCTTAGGCTGCACTCACCAGCCGTAGACACACAGCAAATGCAAGCACGAGACAGTTGAGATCTTACATACCCTGCCTCTCATACCCTACCTTTGCGATCGCAGAAGATAGTAGGTCCCCACCCCCATGAAGCTGGTCAATTTGCGCGCGCACCATTCTGAGTCCCACCCACCACCCACATGCGAGCTCATATGATGGCTGTTCCTACGGCTCAAACACGCCTTCAAAGCACACACAAGCCCTACTATAACAGCAAAAAAGGTCTGGCATCGGATTGTGAGCTCCTCAAGAAGAGGCCACCTCTTGAGCTCCGAGACGTGCTCGGACTAGGCGCTCCCCTTCCAGACCTTCAACCCACCACCAGCCGCACGGCCTTACCTTCCTGCCTGCGAGCCTCTCCTGCGGCAGCAGGACCTGGCAGTCTCGCAGGACCGTGCCCAGGCCCCTTCTTTGGGTCGGCGGAAAGACGCACAACGAGTGCTGACGTAAGGAATAAGATCCTGGAGAGCGAGAGACACTTGCGCAAGGACGGGAGGGCAGATGCTTGGTACTTAAAAGGGCCATACCGCACCTGTAGAAATTTACCTAATTTATGTTATAAGAAAAGAGAAAGTAATTGGTAGAATAAATAACGCGTCACCAATCTTGAGGACCACATTGACAGTTGCAGACTGCATTGTTCAGATTCATCGCATTAAGCTCATGACATGTCCTCTAAAGTAGATCTTAGCGTGTCCACAGCCCTATCCCTGTTGGCATCCAAATTTGAATCTGAAGGACATCCTCTTGAGGCGCTGCACTGCCTGCATGCGCTACTGTCATCACGTTTGCTGCCTGACCAGGAGGCTAGGGCCAGAGTGCAAACAGGCCGGCTCCTGCTGGAGCACACAAGTAAGGCATCAAATTGCGGAAGTTGCACGTACCCTTGATCACGTGCAAAATGATACCACCATTGAGACCTCCTCCGTCCTGTGCGCATGACCTTGCAGCCAACTACAAGGATGCCTACAAGGAGATTATGGCGGCGGTAAGCCTTGCTAGACACGATGATTTGAGTGCTGTCGTCCATCAGCTGGGAGAGCTGTCTATTAAATGTGGCACTGGTTGAAGGTTGCGGAGGGGCACACGCTCGCTGGTGGCTGAACACTGTGTCTGCAGCAACAAGTGGCATCATCGTTGGTGGGCAACTTCTGTTTGAAGTGCGAGATCTGCTGCTGGCTGGCCCGTTTCCATCAACTGCAAGGCCAAACAAACCACCAGGTAAGGCACCAAATATGCAGCGCCTGGCCAGAGGCAGCCGCATCCCACAGCTTGGTTTTTGTCTTGATACCTGTGTCCAGCCACAAGCACCTGGCATCCACTGCTTGGTGCTCTACTCCAACAGATGAACAGGCCTAGCTTTGACCCTCAGTTATGGGGCGGTGCACTTGCAGGTGCAGGCCTTGCGCCAGGGCCTTAAACTTTGCGAGGCGACAGCAAGTGCAACAGAAAGGTGTGTGGCCCCTGGTCTGCCTCGCGCTTGTGCAGTGGATCCTGTTTGTGAGCAAGCATCGGATGCCACAGTTTTCATGCACAGTTCCAGACCTGGTAGATCATGCTGCGTCACTGAGCAGCCGCGCTCAAACACACAGATGGCTTTGTGGGCATCCAGGCTCAGTCCGGACGTGCCGACAGAGTGTGAGGGTGCAGTGCGCCGCAGGTCAAGGATATGCCCTGATCAGCATGCTCCTGGCTTGCCTTAGCCCCCTTGAAGCGTGCAAAGCATGCACGCCCGAACTGCCAGGACAGGATGGCAGCCACATAAGCGTGAAAGCTACAGCAGCGCAGTGGTCACGGCAGCCTGGGAGGGTGCATGCAGTGGCTGTGCAGCATGGTGGGCCCGCTGCTGATCGCCTGTCCCGTGTTGCTGTGGGTTTGAAGAGATGTCGCTAGAGCCCTGTGATGCTGTGGGGTCGAGAGTGGTATGACGGGTGCCTTGCCACGGTGGCCCTGCCCCACCGCCGTGGTGCAGCACACTTATGGGCTAACGTAGCACAGCGCATGGCGAGCGCGCTGTGCGGCACCGATGGCTTGCCGGCGCCCTCGCCTGCCGCGCAGCATCCTTGCATGCCATGTATAGCACCCTTGATCGCTGCGCAGCACCCCTGCCTCAGCAGCGCCCTCGGTGCAAGGCAGCAGCAGCAACTGCAACAGGCGCCGCGGGTGCTGTGGGTGGGCCTGCGTCTGTGCCCGCAGGCCCCTGCTGCTCCGGTGGGCGGCCTGCTTCCATGCCAGGCTCGTGTCAGCACTGTGGGATTCTGGGGAGGGCTTGGCCAAGACGCGCGGCGCCGCGGGTGTCGGCTCCGCCTTCGCCAAGCAGCACGGGCTACAGGACACGGAGGTGAAGGGGGGGAGGGGTGTCAGGTTAGGCGGGGCTCCCTGTCCGACTCGTGGGAGTGGGCTGTCCCTTACCCGCTCACGCACATCACGGCTTTGGGATGGGTATGAGAGTGTGCAGTAGGGGGGGAGGGAGGTGGGGCGGGCAAGAGGAGATGTGTGCACGTGTGTGCACGTGTTTGCGCGTCTCCGCCTGTGGATGAGGAGGCATGCGGGCTTGGGGCTGCAAGGCCAGGATGTGGGGGTGAGGAGGGGGTGAGGAGGGGACAGATGGTGACAGATGGTGACAGATGGGGTAGGGTCCTGCCCAGCCTCAGGCTGGCGGACACCTGGTGTGCTGGCTTGGCGCGATGAGGATACCCGCACCGACTTGCAGCCGGCATCCGATGTCTGTTCGAGTCGATGTCTGGCTCCAGGGCTTGCACACGAACAGATTGAAGGTGTCCAGGCTCGCAGGGCCGCGCTTCAGGCTCCGGACCTGCCCCCTGGGCAAGTGGGTGCGATTGCTCATGGTGCGGACCTTCCGCAAGACACGAGCACATGGCGCGCTTTTGCGCTTGCTGTGCTCGCGTGCGTGGGCCACCACCCCGCGGATCATTTTGCTCCTGACAGGGGCTGAGGGGGGCCCGCGCGCCGTCCTGCACAAATCTCACCATATCAGCTGCCGCCTCAAGCGCGGTGCCTGCGCACAACTCTGATGAGCGCGCCAGCTGCGGCATCCGGTGTGCCTGCGCATGCCCTCCTGCGCGCAGCTGCTGTTAGAGCTGCTGCACCTGCAGCTGGACCTTGTGGAGGCGCAGTCGCAGGGCGGCATGGGAGGGTCTTGCATAGCTGAGGCTGTTCCTCCGACGCCTGCACCACCCTCAGCAGCGGGTGACGCGGAAGCAGGCCCCTGCCTGGACATGACCATCAAGCTGCGCTTCAAGACCATTGACAGACTGATGGCGCAGCTGCGCCAGCAGGAGGATGGCTGCGCGGGTGTGGGCGCGCAGGCGGGGCCTCCTGCTGCTATTGCTGCTCCAGCTGCTCCATCCGGGTCGCCTGACCTCCCCCAAGGCTTCCGCTCCTACGCGTTTGTACACACCAGCCTGATGCAGGTAGGAGGAGGGGGTGCGTGCGCGCTGATGTGCGGCAGGGGTTGGGGGGGGTGCGTGGGGGCGGCGGTGCAAGTTGCAAGGCCAGGCAAGCTATGGCTGAAGGGGGCGTTGCTTTGACACCGCACAAGGCAACGTGTCCACGGATGACCGTCGCATATGCTGGAGCTATGGAATTGCATTTCCGGCGCAACTTTTAAATCCTGCACAACCTTCAGAGCTAGAGCAAGCTCAACCTACAGGCCGCCTTGCGCGCCTGCAGAGGTGTGGTACCCGGCCGCGTACACAAGCTAAGTCACAGGGGTGCAGGCACTCTGCTGCGGCCGCGCACCAGGCCAACGCAGTGCATGCAGGCCAACGCAGTGCACGGCGCAGCACAAGCCAACCAGGCACCCACAGGTGCACTGAGTGTGTGCAAGGGATGTTTGCCTGGGTGCGCGTGCTTAGCGCTGTGGCCCCGTCCCTCAGGGTGGCTGCATCGCAGCGCATTTGGTGGGAAGCTGCCTGGGGAGCTGCCGCACCAGGCATCGTCTGGCATAGACTGAATCCAGCAAGTTGTGCTTGCGCGCATGTTTGGCCTGAGCACATCGCCTCTGTCTGTGTCCGTCCGTGCCTTCGTGGTGCTTCTTTCTGACACTCCTTTCTCCATCCGCCATCACCTGCTGTCTTGTGCACACACCGCTGACCACAGGTGCTGTATGAACTGGGTCGCGGCCGGACCGACAAGCTGGTCATGGTAAGGATGCAAGTTATGTTTCCTTCTGAGCTAGCGCCTGTGGTGCAAATCAGCCCCTCCCAATCCACGCGTAGGGTAGGCGTCAGTTTGAGGTTGGAGTGCATAGCGATGCTGGAACTTCAGGCTGTTTCCAAAGTATTGTGCTGTCAGATATGGAAGGAACATGATGCTGGACAGCATATGCAGCATGTGCCCTGTAGCGTTTCGAGCCAGCATATTCTCTGGGTCCTTACGCACCCTGTTGTTCTGGATATGCCGAATTTACTCTGCTTATACTGCAGCAGCCGCCCTGAAGTGTTGCATGCATCAGAGAACCCACGCATGCGCCAGAGCCCATGTTTGTTTATGCTCATACCGTTGTCTCACCGGTTTCACCCTCCCTCGAATGCATGAGCGTGCGCAGCCCCCAGATGAAAAGGGCAGGCGCAACCCACTCATCCCCGTGGAGCACATGCGCGCGATGCTGGAGGAATGCCGGTCAAAGCCTGTGGGGTAGGCACTATGTAGTCCACCTGAAAGTGCCAGTGACTATTTCAGCATGTATTGCGTCTCTGGTACTTGTATGGTGATTTCGCTTGGCTTCGGGAGCATGCACGCACCTCCGCCTGAAATCCACATGGACTGTCCTCCTCAACCGTCAACTGCGAGTGGCGGGGGACAAGAGGTCTAGCAGGGCAGTGTACACCTACCTCGGCCAGGACCAGCCTTAGTCGTTTTGCTTCAATCACAAGGGAGGTATTCAAAGAATGTACTGATCAAAGTCGGAGCCACACTCTCATGCCCCTGGGTGCTTTTGCTCTCCTGTGTGTCACGCTTGCACTGTAAACTCCACTCCCAGGTACAAATGGCTAACCTTCGAAGAAGTAGGTGCTGCCATCAGTTTGTGCGGCGTCTTGCTGTGCGCGTACTATAGCAAGCCTGAGCAAGCCTTTGAGCAGGTGCGCCTGGCGGAAGGCTTTCGTGAACACACACACGCACGTGTGCACTGTTTTGCTGCGTGCCCCGCGCTACGAGCACTTTGGCTTGTTTTGCGCAGCTCAGGCCGCTTGTGAAAGGACGCATGTGGTGTTGCGTGCCTCCTGAAGGTGCTTGTTGAGCCGTGCATCCAGTGCCGAGGGGCCGCCAGCCCTCCTGAATAATTGCAAATGTGAGGCGCATGTGTGGGTGCGCTCAAGACTTGTGTGCGCCCTTGTCCTGCTGCAAGGTACAGCAGCATGCTCCCATTGGATTTGTCTGCACTATGGCACACTGGCAAAGGGTGCAAGGAAGGGAGGAGTGTGGCGGAAGGATACATGCAAATGTGTGCCTTTCTAGCTTTTGGATTGGGTCTGGAGCAGCCACCCCTAGCTAACACCCTATAGGAAGAACACATTCTGAGATCACAAGGGGGCTGGCAAACACTTGCTGGTCATGTCTACTTTTTGAGCATGCACAGGTCTGTGTTTGCATGAACCATGCAACTTTTGAAAATGGTTCTTCAATGCCTATGAACCGTCCTGCAGCTCAGAATTGGCAAGGCTGCACTGCAAGGCCTGCTGGAGGAGCTCCAGCTAGCAGGTGTGAGCAATCTGCTGTGGGCTCCTCACACACGCCAGACTGCCAACACACTGCTAGGTGCTAACACATCCATCAGGGGTGACACACGCACTGTCCAACAGAGACAGTGGGACAGTCTCTCTCCCACTGAGACTGTCCCACTCTCAGTCAACATCTTGACATCTTGTGTCAGTGCCCAGCCCTGCAACACTGAGTGCAGTGAGGCAGAATCTGGTGCAACCGAGGTAGAGTGAGCTTTGACTTTTGGTGGGCTGTCCATCTCCTGAAGCAAATGTTTTGCACTGTTGCCCTGTTGGGGGCACCTTGTCTGCACCCTGCCTAAGCCATTCAGGCCTTGCAAGTGCATGTGTGAATTCGAATTTAGAGTGCGCACAATGGTGAACAACAGAGATGTGCGTGTGCTGCTGTGTGTGGATGTGGGTGCAGGCCCCGGCGTGAGTGAGCACAGCATGGACTGCCAGGGCCTGTGGCTCAGCCGCACGCCCTTGGTCCTCAGGTGCGCGGCGTGTGCCAGTTGTCCATCCACGTTTGCTTGTGTGCATTGCACTCGGCCATATGCTCACAAAACATTCCTTTGCATCGGCCATTGGCTGTGCTGGCAAGTGAAGGGGCGCGGCTTGCCCAGTTGTGGATTTTTCTATGTAGCGCAAGCCCTCGCCTCTGCACGCCCTCCCCTCTCCCCAATTCATTCATGGGCAACAGCTCCAGATGCCCAGTCACATTTGACACACAGGTGGTCTAGACGCTTTTCATGACCACCTTGGCGCCTTTCACGACCGTGTCATAAGCTCTGCTGTCAGGAACCGCACGCGAGCAGTGCTCAGCTCAAAAGTGAGCCGACTCAGGGCTCAGCCTGAAGTCAGGGCTCCTCGTCGGTGTTTGCCAGCGCAGTGGTGCATGGCGTGCTATGCACATGATTTGCAAGGCTTGCGGCCCTTGCTCCCAGGCTCCACTCAGCTCTCATGCATGTGACCTGCAGGCATGCGGGGCCTTAGCGCACGTGCTCCATCCCACTCTCGGGCACGCGGCCTGCCTGTTCTCTCTTGCCTGCAGGCTCCAGCTCAGCATGTGCGAGGCCCACCTCTGCCTGTCGAGCACACAGCTGAGCAAGGCGCGCGATGCGGCCAAGGAGGTGCTTATGCAGGTGTGCACGGGGCGTGTCTTACATGCATGGCAGATGGTGCATTCACGCACCTTTGCATGCGCCAGCCCATCACCTGGCCTGCCGACTGATCCCCCTACCACCTGCCCACCCATGGACACGCCGCTGGCCTTGTGCTTGTGTGGTAGTGCTCGCGCTGTTGCAGGTGCGCCTGGTGCTCGTATGGAACACTTCTTGCAAATGGTGCAACCATCTCTGATTCTTTGGCCGTCCTTGCTTGTCCTTGCATGTCCTTGCAGTTGGCTTCTGCTGCCCCCCAACGCTACGCCATCCACGCATCCCGCCTGCCACGCATGCATCCCCTGTCCTGCGAGCCCTGCTCACTTTCATGCACCCCTGGGCACGCACTTGAGCGACTTCCCTCGTGCCCCTGCAGGTGCGCTTGTTCCCCAACCAGCTGCGTAGCATGGTTGCGCCGGCGCACTTGCTGGCGGGCCAGTACGCTCACGCTGTGGGAGAGTGGGACGCAGCCGTCGCTCACTTCCAGGTCAGAGGCGCTCCATATGCGTGTGCATGCATGTGTGCATGTGTGCGCGTGTGCATGTGTGCGTGTGTTAGCGTGTGCGCGTGCGTGCATGTCCGCGCCCCTCCTCAAGAAAGGGCTGCTGGTCCTCCAACCCTTCAATCAAGGATGCGTGGCTGCCAGCTTGCGCCTGATGCCCGCGCCCGCATGTGCCTGCACCTGCCCTGCACGGAGGTGTGCAGCCTCCCTTGCCATGGCGGCGCATGCTATGGGGTGCCCGCCAGACACACTTGACCGTCATCCCCTGCACGTCAAGCCTGTGCGTCCCTGTTATGGGCTTCCTTGAATGGGCTTCCTTTAATGGGCTTCCTTTAATGGGCTTCATACGAGTCCACAAATGGAGTGCTGCAGCAGAGTGGATGGATGAAGGCTTCACCCTGTTGCCATCGTTGTTGTCCAAAACAGCGAGCCCCACTGCAAGCTATTACATCGCAGCACCGCGCTCCCGCGCACTGCAGGCCGCGCAGCAGACCCCCCATGCTCCCACGCAGCTCTTGGCAGCATCATTCTCGGTGAGCGCACCTATACTTGAGCGAGTGTGACTGTAGGCTGGTGATCCTTGGGCCTTTGGCAGACGGCGCCTGCTTTGTGCGGTGCCTCCTCCAGGCGAATGCCACCTGCCTGAGCTTCGGTTCTGATTGTGCCACCCTGCGTCTTGGAGCTTGCTTGGAATGGCCAACGCCAAGAGGAGCCTCTGCCCGTGTTCTATGAGCCTGCACATAAACACCAAAGTCAGGCCATCTCTCTCACCCCGTGCACCGCTGTGTGGGTGGGGTGACCGTGGATGGAAGAGCCCTTGCCGTCCTGGCAAACTACCTGACATCCCGGTGGTGCTGCTGGTCCTCTGCCACATTGACACAGCGTAAGGTCCTGCTGCGTTGAGACAGCAAGAGGTCCTGCCACGGTGAGACAGCGCAAGCAGCCCAACGCAACACACTCACACTTCCAGCAGTAGTACGAGTCCAGCTTGCAAGGCTGCCGCCCCCCGCAAAGGCTCACGCGCGTGCGCGCAAGCATTCGTACCACAGGAGTCCAGCGCCCCAGCACCTGTACATCCTGGTGCCTCCCCTGCCTCCCCCTTGCCTCCCTCACCTCCACCCATATGCACCCCAGTGCCTCCCTCACCTCCACCCATGCACCCCAGTGCCTCCCTCACCTCCACCCATGCACCCCATGCACCC
>LKMJ01003344.1_pt1 | contig 14907 bp, 15 predicted proteins | sample 643391 | NCBI WGS metagenome assembly LKMJ01 (sample SAMN04112250, study PRJNA286221) | soda lake metagenome | biome: soda lake; feature: Kulunda Steppe; material: water; isolation source: sample PL-Br10 brine of Picturesque Lake | place: Russia: Kulunda steppe | collected 2010-07
CACACACACACACACACACACACACACACACACACACAGTGCGCGCCTGCAGAGTGGGCAACGGCAATGGCAGCAATTCAGAGCACACATGACGGGGTGCCACGCACAAGCTCATGCCTAGGCCCTAGGCCAGGGACACCAGTCGCGCAGCAGCCAATCCGTGAGCACAACAGTGCCCCTGATCAGAGACCCTTGCCAGGCCTATGTCCTGGGAACCCCTCCCCCATGCGTGGCAACATGAATTGAGGGCTGCACGATGAACCCAGGAAAAGGAGAGCACAGTGGACGCAAAGCTTGCATGCGGCACAAGGCCTTGGACGTGTACTCTAAGTATGCGTCACCGCATGGGAAGTGTCGCTGCAAGGTTAATGGTGAGCCTATGCAAATTGGGGATGCAGGCACTAATCCCCTGCTCCGCGGCTACATACCAGGGGGCCATGTTCCCCTCGTACCTTGTCAAGGCAGACTCCCGGGCTTCTTCCAGGTCTGCAGGCGCGCTGCCTCTATGGTCGAAAGCGCCGGTGCGCAGCACGCCTTCAGAGCTCAGCGCTAGCGTGTTGACCCAATGTGCATGGCCCTTGAACACGCGGACGAGCTTTCCATCATTGGCATCCCACGCGGATATGCTGCGGTTGTGAGCAACCAGGCGTGCACGTGGCTTTGAGCCTTAGGTTGGTGGAATCCCTGTGTGGTTGAGGGTGGCTCAAGTGCAGCCTGCCAGCAGCTTCAGCGCAGCTCTCAATCTATGCGCCCATCATATGGAACACAGAATGGGCAATTCCTTGCACTACAATACCTGGGTGCCTGGTACTCCTCTGGGCTTTCAAGCAAACTGTGCTGCTGAATTGTGCTGCTGAACTGTGCTGCTGTGCTAATACAGCATGCTATGCAAGGGTGGTGCGGGAGGCCATTGGCACTTCTAAGGCCATTGGCATATCTGAGGCCTCTGGCATGTCTAAGGCCAGCCTGCAATAAGTAAGCACCTGCAGCGCGCTCAACTTAGGGGAAGTGCAAGGTGCAAGGGGACGTCAAAAGGCCTTCACTTGTACACACCCACCTGCAGTCTCGAGATGCTGAGTAAATCAATCCCTCCCCTCCCCATTTAACACTTGTGACGACCTGAAATATGTGTTCAATTGATCGACATAAAAGCCAGTTTGACAAGCATGAGAGGCGATGTATGTGAGAGGTAATGAGCAATTGACTTCAGTAGATCACGTTTACAAGGATAACAAGGATTACAAGAATAAGGCCTTCAGTCAATAAGTGTGACTGCTGGCCTAGATCACGCTTACAGTTAGTCCAAAAGATGCGGACCAACGCCAAATTTGGCCGTTAAGAAAGCCAAGGCAGCAGCAGTAGGCAATCCATTCTCAGCAATAGCCTCTTGTGCACGCTCTTAGGCGCTTCTGATAGCAGCAGGCTATTGCGACACTATACCATGGTATGGTTGCTCATGGTAAATTGTGGGCGGCGCGTGGAGACATCCCACACAATGATAGTCTTGTCCTTGCTGGCGCTGGCAAAGCGTATACTGGGCAGAGCTTTGTGAGCAGGCTCCCATGACTGCAATGCAATGAAGATACACACACATGATTTTACATCCAAGAGCTGGTCGGAGCATGCTGCAACACAAATACAATAAAATAGGCCATCATGCAGTTGAAGACATGCTCAAGCTCTTGCATGTTGAGGGCAGGCGTTGCTGGGAGAGGTGGGATCATGGTCAACTATCATCACAGGGCAAAAACAAAAGCCATTATGCTTGCTTCCTACCTAGCACAACTCCTAGGACATCACCGTTGCCATCCCCATGTGAAGGCGGTGTACGCAATGAGCTGGAGGTAGACACTGGGTCTATGTAACAATTTTCTAATACATTGCCAATGTGGGATGGCCCGCTCACTTTCAGGCAACTACCCTGTACACATGTGGCCCACGTGTGTGCATGTGCAAGTGCAATGTTTCCTACAGCCTAATTTCAGGACAGTGCGCATGTTTCCTGCAGCCTATTTGAACCAAGCTGGTATAAATCCCGGGCAGGGTCCTGTAGGCGGTGTCCCCTTACACGCACAGACTGCAAACATCCGCATGGACTTCTGATAGGGTTCTGCCAATGCAATTTAGTTGGTCCACATTGAAGGACACATGCTCAAGCTCACCAAGGAAGTTATCCATTTGTTGTGCCCTGAACATTGCCCAACGAGCTTGTCAGACTTTGGTGACCACAAAAATATGGAGCCGTCCATGTCCCCGCTGGCAACAAACCTGGGAAAAAAACATCACGTTCCCAAGTGCCAGTTGAGTCAGCATTCGCCTGAAAGCTCGTGGCGTGTTTCAGCGGAGCAGGCACTGAGCATCCAGCCTGGCCTGGCCAGGCAAGCTGTCACTGAGGCATGTTCCCGGTTGGAGCGCCCAGCGTCCTGCATGCCATGGACTCACTGTGCATCAGGCGACCAGGCTATCGCGAGCACCCAGCTTCTATGCCCCTGAGACACCAAAGGGCAGAGGCAGAGGTCCAAGCACAACAAAGGGGGATGTGAAGACACTGTGAGACGGTGCTGAATGTCAGTCAACACGGGAGGGGGGGGGGAGCACGGCTTGTCCAGGGCAAGTTCAAGTCATCAGCGCTGCTGCAAGGAAAGCCACAGGGTCCTGCAAACGCTGCTCCACACAACAATCTATAGCCCAGGTTGAGACATTGTGCAATGCCCCACCTTGCATTCATGCATGGGGAGCTGCGTCCCTAAATCCCAGAATCTCACGCATGTATCTCCGCTGCCACTGGCCAGCTGTTTACCATCAGGGCTGAAGCTCACCTGCCACCAAAAGAATAAGCTTACACAGCTCTTGACCTGAGCGATTGGTGCTGTAAGTTGTGCTCATACAATGCGTATACCAGCCACACAACAATGATTTGGTCATAGCATGTCCAGATAGGCAAGGCATGCTCTAAAAAAGCACCCTGAGTACTTGAACAAGCTGCCAAGCAAATTTCATCAGAGCTTGTACTCCCTTTCCGGGCACAGTACACATGCGCGGCAAGTTATTAGTGTCTTTACCTTGGCAAACAAACAAATGCAAGATTGAATCACACTGTAAAAGCCTCCTCAACAATCAGGTGACAAAGAGAATGTGCTGCTGAAGTCTGCTCATTTGTTGTGTCATCTACCTCAGAAAGGGGGCTACATGCAACTCAGAGACAAGGATTTCGTTGGACATACCGAAAGGACAGCCTCAGAATGACCTGACATCGAAGCCGTACATCTCGATACAGGGCGTACACGAAAGACAGCCTGCAACAGATCAGCTGCGAGCAAAAAAGTCTCTCTCTCTCACACACACACACACACTGCTATCCTTCTCACTTTCTTATAATACAATTTTCATCTGTCATGAAAATAACTTGCTGCATTAACCACCTGGTGGGACAAGTCTCCGACCACAATGTGAAAGCCATGTGCACATGCCACTTGAGAGCTGCATCACCTGAGGTTGGTAGACAACTTTCAGCACGCTCTCCACACTCATGCCCGCTTTAAATATGTGAGTTCCCAAGGACGCGGAAAGCTCCTGTCCAAGCAATCACAGTTGATGGATCGTGTCATTGACACATGTACATGAATCAAGAACAAGTTGGCAGGCTTGTTGCCATGAAATTTCCTTCTCCTCAAAGATTCTTTTGCCCGAGGCTAAAACATATCTAAATTTCAGGCAATAGAAACTGAGGATATGTGTAATGCAACGTGCGCAAGCTAGTGTGTGGAAATGATGTGTGATTGGCAGTATGCGCAAGAGACTCGGGCCAGCAAGAGCAAAATCAAGCATCTCAAGCAGAAAATTGAGGCGCAGGTAGAAGAATATTGCAAGTCTTCATCTTACAAAGTATCCTTAGTATCCTTGCTGCCAGGGCTGCTGATTACTTGCGTGGCATTAAACAGTCTAAGCAACTAGCCTTCTACTTGTACCTGCTCCTCAATATAAAACGAGTATGGGAGTTTTTCATCGTTCTGCAGCAGGTTGTTCAGCAGCATCTCCAGCTGCTCTGGGGTGATGGCAGCGGGCACATCCAGTTGCGAAGCTGCAACCAAGACGCACGCCAATTGATGTGGCAAGCTCACTTAAGGGAGCATGCATGCACTTGACAAGAAAAGAGCATGCATGCAGTTGACAAGAAAATAGTAAATAGCTGTATGCCCTATACACACAGAAAGCATGTGCCCGGGCAGCATGCCTAACCAGGGTTTTCGAAGCAGTGCCGGCTGCAACAAAGCCCTACCTGTTGCTTCCCCAGTGGAAGTGGTAAACTGAATGATGACATTGCCCTCGTTAGCCTCTGCTTCCAGCTTCTGCGTCTCAGCTTTGCGCTTTTTGGTGGCCATTCTGGCCCTCCCAATTGCTACAGCGTAATTACACAACGGGCAAAAATTCTAAATTATATTCCATATGATACGTTCCTGCCATCATGACTCATAATGCACGCACAAGACGAGGATGCTGCGTGCACTAGAGGAAGAAGTGCATGTCCTTCGGGGAGTTGCATCAGGATTGGATGCAAGTTCTCTGACGCCCAGAGCAGTGCATGCACACTTGGGTCGAAGCAATCTGTTTGTCAAGGCATTGGCAAACATCACACACCCGGATGTACAGGTATGTAAGAACAATTCTACTAGATCTTCTTGTTGAGAATGTTTGATGGTCAGGACACTTGGCCTGCAGAATGCTGAACTGGCTGCTCGGCGAGAGCGCCGCCACCCAAGCCCTGTCTCAACGCGTTGCTATGTTAGGGGTGCGCATGTACCGACCTAAATGCAGGGCTGCGTCCCTGACGAGGACGAGACAGCACAGCAGAAGGCCCATGGTGTGGTAGCCTTCAAGAAGCAGGACAACTGGCATGCGCTTCACTGCTTCACAGGTCAGGCATGCCACCCCTTCACGCATTTGTGGCTACCTGACCTATGCAATCACTCTGCATGATTACACCTACATGTTGCTCAAAGACCATGGCTGACCTTCAGGAATCAGCCACCTGCCACAAGTGGGGTCATGCATCCTGTGAAAACAAATAGAAAGCGACAGCAGGATGAGATGCTTAGCTTGCTGGATTGCATTGCACTAAGGCCCCTCCCACAGGGTGATGGCATCAAGGTATAAAATGCTCGAGGCACATAGCACACAGTAGGTCCTGGAATATGCCCATCCGCACAAGCCCTCTTCCGTGACAGTGTTCAAATCAAGGGCTGGGTTACTGAAAAATAGATTGATCATGTGCATCGTGTGATCAATCAGGTCACTTTGCGCTCTGTCGAATTTGGCTTTTGATTAGTTGGCTGGCCGTGTTCAATGAAGAGGTTGCATGCCCTTCCGTGCTCACGTCTCACAAACAGGAACAGGGATGCACCACCACTCCTAGGAGGTCAGGGTTAGTCAATGTGAAGGGTGCGAGGCCCATGTAATCCTGGTCTTTCGGGCTCCATAAAAAATTTTGATCCCACGCACCATGCAGAGGCGCTGCGCTTCCTGGGATGCAAGGATCCGCAGGAGGCCTCTCGCATCCATTGCAACCGTGCGCTGGCTTTGCTGAAGCTTGCCAGGTTTCAAATGCAGCAGCAGCAGCAGCAGCAGCAGCAGCAGCAGCAGCAGCAACACGCAGAGGAAACGTCAGGCTGCCCAGATGCAACCACGCTTGCGCTGCTTGAGGCTGCTCGAGCGGAGGCCTCTGCGGCCCTTGCAGAGGATCCAAGCTCCCACAAGGCCCTGTACAGGCGGGCCAGCGTGCTGCAGCTGCTGGGGCAGCTTGACAGCGCGGTGCAGGATTGCTGCCATGCCCTGCAGCTGGCTGGGGCTGCAAGTGTGGGTAGGAACGAGACGTCTGCAGCCTGGCATGAGATCATGCAGCTGCAGAGAGGCATCCAACACCAGCACCAGCAGCGGCAGCAGCAGCAGCAGCATTTGCGGGAACAACAAGTGCTGCCAGCACCAGCAATGAGCCAAGGCGAGGATCCCCAGCTGTGCAGGCCAGCGCCAAGGGCAGACCCCAGTTCCTTTGCTGCATCTACAGCCCCAAGTCCTCCAAATGCTACGGCATCATCTCGCGTGGCAGGCGTCAGGCAGAATTCAGCTGAAGGGTATGTGCTTGCTGCAACGCGTGGTATGCTGCATCTGGGGAAGTTGGGAGGAGAGCGCCACCTGACTGCTGGTCCGGACGGCACCCAGGCAGGGACAGACGTACTGGAGGAGCAGCCCGCAGCATTTGTGCTCCGCAAGGACCAGCGAGCTCGCAGGTGTGTGTGTGTGTGTAAGTTGTTATTGTGTGTTTCTTGTTTGTGCCTGTGCATGCCTGTGTGTGCGCACACACGCGCATGCGCGCGCGTCTGTGCCAAATTGCTTCCTTACGAGTAATTGTAAAAAGTAACCCCACAAACTGAGCACACTTAGGTCCAATGTCTTACTGAAGCTTTGCACTTGCGGCTAGCCTCATGTCATGCTGTAATGGGTAGTGGTGCCCACTAGTTTTGCTTGGAACCATGTGTGGAAAACGATGTTATACTATTATTTGTGGGCTCTGTATAAGACGTATGTCAAGAGCATCTCGGCAGGCAGATGGTTGTGGCTTGTGTTAGGCCAAGAAGCAGCAGTTTGTGGGGAAGCTGGTTGGTTGCCTCAGAAAGCAAAAAATATCGATGGCTAGGGAATACAAACCCATGCACATCATGCACGCGGTGAAAGCTCGTAAAACAAGGGCAAAAAGTAGAAACATTTGCCAGACTTGATGCCTGCCCCCCAGTGACCAGCAGTAGGAACCTGTGCAGAACCAGGGAGCTGGATTGTGCCACGAATGCATGGCCCATGCTGCTTCTGAGCAGTCACATTATGTCGGCATGTGGCTTGTGCTCCGCAGGTGCGGAGTGTGTGCGGCCCTCCTCACCTCTGAGTTCCCTCCACCTGCAAGCCCCCCCGGCACAGTCAGCAGCAAACTGCTCATCCCTGTATTCTGCAAGGGCTGTCCAATGGTAAGCGTGCTCTGAATAGGTTGCAGCACGCATGCCGCTCTGTGATCTTGGCACAGTCCCAAAATTGGGAACAGTTCTCAAGCACTTCAAACATGCTTTCAAAACATTTATGTGCAAGATTTATCCCGTTCCTGTGCCCTCTCATTCACATCTTCTGGCACATCCTAACTAGCAGGGCCTGACACATGCAGACGCATGCAGGCATGCATGCGTGCAGGCGTACAACCCAATCATGATGATGCACACATCCGCAGTTTGGTTCTGATCCTCGCTGCTTGGCATTTGGGGAAATTTTGGTGCTTCGTTACTATTTTGCTTGGATTTGAACGGGCGGTCGTTGACTTTTCCAGATTGACACAGCCATGTCTCTTTGAGCCTTGCTGGACTTGGTCCTGCTTGGTCCTGCTTGGTCCTGCAGCTGCTAAGGTGCAATGAAAAGGTGCATGCCTTCCATTTCCTTTGCAAATGCACGACTGCTTTCACAGGTGGCATACTGCAGCACGGCATGTCGAGACAAAGATGAGTTCCATTACGAAGGCAGCCCTGAGTGTGGCCTTGCCTGGCCTCGCATGCTCCCCGAAGAGGCGCTCCTTGCAGTAAGGTAGAGGAGGGGTGTGCTCGCACGCAGACCAAATCTTGGTTAGGGGGCTCTGGCTTTGGTGTTGGACAGAGGTACAGGCATGAAAATAAATTTTGTGTCCATGCCAAGCATTTTGCAAGGGACCTGAGCCCCGTGCACCGCTGTCGATGGCTTTGCCTGGTGCCCCTGTTTGGCTTGCGTTGCTGTAGCAGATTGCAATCTGCCACGCATGACCTTTTCCCATTCCAGGCTCGCCACGTGGGAGCAGCGCCTAGAAAAGGCAGCGCTGTGTGAGAACACGGAGAAGCAGGATGAAGAGGCTGTGTGTGGCCCATCTGGTGAGCAGCGCCGACTCCAGCCGCCAAAAACACAGCAGCACGACAGGCCTGATGGGGACCTGCACCGCCACATGCTGTCCTTGTCCCAAGACCTGCTGGGCCACGAAGACAAGCAGCCCCCGGAGGCACTCCTGCGCTGGAGCGTCCTAGCTGTGCTTGGGTCTGAGGCATACAATGCCGGCCTGCGCCGGCAGGTGCAGTCGCCGCCTGGGAGCACAGTGCTGCATGCGCCCCTGGACGCCAGCAGCGTGTTCAAGTGGCTGTGCCGTGTTGCAGTGAACGGCGTGGCCCTGAGGCCTGTGACCTCCGCTCGTGGTGGTGGCGGCGGCGGGGGGCGTGAGGGCTGGGGCACCGCCCTATTCCCTGTGGCTGCCTGCTTCAATCACAGCTGCCAGCCCAACGTGGTGCTTAGGTGCGCCAGTACAGGGGCTGTGTGAAGCACACGCTTGCGGGGGTTACAGGAGGGTTGACGTGTGGTGGCTTGTGAGGAAACGGACATCGGGGGGAGGTGGGGTGTTCGGCAATGCCTGGACTTGCGCTGTGACATACAATATCAGAGCAGGAAGTGCATGTGCAAACAATGCGGCGAAGAGCAAGCTGGGCAGCACGGTTGCCCCGAAAGCTTTGACAGTGCCTTTTCTGTCATGTCTGTGTGCGAGCCTTGGTGTCAACTGGTGCTCCATCACTCCCTCCCAGGTTCAATGGGTGCACCCTCATTGCTCGAGCAGCTGAAGACCTGCAGCCTCACCAGCCCGCGCTCATCTCATACGGACCACAGGTGAGCCGGCACTGCCTGCTCTTGCTGTGTACATGCAAAGTCTTCAAACAAAACTTGTGTCACAAAAGGAATCCAGGTTGCAGCAGACGCTCATGCAACTCAAATACAGCATGCATGCCAATGCCTCTAGCTGTGGCTTGATGCTCCATGCTGTTGCGCGTGGGCTGCACCCATTTCCTTGCAGGTCGGAGAATCACCCCGTGAGGCTCGTCAGCAGCACCTGCGCGCATGCTACCACTTCACTTGCCACTGTCGAGGCTGTGTTGCCTCAAGCACAGGCACTGCACCCTCTTCTGATGCGCTGCGAGCAGCGCTGCGCTGCCCCTCCTGCTTGCCCCAGCCCAATCCCTTCTCGCTCCAGAAAGAAGCTGGCACCAGCAAAGTCCACGAAGCTGAGGTGGAGCGGCACGCCACCATCGGGGTCTGCGCAGCACCCGCGCAGCTCCTTCCTCTCTGCAGCCTGGATGCACAGCCTTGCAAGGGCTCATGTACCCAAGTCCAGACAGCTGTCTGCAGTAGCTGCGGGCATGTGATGTCATCTGAAACTCTTGCCAAGTGTGCCCGCGATCTGGCACTTGCAGCAGCTGCATTTGAGGAGGCAGGCTGCCTTCTTGCCGAAAAGGAGCAGGCCTTGAGCCCAAGTCCTGAGCCCAGAGGGCATGACCCCATTCTGGCCCTGTACTTTCAAGGGATGCACATATTCACAAAGCTGCTCCATCCCGGTAACCTCTTGCTCGGGCAAGCCTTCCACACACTTGGTATCTACATGGCTTCCAAAGGTGTGCAATCCAGAAGTGCTGTGTGCCTGCAACAAGCAGCCTGGCTGCTTGATTGGAGTCTGGGTGTGTTGGCTTTGCACTATCCTCTAGGAAGCCCGCAACTGGCTTTTGAGCTAGCTTTAGTGGGCACTTGCAAGACAAAAGCTGCTGAGCTCTCGGATGGCGCACACAAGTACAGAGATGCCCTTGATGCACCTGCACGCATGCTGCATGTATGCTTCTCATCAGAAGGGGTGGCGGCAGTACAGCGCTATGTTCAGGAGCACCTAGAGGGGACTTTGCCTTAAAGCTTCACTGTGACTTGCTGACTTGCAATTCACCAAGTTGTGCATGCACCTGCAGCAACTCGTTTCGAGTTTGGCACTCACCAGGCCTAATAATCGTTAAGATTGCTCAAAGTTTTCCCATGGGATGTAATTCATGCTTCTGTAATGCAAAGTGCATTAGATTATGCATGCCAACTTGCTCTAGTTCGCGGTGTATGACACTGTGTCAATGCCATTTGCCAATCTTTAAAAAAGCTTCCTCTTCCACAAGCTTGCAAGTATAGCCTGAAGGTTGACTGTATGCCAGCTTGTCTACTTAGGCTGCCCTCACATTTCTTGAGACTGGGTTCAGCTGTCCCACACGGCGTTTACGCCCTAATGTAGGGGCCCAGATTCTGAGAGGTGTCAAAAGTGAAGATTACAAAGCTGTGACGGATGATGCTCAAGGTCCCAGGCAAATGGAATGAATTGTGATAATACCCCCCCAGAGAGAGTTAGGCAAGTTAGTTACAGTGGGTTTAGACCTTCAGCCAGATGGGTTGACTGCTGGGCTTGCTGGGCACTGCCAGCCAGACAAAAAGTAAATTTAGGCTCAAAGAGGAAAATGACTTCTTTTAAAGAAGTGATTGTACGTCTGCTTCAAGAGAGACAATTTCACATCCTCAGTACTGACGTTGTCAAAGTAAAAAGCTCCTGAGTCACCAATGTAAATTATATCAGCCCCAGTAAAATCAGCAAATTCTTCTGCGAATATCCTTCTCAAATAGCACATTTCCAAGCAAGAGCATAGTAAAGGACATGTTTTTCATCCTGGACATCATGCAAGTCGCATTTGTCACACTGGCTATTGTGGATTTGCCAGCATCCAGTCTCAACCCTCAGGGTACGGGCACGAAAGCAAAACGAGCAATGTTACGGAGCACATGCATACTCCGTTCCAGCTGTAGGTATCTAGGCAGCAAATGGGGAGGGCCCCTTGCAATGCTTGGCTTCTCAAGAGGCGAGGCCATCCATGCATGATAAGTAGCCAGTTTGTGAGCGTGTGTCCTAGGGTCTGCGCCATTTAATTTCCTTCAAACTGCATGCAACTGCAGACGCAGATCGACCACAAAGTCTTGTACTGGAAGGGGAATAGCAGCCTTAACGCAATTGATATACCTAATTGATGAATGCAGACCCTCACACGCTTCTAAAACTCCACTGTCCAACACTTTTTGTAAGAAGCCCTGAGAGCAATATCTGCATGCACAATCTTCTTGACTCAGCCTCGGAGCAAGCCACTATTCCTGCAAAGTAGAGAGTTACAAAGCTTGGCAGCAGCGCGGAACCAAAAAAACTGCTAAGGCTCCTGTCCACACTCTTGCAACTCAGCCCATTTAGGCGTGGTTCTTCTCACACCAAGCACACCTTTGAGGAAACAAGAATGCGCAATTTGAAGGGGGCTGTTACTGACAGTTTGCCAAACTCACTGCCCTTCTTCATGAACCGTGTGCCCCAGACCTGGCAAGCATACGTACTGGCAGGGATAACGTAGCATTTTGTGAAGCAGAGGAGAGCACGTGAAGAGTTAGGCTAGGGAATCTACAACACACAGGGGCGGTACTTAACTTAAGGAAGGGAAAATTCAGCCATCGTCTCAAATTTTTGAAAAGATACAGAGTTACCTTGAGTGTATCCAGGATTTTGAGGCAGGGGAGGATGAGCCTGACCTCTTTCTGCCCATAGCAGACCAAACCTGAGACAATCTGGAAAGACAAGGCTTTGACACATCCAGCAAGGCCAACTCCTGGGTTCAAAAACTGGACACCTATCTCTGGAATAAAGTCACCTTTGATGTCCGCCCCACAAATCCACGAGTTGGACATACAATCCACTGCAAGGTGTGAGTTCTAGATCCGTAGTGTAGACCTTGTTAGGTACAAGCCTAACCCTACCACTGAGCAGCCATCCCTCAGCACAAATCCTCCACCTCTTATTCTCCCAGAAATCTACTCATCAAGAGGTGCATGTATATACAGCGCAGATGGAAAATGCCAGGGTATGATGACATCGGAGCACCTCAATATCCTACATACAGCTTTCCACACAGCCAAACTTGAAGGTCTCCATAACAACATAACACCTGCACCTAAAAGCTTTGCTTCTGAACTTCTAGAAGACTGCTTGCTAGGAGACCAAAGCTAGGAAGGAAATATCACGGCAAGAAGATCAAGGATTCTCACTCGCGAGCTCTGCCAACTCAAGTACATGATGCCTTATTCAGGAAAAATGGCCTCGGCGCTAGACTTAACCCTAGCTACCCCCTTTATTGGAGTGCCCTCTTTGGTGCCCACCTCGACTCCCTCTCATCCCAATTCACTGGTTTCTCAGTGATCCATCCCATCTATAACAACCGTACCATGAAACTTAGCCTAAGGCATACTTTCGACTCTTCCATCCTCAGTACTGAGACAACTGCCACTTTCATGTTCCTTCTTGGAATGGATCCATGATCACCAACCCTTACTCAAGTCTCCTGACAGCCTATCCCGACTTATCTTATACTTGGAACAATCCCAGCTAATGAGATCGCCTACGCTTCCCCTCAATCCTGGATAAGTCAAGAGACTTCCCTACCAGGCCTCTTGGAGTCTTCATATCATAGCAGTTTGGAAGACAGCTGCGCGGCTCCACCTGAATACAGGCTGCAAAATCTTGTTTGTGACATTCCTGAAGCAAATTGGCACCTCATTTATATTGCACCATCCCAGATGTAATGCTAGGCACGCTGAGATAGGCTCTCGAGAAATTTGAGAAACTTCACTCAGACAAAATGCAAACTATCAAGTGCTCCTACAGACTTGCTTTGGGTGAAGTGGCCACCCTCTCCCATATTAGATAATATAGAAATTTAGATAATATCAATCACACTTAAAATCAATGATTGGAAATCCTGGGCCTACACAGATGGTAGCTGTCATATCCAAGAAGACAAAACAGTTATTGGGGTAGGTGTCTACCACCCCAGCTCGGGCAACTCTAACTTGGTTGAACCAAACAGTGCTGGTGTAACCAACACCATAGGGAGATCAGAACTGGCAACTATAGCTGCTGCTATTACACACAATCATATGCATAATACCACAGACAACCGTCCCTCACTCTATCAAACAATTGTTGTACCTAGAGAAGCACCGCCACCATATCCAAGAAGACATCCTCAAGATTATTTCTAGTACTGTCCGTAACTCTCAATCCCACACCTTACTTTATAAAGTAAAATCTTATGCCAGAATTGCCAGTAATGAATGTGCAGACGTCCTTGCAAAATACCAAGCCTGCCTCGGAAACAGCTTCGCCTAGCTGAAACAAACATTGGCACCGCAGGCCCTGGTAGCAATCTCTTCTTTGATATTAGCTGGTTAGCTGTTGAAGAAGTTAATCAGGAAGGATCTGGCACTGAAGCTCCCCAACATGGCCCCAGATTGACTTATTTTCTAGATTCCCAAGCTGCACTAAAATCACGAACCATAAAAAAAACTGGTCATGCCAACTAAAAAACAGGATTATTACTCTTATTATTGGAGTCTGCTTCCACACGTCCACAAAGGCATTAGCAACCCTTTTTGGAGCGTGTCCAAACTCTCTCTCCATATGAAATGCAATATCTTCCACTACCGCACAGGCACCCTTCTCAATCAGAAATACGCTGTCCGCTTTAAAGAGTCCACCAGCCTTCAGTGTTCACTCCGTCAGCAAGCAGATAGTGCACTCCAAATTCTCTCAGGGTGTCAACATACAACCATCTTGGGTATGATCACTGACCCCCATAATGTTCCCTGCAGGCTCATCAAGAAAGCCACCAGCAAAGGCTCTCTGGTAGGTTGTTTGGTCCATTTGGGTGCCGGCAGCACTAACCGTTTGTCCCAACAAAACCTTCAAATTCCTGAGCATGCTAATAAGAGGACACTACCCAGCTGGCTTTTGATGCTCGTTTTATCTGCCAAAAATAGACTCACCTCTAGTCGCCCTGACGTCATTTTGGTCACTCCCTTACCTACTAAAAAATTCAAACAGCCAACCACTCCTCATTTGCACTTGGTGTCATGCCCAAGACAACCCAGCGGAGATGTATGCAGAGCTCACAAGTTCAATGTCAGCAAGAGGGAGATACAACTTGTTGAGGTTAAATACTGTGAAGATACACCGTTACGGCCTGGACATCAATTGGAGGCCTCTAGAAAACAGCATGAGATTATTTGCAAGCGCTTGAAGGCCAAGAAAGTTACCCTGCACACCATCCTTCTTGGTGTGGGAGGCTCTATCTATACCTCTCATACTTTCAATCATTTTAAAGAGCTCGGCCTTGATACCCAAAATTCCATAAGACTGCTCTTAAATTACATGCTCACTCTGTGCTTTAAGCACACAAACTGACGACTTGTTGTTGAACAACTAGATGTGCTCTTTGAAAAATCCAGTTGCTCTCAAGGTCTTGGTCTGGAGCAAGGGGCGGCTCGCCACCCTCCAGATCCTCGCTAGTTCTTCCTTTTCCCCGGTGGAGAAGACTCCTTTTCCTTAATTGACGTAAGGAGTGGTTTCACTGCCTATGTAGTTTTTTTCTTCTTTTCTTTTTCGTCGTTTCAAATCTTTGAGCGACAGCCTAGTAACAGCTGGTGGGCTGCAAAACGCAATCCTGCCAGGATGCAGTGCCAAATTCCCAGTTGAATGCCAATTATTTCAATCGCAAAGTAAGGCAAGATGGTAACATAGCTGTACCTGCCAAACGAGAGCAGCTTACTTTACTGAAGCCTATGGCCTGCAAACAAACAAAAACCTTTAAGTTGGACTAAAAAAGTGTTTTACAAGGTGTTTTACAGCATCTTTAAGCCTTCAACACCATCAAGATGTGGATGATTATAGAATGTTTTTTGACAGAAAGACATAACATTGCTTCCAGGCTCATCATCAAAACTTTGAACAAAAGCGATTTTGGAGGAAACATCATTTTTACAGATATTGGAAGTGAAACACGGATGACTCAACAAAGTTTGGTCTTACCGGCACATGTAGCCAACAGGACTTTACCCCAATGGCTTCTACCAAACCTGTCAGCAGACGAACTTCGATCCTGCTCAAGACCTGATGCTATTTGCATACTGCCAGTTGGAACA
>LKMJ01003346.1_pt1 | contig 14902 bp, 16 predicted proteins | sample 643391 | NCBI WGS metagenome assembly LKMJ01 (sample SAMN04112250, study PRJNA286221) | soda lake metagenome | biome: soda lake; feature: Kulunda Steppe; material: water; isolation source: sample PL-Br10 brine of Picturesque Lake | place: Russia: Kulunda steppe | collected 2010-07
AGCATGGTGTGGGTCTGATCGCCGTTGGCAATGGTACCGCCTCCCGGGAAACCGACAAGGTGGTCGGTGAGCTGATCCGCCGGTATCCGGATCTGGATCTGAACTCGGTCATGGTCAATGAAGCGGGCGCATCCGTGTATTCCGCCTCCGAATATGCCTCTCAGGAGCTGCCGGATCTGGATGTGACCATCCGTGGTGCAGTGTCCATAGCGCGGCGGCTTCAGGATCCGCTGGCGGAGCTGGTCAAGATCGAGCCCAAATCCATAGGCGTGGGCCAGTACCAGCATGATGTGTCCCAGACGCGACTGGCGCGCAGTCTGGATGCGGTGATCGAGGACTGTGTCAACGCTGTGGGTGTGGATCTCAATACCGCCTCGGCGCCGTTGCTGGCCCGGGTCTCCGGTCTCAACACAACCACGGCGCGCAACATCATCAATCACCGGGACAGTAACGGGGCTTTTGCCTCACGCAATGAGCTGCTCTCGGTCAGTCGCCTGGGTGAGAAGACGTTTGAGCAGGCGGCCGGGTTTCTGCGGGTCACCAACGGTGACAACCCCCTTGACGCCTCGGCCGTGCACCCCGAGGCCTACCGACTGGTGGAGCGGATCGCCAGCGAGGCCGGTAAGCCGGTGGCGAAGTTGATCGGAGATGCGGATTTCGTGCGCCGGCTCCGGGCGGAGGACCTGGCCGACGAGCGCTTCGGAGTGCCTACGGTTCAGGACATCCTGCAGGAGCTCGAGAAGCCGGGACGCGATCCACGCCCCGAATTCCGCGTGGCCAGTTTCCGTGAGGGTGTGGAAACACTGGCCGACCTTGAGGCAGGGATGGTGTTGGAAGGCAATGTGACCAACGTCACCAATTTCGGCGCCTTCGTGGATGTGGGGGTTCACCAGGATGGGCTGGTGCACATCTCTGCGCTGTCGAACCAGTTTGTGAAGGATCCCCGGGAAGTGGTCAAGGCGGGGGACATCGTCAAGGTGAAGGTCCTCTCTGTGGACTCTGACCGGCGGCGGATTGAGCTGACCATGCGCATGGAGGATCAGCCGGGCGAGCAGAACGCCAGGTCGAAAGCCGCCCAGACTAAACCGTCTGGCAGGGGGGAGCGTAACAAAGGGCGCGGCAAGGGGTCCGGTAAACAGAGTGAGTCAGGCAGCACCGCCATGGGGGGTGCTTTGGCCCAGGCATTTGAGCAGGCAAAGAAATCCGGACACTGAAGGTCGGCATTCATGTCGATCGTCTTAGACTGAGTGGGAGTGGTTCATGGGCGAGCAACGCCTGGCGGCATTTCGGGAGCTGGTGAGCGATCACTGGGAAGGTTTCCTGAAGGGAGTGGAAAAGGAAGGGCTGCGCGTGGACGGCAATGGGTTCATTGCCCAGACCCCGCATCCGCAAGCGCTGGGTTCGCCCCTGACCCACTCGCGCATCACGACGGACTATTCCGAGTCGCTTCTTGAGCTCATTACGCCGGTGTGTGATTCCACCGAATCAGTGCTGACTGAGCTGGAACAGGTCCACACCTATGTTCAGCAGCATCTGGGCAATGAGGTGCTCTGGCCATTGAGCATGCCCTGCCGCCTGGACGGTGAGGAAAGCATACCCATCGCCCAGTACGGCACCTCCAATGTGGGGCAGCTCAAGACCGTCTACCGGCGTGGATTGGCTGTGCGCTATGGGCGGGTGATGCAGAGCATCGCCGGTACCCACTATAACTTCTCCCTGCCCGATGGGTTCTGGATCCGCTGGCAGCAGGCACTTGGCGATCTCCAGCCGCTGCCGGACTTCAAGACAGAGCAGTATTTCTGGCTCATCCGCAATTTCCGTCGCCGCAGCTGGATGCTGATGATGCTCTTTGGCAGCTCCCCGTCACTGGATCGCAGTTTCGTGGCCGGGCGGCGCCACCAGCTTCAGCCCTGGGATGCTGAGACCCTGCATGGTCCTTCAGCGACGTCGCTGCGCATGAGCGATCTGGGTTACAACAACCAGGCCCAGTCCTCACTGGATATCTGTTTCAACCGGCTTGAAACCTATACCGAAACGCTGGACAACGCCATTCACACGCCCTGGCCACCCTATGAAAGGATCGGCCTCTTCCGTGATGGCGAGCGCATCCAGATCACGGGCAACGTCCTGCAGATTGAAAACGAGTACTACAGCGCCATCCGGCCCAAGCGCACCACCCATACCGGTGAGAAACCCCTGCATGCACTGCAGCGGCGCGGTGTTGAGTATGTGGAGGTGCGCTGTCTGGATCTTGATCCGTTTTCCGGACTGGGGATGGATGCTGAACAGATCGATTTCCTCGATCTTTTCCTTCTTGATTGCCTGCTTGATGACAGCACTTTCATCGATGACGACGAATGCGACTGTCTGGACAATGCGTTTCAGGACGTGGTCAAAGGCGGTCGCGATGACGGATTGAAGCTGCCCTGTGGCGGTGGCGGTGAGCGTGCCCGGGAGGTTGGTCTGCGCCATCTGGATCGCATGGAGCAGCTTGCTTCGCTGCTGCCTGACAGCGAAGCCTATCAGCGCACCCTGAAAACCCAGCGCGGGCGTCTGGAAGGCGAACAGCTTCTGCCCTCTGACCGGCTCATGACGGAAATGGGTGACGCGGGTCAGTCGCTGGTTGAGTGGGGCATGGCCAGGGCCCGTTCCCAGCAGAAGGTTCTGCGTGATCAGGGGTTGCCCCCGGAGAGGCAGCAGGCCATGGCGGACGAGGCCCGGGAATCACTGGCGGAACAGCGGCGCATTGAGGCCAGCGAAACAGAGCCTTTTGAGACCTTTCTGGCGCGTTATCTCAGCGAATAGCACTGATTCTGTGACGGCAGCACGGATGGGCTTCGCATCAGCGCACAAATGCAGGATCCCTGATTGTACAGTCAGTGACCGGCTGTTATGTTCTGTAACAGAAGGTGAGGGTTTGTGGCGCCTGCGCTGGACCCTCAGAATTGCCTGTAACTGCGGACTGGAGAACAGTCATGGCTCGCGAACGGGAGCTGGGATGGGACCTGGAGGCGCTTAATAAGGCCTATCGTCAGGGTTACATGTCCGGCCTGATACATATGGACAGAGCCCAGTGTCCATACCAGAGCGATGTGGTGATCGCTGCCTGGGAGGCCGGGTGGGATGATGGATGGGAAGAAAGCGCTGAGCACCAGCGAACGGCCAATATCGCCTGAGCGCTTCTCAGCGACTCTGGACAACGAACCCCGGAAAGAGTACTTCCCGTATCAGCTCTTCCCCTTCCTCCTCCGACAGGCGTTCATTGAGCACCTCCAGGGCGCGTTCAGCCAGTTCAGTCTGGCCCTCAGCCGAGCGGGCTTCATCCACAGACAGGTCGCTGAGCAGCATCACCAGCTCATGGCGCAGCCACGGCTCATGGGTTTCCGCCCTGTCTCGCCTCTCCTCACCTCTGAAGCGAAGCGTTACTTCAGCTCGGACATAATTGCGTCCGGCATCCGGGCCGCCAATATTGACCACAAAATCCGGGCTCAGTTCGAGATAGGCGGACCCCTCGTTTCCATTGTCTTCCGCCAGTGCCATGGTCGGCACCACCAGCATCACAAGCAGGATCAGAACCTGTTTCATGTCATCTCCCAGGGATTATTTTCATGGTATTGTAGGTGTCGTCCACCGTTTCTGCATCATCCGGGCCCATTCCGTGAGCGAGCATGCTGGGCCGCACTGGAGGAATCGGGTTGTCGGGTCCGGCACTTTGGGGTAAGTTGGAATTGCTCGTTTGCCAATTACAACAACGCAATAAACGGCGATAAAGAAACGATTCGGGAGGGGCTATGCTGGATGACTGCAAAGACGCCAAAGAGCGCTGGGGCGGAGTAAGTGATCTGATTGATCGATGGTTGCGGGAACGCCAGACGCTTATCGTGCGCTATTGCGATCTCAGCAAGGCCCCGGACTTCTCACGCGGGGAAGAGGTCTATCGTGAGCTGTCGGAGTTCTGTGAGCTGCTGCTTGATTATGTCTCGGCAGGGCATTTCGAGGTCTATGAGCAGCTGATGAACGAGGCGATGGAGTACGATGACGGTGGGCTTGAGATCGCCGCCCGGGTCTATCCACGCATCAGCAAGACCACCCAGGAAATGCTGGCATTCAATGACCTGCTTGATGTCAGTGACGCAACCGAGGAAGACATGCGCGCCATGTACGGACGGATGTCCTATCTGGGTGAGATCATGGAGGAACGGTTTGAGCTGGAGGACCTGCTCATCGAAAACCTCCATAACGCCCATCAGCATCAGGTGGCGTGATCACCTGATCCGGGCCCGGGACAGACCGGGCCCTGTCTCCACCTACTCGACTTCAAGCAGCTCCACTTCAAATATAAGCGCCTGATTCGGGCCAATGCTGGAAGGTGCCTGTTCGCCATAGGCCAGCTCCGGGTGAATGAAAAAGCGATAGCGTCCGCCTTCATTCATCAGCTGGAGTCCCTCGGTCCACCCGGGAATCACATTCTGCAGCGGGAAGCTGGCGGGCTGACCGCGGTCATGTGAACTGTCAAAGACGCTGCCATCCATCAGCTCCCCGGTGTAGTGAACCGTCACCGTGGCGTTGGCCTCCGGTGAGGCACCGTCCCCCTCTTCCAGAACCTCGTACTGGAGGCCGCTTTCGGTGGTCCGGATGCCGTCCTTTTCCGCGTTTTCCTCCAGAAACCGCTCTGATTCCTCCAGGTTCGAGGCGGCGGCCCCCTGCTGCTGCTCCTGTTGGGCGAGCTGCTGATCCTGCATCCGTTGCTGGTACGTCTGCATCCGCTGCTGTCGCTCCTCGGCTGAAAGCCTGGGCTCATTGCCCTCCAGGCCGTCGACAACGCCCTGTATGAAGGCCTCTGTTTCCAGATCCTCGATGTCCGCCTGGATGCGCTCGGCGAACATCATGCCCATGCTGTAGCCGATTTCCCGGTCTTCGCTGTCCAGGACCACTTCGTCATTGGCGTTCAGGGTGCCGGTCGTCATGACCACGGTGCCGGCAATTACCAGTGCAGCGGCAATGCCGCCGCCGAGAAGAGTACGATTCATATCAGAGCCTTTTCAGTTTTGTTTGTGCCCGGGCAAAGTAACCCCTTTGCCATGCTGATGCCAGAGGCCGAGCAGTCTTTCACACAGTGCCTGCCGGGTGCCGTCAAGACCAGCTGCCTGCAGGTTGTTGGCAGCAAGACTGTCACCGCCCATCGCGCAATGGTACCAGTGGTCGTCATCACCAATCCGTTCAATCAGGTACGCCCACCAGCCAAGCTCCACCTGCTCCGCATGGAGTTCGGCGGATTTGATCTGCTCGCGCAGCGCCCGCACGGCATCGTTGTCCTTCCCAAGCGTCTGGCGCAGCCGGCGAAGTGGTTCCGTAACCTGCTCACGCCAGTTTCTGAGGGGGGCCGGTTCCACGCCACTCCAGCATCGGCTGTGTTCAGCACTGTAAAGTGCGACCAGCAGGTGGGTCACCGAAATGCCCTCGTCCTGCGCCTGCAGGCAGGCATCGGCGAAGCCCGGTTTGTCCCACAGGGTCGTAGCCATCTGCCAGAGCGCGTTGTCGAGTTGCAGGTCGGGGGGCGGCGTCTGCCCTGTCATGGGGTCTTTCCTGTAGAATGCCGGCATGCTTGTTATCGAGAATCTCAGTTTACAGCGTGGCGGTCAGTGGTTGCTAGAGAACTGCAACGCCACTATCCAGCCCGGTCAGCGTGTCGCGCTGGTCGGGGCCAATGGCGCCGGGAAATCCAGCCTCTTCCAGTTGGCGCTGGGCGATCTCAGCTCGGATCAGGGCCGGATCAAACTGCCCGGGAACTGCCGGCTGGCGCACATGGCCCAGGAAGTGGCGGGGAGCGACCGCTGTGCCCGGGATTTTGTGCTGGACGGCCACGAGGAGCTGCGCCGACTTGAGCACGAACTCGCCCAGGCTGAGGGCCGGGGAGACGAGCAGGCTCAGGTGAAGCTGCACGGGGAGCTGGACACACTTCAGGCCTGGGATGCACCCCGCCAGGCGGAACAGCTGCTGCGTGGCCTGGCCTTTGAAGACGGGGACATGGATCGCCCGGTGAATGATTTCTCCGGCGGGTGGCGCATCCGGCTCAATCTGGCCCGGGCTCTGATGGTGCCTTCCGATGTGCTGCTGCTGGATGAGCCCACCAACCACCTGGACATTGAGGCCTGCTACTGGCTGGAAGGCTGGCTCAAGCAGTACAGCGGCACGCTGCTGTTCATCTCCCACGACCGCGATTTCATGGACCGGGTGGCCACCCATGTGCTGCATTTCGAGCACCGCCAGCTTCACTTCTACACCGGCAATTACCACAGCTTCGAGAAACAGCGCGCGGAGCGTCTGGCCCGTCAGCAGGCCGAGTACGAAAAGCAGCAGAAACGCGTGGCTGAGATCCAGGGTTTCATTGACCGCTTCCGGGCCCAGGCCAACAAGGCCAAACAGGCCCAGAGCCGGATCAAGGCGCTGGAGCGCATGGAGACCATTGCCCCGGCCCACGTGGACTCACCTTTTGAGTTCCGTTTCCCGGCCGCCGATAAGGTGTCCAACCCCCTGCTGACGGTCCGTGATGCGGCCATTGGTTACGGCGACGAGCCGCTGCTTGAAAACATCACCGTGAGTCTGATGCCGGGCAGTCGGGTAGGGCTTCTGGGTGTCAACGGCGCGGGCAAGTCGACCCTGATTGGTATGCTGCGTGGCGCGGCGCCGCTGATGCGCGGTGAGCGCACGCCGGGAGAGCATTTCCGCCCCGGCTATTTTGCCCAGCACCAGCTGGATGAACTGGATCTGGATGCCAGCCCCTTCCTTCATCTTCAGCGGCTCACGCCCAATGCCCGGGACCAGGAAATCCGCAATTTTCTGGGCGGTTTCGGGTTCTACGGCGATGATGCCCTGGCCAGCATCCGCAACTGCTCCGGTGGTGAAAAGGCGCGACTGGCGCTGTCCATTATTGCCTGGCAGCGCCCCAATGTGCTGTTCATGGACGAGCCCACCAACCATCTGGATCTGGAGATGCGCCAGGCGCTGACCTTCGCCCTGCAGAGTTTCGAGGGTGCCCTGGTGCTGGTGTCCCACGACCGGCACTTGCTGCGCAATACCGTGGATACCTTCTGGCGCGTTGGTGATGGCACCGTGACCGAGTTCGACGGGGATCTGGATGAGTATGAGCAGTGGCTGGCAGAGGGTCAGCGGACTCCCGCCACGGCCCAGTCTGAGGCTGCAGCGCAGACAGCCGGGCAGGCCAGTGGTGAGGACCGCAAGGCGCGCAAGCGGGCCGAGGCGGAGCATCGCAAGCGCATTACTCCCTATCGCAAGGAAGTCCAGAAACAGGAGAAGGTTCTGGAGAAGCTCGCGGCGGAACTGGCGGAGCTTGAACAGCGCCTGGCTGATCCTGAGCTCTATGAGGAAGCCAACAAGGACAGGCTGCGTTCACTGCTGTCGCAGCAGTCGGATCTGCAGCAGCGCCAGAGTGAGGCGGAAGAGGCCTGGATGGAGGCCACGGAAGCCATTGAGGCTCTGGAAGCCGAAGGCCCTGCCGCCTTCAGTGAGGGTTGATCGACAGCGTGAGGCCAGCGTTGGCGAGGAACCGGCTTTCGCTCTCCAGATCAGCCAGCGTCAGAGGATGCTCGACCAGCCAGTCTTCAGGGAAGCTGATGTTGAGGTGGTTACCGCTGGCACTCAGCCGGCAGGGCGGCGGCGGCTCATTGGTGCGCGCGTGCTGGAGAAGCACCGCCAGCCGCAGCACCACCGCCAGCCGTAAAACCTGCGGGCGCTCCTCGACGTCGTGCTGCTCAAACAGCGACGGGGCGATCTTGCGCCGATGCGCCCGGACCAGTGTCGCAAGGATCTTCTGCACATCCTGGGAGAAGCCGGGCAGGTCGGAGTAGGTCAGCAGGTAACCCCCGTGTTTGTGATACTGGGTATGGCTGATGGCCAGTCCGATTTCATGGACCCGGCAGGCCCAGCGAAGCAGGTCCGAATAGTAGGGCGAGCTCAGTTCCCAGTCAGAGCCCACCTGCTGGCGCAGTGACGAGGCCGTCTGCTCAACGGCTGCCGCATGCTCCCCGTCCACGCTGTATCGCACCTGCAGCGCCTGAATGGTGCGCTCACGCACATCCTCATGGGTGATCCGGCCCATCATGTCGTAGAGCAGCCCTTCGCGCAGCGCGCCATCGGCGAAGGTCAGCGACTCGATTCCCAGTGCTTCGAAGGCGGCATAGAGAATGGCGAAGCCGGCCGGGAAGATGCTGCGTCTGTCCTCCCTTACTCCGAGCTCCTGCAGCTTGTCGACGCTGCCCATGTCCACCAGTCGCCGTCGCAGGTCCTTCATGGCCTGGGCGTTCACGCCATCGGGGCTGAGCTTCAGGGTATCGACCACCGTGGTGATCGCCTTGATTGAGCCGGAGGAGCCCACGCAGCTCTGCCAGCCCAGGCGGCGGAAATGCTGCTGGATGTTGAGCAGCTCCTGGCGCGCATGGGTGATGGCCCTGTCCATGCGCTTGCGGGTGATTCGTCCATCGGGGAAATAGTGGTTGCGGAATGAGACACAGCCCATATGCAGGCTTTCCGTCTCGCGGGCCTCAAAGCGCTCACCGATGATGAATTCCGTGCTGCCGCCGCCAATATCGATGACCAGGCGTCGCCCCAGATCGTCCGACAGCGTGTGGGAGACCCCCAGATAGATGATGCGGGCTTCTTCGCGCCCGGCAATGATCTCCACCGGGCAGCCCAGCGTCTCTTCCGCAGCACGGACGAACTCGCTGGTGTTGCGCGCCGCACGCAACGCATTGGTGCCGACAACCCGGACCGAGTCGGCGTTCATGCTGCGGATGCGCTGGGAAAAACGGCGCAGACAGTCAAGGCCGCGTTCCTGGGCTTCGGGGGAAAGCCGGTTCTGCTCATCGAGACCGGCACCGAGCTGGACTTTCTCGCTCATCTTCTCGATGGTGCGGATCTCGCCCTGAACCGCCTGAGCCACCACCATATGGAAGCTGTTGGAGCCCAGATCAATGGCGGCAAGCATCTGCGGTTTGTCGGTGGCGCCGTTGGTCTCTGTCACGTGTCTTGAAATCCCCTGGCAAGCCCTTATATTCTGAATTGCGATTTCGGGCAGGTACGCATCCATCAGTGCAGGAGATCGTACCTTTTCAGGCGGTATGTGTAACAGGGCGCGGAATCGTCTGTCCACTGGAATAGCAGAGATTGTATCATTGGCGCTGTGACGCAAGGCGTCAGAATGAATCACTCCGGAGCCGCCAACATCGTGCGCTCCGGCCATGCAGGCGATAGTGGGATAGATCCATGAGCGAGAACATTGTAAGCGTTACAGACAGCACCTTCGAAGATGAAGTCCTGAAATCGGACGTTCCGGTGCTGGTGGACTACTGGGCGGAATGGTGCGGCCCCTGCAAGATGATCGCACCCGTGCTGGAGGAGATCGCCGATGAGTACGACGGCAAGCTCAAGATCTGCAAGCTGAACATCGACGAGAATACACAGACACCACCCAAGTTCAACATCCGCGGCATTCCCACCCTGATGCTGTTCAAGGATGGCAACGTCGATGCCACCAAGGTTGGCGCCCTGTCCAAGTCCCAGCTGACCGCTTTCCTCGACAGCAATCTGTAAAGCACCAATTGCAGCATCTGCAGAGCCACCCACCCGGGTGGCTCTGTCGTCCTGACACCGTTCCATTTTCGGCCCCGCTTGCATCGGCGGCTTCCCGCAGCGGACAATTCCACTTTGGATGTTGAATGCTTGAGCAGGTGGTCAGGTAATGCGAACGGTGGTTCTGGGGTATTTCATACTGATCTTTATTGCGCTGGTGGCGCTGATCCTGCTGGTCTCGATCGGTAAGCCGGATATGCTCTACAGCATGATGTCCCAGGGTGCCATTTTTGCTGATTGGTTTGCCTTCCTCGCAACCGAGCCGGGCAGTGTCCGTCCCATTATTGTTTCGGCCGCTGTGTACTGGGCGCCCATCATTGCCGTGGTGGCACTGGCCATTGCAATACCACTGGCCAGGCTGGAGCGTGCCCGGAATGAAGGGGCTTCGAAGTAATGGCCCGTGCAGTGAACCCGCCCGTCGGTGGCCTGATCCTGGCCGGTGGGCGAGGGGAGCGCCTGGGCGGGTGCGAGAAGGGGTTGCTCCGGATTGAGGGGGAGCCCTATGCCGCGCGACTGATCCGGCTGTTGGCGCAGCATGTCTCGCCTGTGGCGGTGAGCGCCAATGCCTCCCTGGATGAGTACGCACGCTGGGCGGATGCGGTCCTGCCGGATCACTCGTTTCCCCAGGACGGGCCACTCGCCGGTCTCTATGAAGGGCTGCTCTGGGCCAGTCAAAAGGATCTGTCGGGGTTGCTGGTCACCACCTGTGATACGCCGCTGTTGCCCCAGGCGTGGGTCGAGCGGCTGATGGAATCTGCACGGGGCGAGCCGCAACGGACGCACCTGACGCGTCTGGCTGAGGGGGATCAGCCACTCCATGGTTATTTCCCGGTGACGGCGCTGCCGCTGGTTCGTGATGCTCTGAACTCAGGTGAGCGGCGCGCCCGGCGGCTGGCCCAATCCCTGTCGCCGGTCTGGGTCGACTGCGCAGCGGTGTCCGAAGGGTTTTTCAACGTCAACAGCCCGGAGGATCAGGCGCGCCTGTCCTGATCGGTTTCCCCCGACTGCCAGCGTTCGGCGGCGGCCTGGTCTGAATCCTTCTGTTCCACCCAGTGACTTCCTTCCGGCGTGATTTCCTTCTTCCAGAACGGAGCGCGGGTTTTGAGGTAGTCCATGATGAACTGGCAGGCCTCGAAGGCGTCCCGGCGGTGGCTGCTGCTGATGCCGACAAACACAATCCGCTCGCCCGGCTCGATCCGTCCGACCCGGTGAATGATGTGGGTACGCAACAGTGACCAGCGTTGCGCCGCTTCCTCCACAATGGCCTGGATGGCGGACTCGGTCATACCGGGGTAGTGCTCCAGGAACAGGCTCTGCACATCGTCCCGGTCACCGTATTCGCGGGCCAGACCGGTGAAGCTGCAGATGGCGCCGACTCTGGGGGCGTCCGCCTCAAGGGCGCGGGCCGCCTCACCGGGGTCGAAATCGGCTGTGCGGATGTCGATCATACTCAGCCCCCGGTGACCGGCGGGAAAAACGCCACTTCATCGCCGTCCTCGACCGGACTGTCCGGCCGGGCCATGGCCTGGTTGACGGCCGCCAGTACACGATGATCAGAGAGACTGTCCGCCCAGGTCTCGCTGCGCTGGGCGAGTGTCTGCTGAACCTCGCTGACGGTCGTCGCTGCCTCGGGATCGACGGTGGTTTCATCCTCGCCCAGTCGCTCCCGCAGGCTGGCGAAAAAACGCACGGTAATCATAGTAAGACCTCAGCCATACATCAGTTGGGTAAAGGGGTAGAAGGCGACCTCGTCCCCCACATCCAGCGACTCGTTTTCCGGGATCAGCGCCAGACCGTCCGCCCAGCAGGCCGAACTCAGCACGCCGGAACTCTGGTTTGCAGCGGCTTCCAGCCAGCGCCTGCCGTTTTCCTCGTGGCAGCGAACCCGCTGGAACTCACGCCGGGTCTGGGGCCGTTCCACGCTGAACGCCAGCGCCACACGTTCGGCACTGGGCAGGACCGCACCCGCCTCGCCCTGACAGCGGCGCATGAAGGGGCGTGCCAGCATCAGAAAGGTGACCAGCACCGCCGCCGGATTGCCGGGCAGTCCCAGCACCGGCGTCTGGTCGATGTGTCCGAAGGCCAGAGGCTTGCCGGGTTTGATGGCAAGGCGCCACAGATTAAGCTGTCCCAGCGCCTGGATGGCATCACGGATGTGGTCTTCCTCGCCCACGGAAACGCCCCCCGTAGTGACGATGATGTCCGCCCTTTCGGCGGCGTCTGAAAGGGCATCACGGGTGGCGTCGAGCGTATCGGCCACATCGCCGCATTCATGGATGCGCCAGCCGGCAGCGGTGATCAGACCGCGCAGCATGTCACGGTTGGAGTTATAGATCTGGCCCGGCTGAAGGGAGCGGCCCGGTGCGACCAGCTCATCCCCGGTGCTCAGTATGGCCACAGTCAAAGGCCGGTAGACGCGTACCCGATCAATGCCCACGGAGGCGAGCAGCCCCAGATGCTGGGGTAACAGGCGGGTGCCGGCATCAAGCAGGGCTTCGCCCTGCTCAATATCCTGCCCTTTCGGCCGGATGTTCTGGCCCGCTTCCGGCGCTTTGGTGATGGACAGGGTGTCGCCATCCACTTCGGTGTTTTCCTGCATGATGACGGTATCGGCCCCGGAGGGAATGGCGGCTCCGGTAAAGATGCGTGCCGCCGTTCCGGGTTTCAGTGGGTCGGGGCCAATGCCGGCGGGAATGCGCTGGCTCACCGGCAGCGTGCCCTGCTGCTGGTAATCCTGATAGCGGATGGCGAAGCCGTCCACGGCACTGTTATCGGTGGGCGGTACATTGACGCCGGAGATCGGTGATTCGGCGACGATGCAGCCAAGTGCATCGGATACCGGCTGTTCCTGTATCTCAGTGAGTACCCGCGCCTGGGCAAGGAGTTGGTTGAATGCCTCGTCTACGGGCATCAGATCCGAAGCTGCCATCAGTGACTGCCCTCGCGTGCGGCGTTGAGTTCAATGGTCCGGTCCATGGCGGCCACGGGTGTGTCCGGTTTGCGGTTGAGCAGAGCCACGAAGTTGCAGGGTCTGTGGCGACTGTCGAGCTGGTCCCGCACGATGCCCTCCCAGCCGGTGCGGCAGGCGCCGGTTGAGCCGGGCATGCAGAAAATAATGGTGTGGTTGGCCATGCCGGCGATGGCCCTGGACTGGATGGTGGAGTTGCCGATCTCCTGCGCCGACAACGCCCGGAACTGCTCACCAAAACCCTCCACCGTCTTGTCGAACAGTGGCATCAATGCCTCGGGGGTGCTGTCGCGTTCGTGAAATCCGGTGCCTCCGGTAATGAGCACGGCGTTGATCTGCGGATCGGCGATCCAGCGTGAGACCAGTGCACGCATCAGGTGGATATCGTCAGGCAGAAGGCGGCGGGCGGTAATGTGATGCCCGGCCTCAAGGGCCTGATCCACCAGGTATTGGCCGGAGGTGTCTTCCGCTGGTCCCCGGGTATCGGAGATGGTGAGAACGGCTAGATTGAGAGGCTGGAATTCACTGGCCGCTGGCATGACGGCTCCTTCTGTGTTCATGGGGTTGCATTGGGCAGCTGTCGGGTACTATCTTGAGCACGTCCGGAGTTGATGGTACGCCGGACTCCCCTGCAGATGCCGTCTCATGGCTATCCTACCCTGTGTTCCGGGCCTGGCAAAATGCCTCCGGGGGGTGATGGGGCTGTCTCAATGGGAGTATTGTGCTTCCCGTCAGACGGGTGCTGCAGAGGAGCGACACGAATACAGGGGCGATTGTTCGATGCGTTCAGTCTGAAAGGCTGGTAATCCTGAATCGCGCTGTTATAATCCGAACAGTAACAGAGCTTTTCCTGATTCAGCCGTTCGGCGCCCGCCGATCGAAGGAATCCCATAGTTACCGTCCTGACCCCGGTCCCTCATTGCTGGCGCAGCCTAGTGGCTGTATCTGAAACAAGCCGCCTTGATGCCAGGTCAGTGGCAATCCGAAAACCCGCATTCCCCGTTCACGTAAAAACAAAACTGTTTTTTCCCTTTCCAGGCTACATTCAGACAACCTATGAATCTGACCGAACTCAAGAAAAAATCCGTACCCGAGCTGCTCGAAGTCGCGCAGGAGATGGGGCTTGATAATCTCGCCCGCTCGCGTAAGCAGGATGTGATCTTTGCCATTCTGAAAAAGCACGCCAAGAGCGGCGAAGACATTCATGGCGATGGCGTGCTGGAGATCCTCCAGGACGGCTTCGGATTTCTGCGCTCAGCGGACGCCTCCTATCTGGCGGGCCCCGATGACATCTATGTGTCACCGAGCCAGATCCGGCGCTTCAACCTGCGCACCGGCGACAGCATTTCCGGCAAGATCCGCCCGCCGAAAGACGGCGAGCGTTATTTTGCGCTGCTGAAGGTCAATGAGATCAACTTCGGCAAGGCGGACAGCTCCCGGCACAAGATCCTGTTTGAGAACCTCACGCCGCTGTTCCCTGAGCAGCGCCTGAGGCTTGAGGCCGGAAACGGCAGTACTGAGGATCTGTCGGCGCGCATACTGGATCTGGTCGCCCCCATCGGCAAGGGGCAGCGCGGCCTGATCGTCTCGCCCCCCAAGGCGGGTAAGACGCTGCTGATGCAGACCATGGCCCAGTCGATTGTGCGCAACTCGCCGGATGTTCACCTGATGGTGCTGCTCATCGACGAGCGCCCGGAAGAGGTGACGGAGATGCAGCGTACGGTGCGGGGTGAAGTGGTTGCCTCCACCTTTGATGAGCCGCCGGCCCGCCACGTTCAGGTGGCCGAAATGGTCATCGAGAAGGCCAAGCGTCTGGTTGAGCACAAAAAGGACGTGGTGATTCTGCTCGACTCCATAACCCGTCTGGCCCGTGCCTACAACACCGTGATTCCTTCTTCCGGCAAGGTGCTGACCGGTGGTGTCGACGCCCACGCCCTGGAAAAACCCAAGCGCTTCTTCGGTGCCGCGCGTAACGTCGAGGAAGGCGGCAGTCTGACCATCATGGCCACGGCGCTTGTGGACACCGGCTCCAAGATGGATGAAGTGATCTATGAGGAGTTCAAGGGCACTGGCAACATGGAGGTGCATCTTGATCGGCGCATTGCCGAACGTCGTACCTATCCGGCGATCAACGTTCGTCGCTCCGGTACCCGGCGTGAGGATCTGCTGGTCAGCGAGGATGAGCTGCAGCGGGTCTGGATCCTGCGCAAGCTGCTCCACTCCATGGACGACGACGTCGCCGCGGTGGAGTTCCTGCTGGATAAACTGCGCGACACCAAGACCAAC
>LKMJ01003347.1_pt1 | contig 14901 bp, 19 predicted proteins | sample 643391 | NCBI WGS metagenome assembly LKMJ01 (sample SAMN04112250, study PRJNA286221) | soda lake metagenome | biome: soda lake; feature: Kulunda Steppe; material: water; isolation source: sample PL-Br10 brine of Picturesque Lake | place: Russia: Kulunda steppe | collected 2010-07
AGACTGGTCTCTCCTAAGCTGCCAGGGAGGAGCCGGCTAGGTAACCTCCAGTCCAGTTGGGGAGATCCTCCTGGCAGCATGCACAGGCAGGGTGCTTAATGCAGCTCTAACGTGCTGGAGCAGGGCACCCGCACTGGTCACCATCAGCTCCTGGGTGCAGATGTGCACTAGCTGGGGTCTAACTGCTGCTAGATACCCACCCAAATTTGGCGAAAGGAGCCGGCGCCTTATCCGTCCCACCCATGGAGTGCATGCGTGAGATTTACCAACGTGGGTCGTGCTGATCAGGTGGGCTCATCACCCTTGTAAAGAATCTGCTTTTGAGGCAAAGCGATACTTATTCAAGAGATACTTATCAGAAAACCACAGACGCTTGGCCATAGCCCAAGGTGCTCCAAGACCAAAGTTGGAGGTGTCTTCACATATCATGGCTGTCGCAGTGCATTTCCAGAGTTTGAATTTGTGCTCGATTGTTCTAATTATCGTTTGGTCCCAAATGATCAAGTCTGCTGTGGCAGGGGGGGTTACAGCAAAAGCGCAGGCAAGACTGGGAATGATGGCAGTGCGAATGATCTTCAGTGTTTGGCGTGGGGAGGCATAAGAGGCACCAAGGACTTCCAGCTTATTTCTTAGGTTAACTGTCATGCGTTGGATTTGGTGTTTCCAGTTGAGGTCCATGGTGGGTCCAAGGTACAAAACAGATTCGTCAGAGCTTGCACCCCTATTTTTTTGCGTCGCAGCCATGGCCCTCCATACGCGTGTCTTGTAAACATGACAACATACGTATGTTGGCAGCTTGTGCAAACTTGCCCCTTGCGCTCCCATCCCCTCCGGGGCCCCCCATCAAGAGATCTCCCCTATTCAACACTTCGTTACCCGTTACCCACCTTGGTCGCATGGCCTTCGGAGGATCCTTCTCCTAGACTTGGCAAAATGATGACTTGAGCAGCTGGGCCAGCCCTTGTGCTCTCGTCAAAACATTGTTGTTTAGGCGCAAAAACGTTGCCGCCCATGCTATTTCTGTACCCGGCTCCGCATCCCTACTGGCATGTGCTGTTGTTTTTGCATGCCAATCCGGTGGTCCTTGTGTAAGCTGCGCAGCTTGCCTCATGTGATGGGAAACGTGTGGATAGGGCGATTGGGCATGCTGTTGGACAAAACGTGCACTTTGTCTCACTGATCTTGAGAAACCCAAAAGATTTGGGTCTCTCAAGATCAGTGACTCAGCAATACGGGCACGACAAACATGCCTTTAAAGAGTCGTGCACCATCACGAAAGCAGACTTGCTCCACAGCACAGTCTGCATCAGGTTGTTTACCTTGCCGCTGGTGCTATGCCTGCCACCATTGCCACTGTGATGAAATCAGGCTTTCATCAACCACTAAGTCACCTATAGCTATGTAACCAGCCACAAGGCTTAGATTCCGGGATGGATATGGGGATGCAATAAGGAAAAAAAGTTCCCAGGCCAGCCCATTGAAAGACCTTTCTTTACAGCGTTCCTTACAACTACTGTAACATTGCGACAGAGGCAAACCAAAAGGACCAGCCATTCCCGGTGACCGGATGCCACTATGGCACCTTCTTGTTCCGATATAGAGGAACAGGGGGACTTGCACCCCATCCTTAAGGTTTGCGCACTGTGCAAGTCCTGAGCAGCTGCAACCACATGTTGCACTCTCCCCGCCCTTGTTGAACTAGCAAGCCCACTGGCTTTCTTAATCGGTCGCGGGTGGACGACCCCTCTGGAGCCTCGCAAGGCCCAGGAATGACAAACACCTCCCAGCAGGGCTAGAACCCAAGACCTCGGACCGAGTCGCCGATACCAAATGAAACATTGCGACAGAGGCAAACCAAAAAGACCAACTATTGCCGGTGGCCGGATGCCACTATGGCACCTTCTTGTTTATATATAGAGGAACAGGGGGACTTGCACCCCATTCTTAAGGTTTGCGCACTGTGCAAGTCCTGAGCAGCTGCAACCACATGTTGCAACTACCACCATCACCACTGTCCTCCTCCTCAACCTGATCACATGAGTCATACCTACCACTGGGTGATAGAAAGGGACGCCTGCAGTGCAAAGATTGCGCATATGCTGCATATGCGCAGTCTTTACACTGCAGGCATATGATATGCGCATATGCTGCATGCAGCAAGGTGGCCCATGTATAGCGGGATGGGCCGTAGACGCACCGAGCGTCTGTGCAAAGTAGCAAGTACTGTCAAGCATCCGCCCACCCAGCACGCTCCCCTTCTATAAGGCCCCTAATTAGGCCGCTGCCAAGTGTGGATGGTGGGAAATATAGGGTGCATGCTATGCATCTTGATCCGGCCACTCAAATGAGTGAGAGTCTTCCGTATAGACCACCAGGCCGGGGCTAGCGGCTTGCACTAGCTAGCTAACTATATATAGTGCCTGTAGGCACGTGGCCCGTGGGTTAACCCAACGTTGGGTACGATCACGCACCATGGATACCACTGACTGCCACTTGTAAGTGAATGGGGCATCGTACGAGGGGGGTATCACCTTATGAATTCCTCTCAAAGGATTATGCACGCGTGTGCTCACGAGGCGATCTCCAACATGTGACTGATCTACATGCACCCAGGCACGCCTCAACGGAATGCCAAATTGCCTCCAAGTGATGTACGTCAACATTTGCAGGAAGGTGTTGGCTCGGTCCCACCAATCTCCTTTCTCGATGGCCCAGTGTTAACGCACGCCTGAGAACATAGCAAGTAACTGTTTTCAGTATTAAATATTATTTAACCGGTAATAAAGAATTTTGTTATGGATTTGTTTCGAAGTGGACTCTTGGACCGGACAGAGGCTCTACACCAGCAAGTGTTAAGTTTAGAGTTCTGATACTATCAGTGGTTAAAATATTGCCTTGTTGGTGATAGGTAAGTAAATATCGTCGTCGTCGTCCATACGTTCAAATGGACAAGGGTAAATCACGCGTGACCGGTCCATCGGGGTGCCAGCGCTGCGCTCAAGTGCGTGACGTGTACAACAGTTGTTATGCCCGCCCCAGAGCGCTTCCCACCCTGCTTTCTCCAAGGGATCTGAACAGAAGACGACTTCATGCACACAGTTATGGTGGAGTGCTTCCTGCGCGGGCGATGCAAAGAGAAGTTGGGCCGCAAGGGACCAGCAATGTGCAGGGACTCCCAGGAGAAGTGGAGCAGCAAGGAGATTTAGGGATACAAGGGGCGCAAGGGAGCAATCCAGCAACTTCAGACACGCCGAAGTCACGCCACATGCGCATGAAATCGTGCTCGAGTTGCCAGGGCTCCTCATTCATTTCTTGCACAGCTTGTCGAGGTGGGAGTATTGGCAACAATGTGATCCTGCCTCTTTGCATGCGACATCAGCAGTGTCACACACGCAAGCTGCAGTGTCAAAACACGTTTTCGTGATCATGTTGCACAGGCACCGGGCACTTGTCCAGAGGAGGCTATCAGAGGAAACAAAGCCTGCCAAAAGAGCTCGTGAACTCGAAATGGTAAAGGCTCTATTTCTTGTTACTCTGAGACGTCAAATACCTTAACCCAGGTCAGATGCATCCAAGTGCATGCTCAAGCTTGTTCGCTTTTGCTGTGCCTGCCAGTTTGCCAGTTGCCTGTGCTTGTCAATAGGCTCGCAATTACCCATGATATTTTGCGAGCGGCCACATCAAAGCGTGCAATTGAACACCTTCCATCTCTTTGCAGACCCAGTCTATTACTGCCTCAGACCCTCCTCTCCTTTTGCTGGAGGACCCTTGTTTCTCATTCTTGGTTCTTACACCAGGCTATTTGCATGTGTGCAGGACTGCCATGTCAGAGACAGTGGGATGGAGGCATTTTCGTGTTACACAACTGCAGAAGAAGGGCAAGAGCATGGCGTTCGTCCTAATGCAAGCATCTTGTGACCCCAGAGCGCAGCTGTGGGTGAGTTGCACAGGCCGGCACTGGCTTTTTATTGCCAAACAGGGGTTTGCTTCTGGCACCTATCTAGCATGCATTCATCTCAAACTGAAGAGCTGGCTGGTGTTGAAGACTGTGTGCATGGCCGGGGGCAACTGCAAAAGCTCTGCTGGCTTTGCAATGTTACTCTTTCGCCACATACAAACCAGGATTTTTGTCCACAAATATTTTTGCATTGGAGTGAAGCACCAGCAACATGTAATAATAGCTACAAGCCATGCAGAATGCAGCATTTTCATGGGCTGGCAGCTCACTTGACAACTCTACATTTGCAGGTGAACCGTGATGCATTACGCGACCGCACGCTATGGGCCGCTGGGTGGATCCAGATGGCAGTTGTGAAGGACTCTCAAGCAACGACACAGCTTGGCACGGGAGCCCCCTGCAGAACTTGCAGTGGTAGAGGACGAGTTGCCTGCAAGCAATGCTTGCGTGCACCCTCTGCAACCCCCCTTATCCAGCTCTGAGCCACTCTGCAAGCTCTGCATAATTGCTTTGGTCAGCTGTGAATGTGTATCGATGATTGCGATGGAGTGTTCTGGGACAATGTGGGGCACTGGATTCAATCCATAGCTTCAGAGTGTACTCTGTGTGTGTGTGTATATGTGTGTGTGTGTGTGTGTCTGTGTGTGTGTGTGTGTGTATGTGTGCGCGCGCTCGCGGGCACGCGTGTGTACGTTAAATTATCCAAATTCAATGATTCCAAAGTCAATTATGCTTAAATTCATTTAGTTTAACGCCGCAAACTAGCGTTAGGTTAGGTTAGGTTACATAGCTGTATCTGCCAAACGAGGGCTGCTAGCGTTAGGGGCCAAGTGACGGTTCATCTTCCCTTTCCCTCTGGCAGCTTCAGTTTGGCAGCGATGTTCACATTTATAAATAATGATATGGGCGCGGCAGGATCAACGTCTCGGAATCCTTCTCGACCCCAAGGAGAGCAAAAGGGCTCCCGGAAGCTGGAGAAAGCCCACTCCTCGGTGTTAAAGATAGGCTCCAGAGCCACGAGTGCTGCACCACACCAGAAAAGCTCCAGTGCAGAGTTGAGATGGGAAATTGACAAGGTGCCTTTGGTTGCAAGGCTAGATGGGAGCGGATGCAGCATGAGTCCAGCTGGAACGGTTGGAGTACCCCGTAAGGTGGGTCAGCGTACTAAGATAGTAACGACCGTTTTTCGTAGCTGCAGGAAATGGAAAATCTATGCTAAAGCTTTGTACAAAGCACACGTGAGCTCGCAGACGGGCCCCCAGGCTGTTCATCTGATTTAATCTTTCGGACTAAAGTCCGGAGTCCGGACGTCCGCTAGTCGACTAGCTAGTCCAGTACTGTTCATAGTCCAAGCACAAGCTTGAACAGCTGGAGCCCGCCCTTTCCTAATGGCACTTGAACAGTTGTGCTTACCCAGTCATATGGCAGCATACGTGCTCACACACATGTCAAATAACCCTGCTTAAGCAACAATTGTTGCAAGCCTGGCCAATTGGAAAGCTTTTGCTTCCAGGTTCTTGCATTGGTACAGTTCCTGTAATCCATATTACATTGACCATGTACCACATTGATAGTATCATTACATTGCTAATAGGCAACAAATGTCTAAGAGTAAGGTGCTCAAAGACTGCTTGCAATCTGAGCTCCACACGAATTGCAGGCGGGAAGCTAATCATATAGAACCACCAAAAACTATCAAAACCTAAACCTTAACCCTCGCTGTGAATGCAATTTTGAACCTCTGCTGTGCATTTTTGGGGCCATGCTTTGTGCGTTTAAAACTTGCGCTCACTTCTCTTCTCTCAGGCAACTGTGAGAGAGATGCTTTCAGCAGCGGAAGTATGTGACACTGAGTACGTGCTCAAGTCTCTCTCTGATGGGGTGGACATACATGCGACGAGTGAGGTGGGTATCATGCAGTCAGTATAAATGATGTTAGCGCATGCACTAAAATGTCTTGGGTACCTGCCCTTGAACTGAATAGCAGCTATGCTTGTGCAATCCAAGCCAGTATGTTGCATGGTGCAATATGTGAGCTCATGACCTACCACTAAAGCTGCTAATTTTGCACTGTAGGCCCACTCTTTCTCAAATTGTGAGCGCTGGCACAAACGTGCTTACTCCTCCAACAACGTCATCCACCTGCAGGAAGGGGACAATCTGGCACTTATAGCAGCTGGGACTGATAACGTTGAGCTGCTGCGACATGCTCTCCACCTCTGTCCACATCTAGCATGGCAAGCTAATGCGGCAGGCTTGACAGCACTACATGTGGCAGCAATGCAGGTGCTGCTGTTGAGTGTGTGTGTACGTGTGTGTGTGTGTGTGTGTGTGTGTGTGTGTGTGTGTACACAAGTACGCATAAAGGCCTGCCCGAAAAAGGCTTTGCAGAGCATTGCTCCATTTATTCCAAAGCATTGCTCTCACTCTTTCTGCAAAAACTTGGAAAGCTGTATTGAAATGTGTCATTTGCCGCACTTCTCCAAGCACAACATCCCCAACTTATGCAATTGTGCTTTTTAGATGATGCGCGTGCGTTGCTTGCCTGGAGGATTGTGAATGGAACAATGCACACGCTTTAAATTAGGTATGGTCATATTAGCATGCAGAGGGCTGAATGTTATGCCGCAAAATTTATGCTGCATTTCCCCTTCTTTGTAGAAAACATATTCCTGTGCACTCTCTCTTGCTTGGATCAGGGATATTGTGAGGCTGTGACTACCATCCTTGCGTGCAAGGGATTTGCTGCTCTAGGCCCAGACCTGATGGGCTTGGAGCAGAGCACAGCAGCAGAGGCTGATGAGGAGAGGGAAGCATTGGACACATTGGAGGCAGGCACCTCAAGGTCAGCGCTCAAGCAGCAATCCCAGAACTGAAGCTTCATTTGGGCATTGAAAGATTGGCAACCTGACGTGGCTTGCTTGAGCCTTGGAGGCTCCATGTGTGAGGGCTATTAGTATGGCAGATGCACAAGCTAAGGAATATAAGGCTTATTATAAGAACCACACAACTACCTTGATATTGCAATATGTTAAGGCTTATGTTCCGTAAGTAAACATTGTGGAAAAGTTAGCAGCTGATTACCCTACTCGCAAAGCCATTTCTAGAATTTGTCGATAAACAGCACTCATAGATTGTATTGAGTTGTGCCCTTTCCTGCATACAGCAATTCAAGCATCCTAAAACCGAAGGGACTCAAGTGGTATTTTGGGTGCACTATACAGGGATTTGTTGCCTGTCAAAGCCATAGGCCCGCAATCGTGTTACGATGACATGGGTGGGGCGGTGACCCCATTAGAGGCTGCTGGGCGTTGCGGGTAAGTAACATTGCAGCTAAAGCAGGTGTGAATCCAGCCGCATGTTTGAAGCTCACGGGCCAACAGGCTCCCCAACCGCCATTTATGCGCCCACAGAGCATATTTGCACCTACAAGGCATCAAGTCCATCCCACATTGGCATCATATAATGTCAGGGTCCTTATTCATTGCATCAACCATGTAAAATGTTATAGTTCCAATCAGCTTGGGATCTGTTTCCCAAAAACCATCATTTGCGTTTCCTTAAAACTTTCATTGAGGGCTTCCCGATAACCCTGACAAAAAGTTATTCATTGCGCTTGCCCGTGCACCTGTGATCATCAGTTTGCAAAAAAGTGATTCAGTTTGACTAGCAGGATCTAATGATGCACCAGTCTTACACTGATTTCAAAATCTTGTTGGTCAGTGGCAAACCCTTGAAAATGGTCTGTAGTATGCCAGCACATGAGTGCAGCTCGCTAGAGTCACTACACAAGAGCTTCAAAACTTACGCAAGCACTTGCTTTCTAGTGCCATACCTACATCCTTGCTTACAATTGGAATGAAACATACTTGGAAGGGATTTGCACCTTAAAACTTCCAAATTGTCGCCACACTTGGAAACATATGTGCACTCCGGCACAGATTGCTTACCTGTATAACTTTTGAAGTGAGCACACTGAAGGCATTGATGCTGGTCATTCTCTGATCATGGGCACTTATCCAGGACCACATAGAGTTCTATGTCTGCTGTCATCACTTTGTAGGCGTGTCCACGTTTGTCGCATGCTTATGGAGCAAGGTGCCCAGCCTCGATACGTGGTGGTGGGTACTAATAATGTAACAAAGAATGCTTGAGCCCCCTCCTCATCTTGAACTGCACCACCATCATTTGTGTGGATTTCAGTCAGCTCATCAGCACGCCTACCTTGCAAATGAGGGAAAGTGCAAAATGACTGCAATTTCCTGTGCCCTGCTAGGATTTTGTTACTCTTCATCACTTAGACTTTTCACGGCCACTTCTGCAACATGCATGGTCATCATTGGCATTCTAAGATCTTGATAGACCAACATAACAACAGTCATCCCACTTACGCAAGCCTGGCCTGCCTCGAAACATGGTTTACAAGAGACATAAGCATGTACCAACTTATCATGCTGTATCTGCAGGACAAAACAGTAAGACGAGCACTGCGGCGCCTGCGCACCATGATGCGCCAAGAAGCAATGGCATCTTCTAAAGATACCTACATCCGTGCAGGCAATGCCCAGGCTGCAAACTTTTGTGCTGTCTCGTTTGCATGATTATGTGCACTGGCAACCCAAGGTTTGACTACACTTAGACCTGTCTGTTGCATGACAGGAAAGAAAATTATCTAGGTGGTAAGACACCCCCTAAATCAATCAAGGAAAAGCATACACATTGGTCTTGACAGTATGACTCATGAACAGGTTTCAAATGTGCGCCTGAACAGAGCTGCATACTCTCGTGCTGCTGCGTGTTAGGTGGTCTAGATGTTCAGCAACTTACTACACTTAGTTTCTTTAGCTACGTAGATTTGGACTAATCCCCCACCAGGTGCAGCTTGTGAGACTGAAGACAAAGGCTGCCAATGCTGTGAATTTGTAAAAGTGTGAAGTTGTACATGCCATGCCGTTGAAAGCCAATGATCAGAGTTTGCCCATCGACTATTTACACCAGTGTTCTTGGGGACCTTTGCATGGTATGCAAAGTAAGGGCAAAGGTTTTCAATCACTGTATACAAAGCAGTGCAAATTTGCAGCGAAATTTGCATGTGAGGCGTTGCTACACTCATGCTCGGCGATTAAACAAAATGACGACGAAAATATCCAGCTTTATGCTAAGCTCAGCTTGCAACATTGAGCTCCATATACGCAGCTGGAGCTGTACAGTCAAGCGGTGCACATTTCATGTGCAGCAACGCTGCTGTTAACATCTGTCAGCGCAAGAGACGCAAAGAATGGTGCAGTTCAGGTAGCATTAAAACGCAATAAGGTGCAATTCTAAGTTAAAGAGAAGGAAAAGAGAAGAAACAACTACGTGGGAAGTGAAAACACTCCCTGCGTCAATTCAGGAAAAGGGGTCACCTTGGGCCTAGGCACCGTATGACTCCTGCACCAGAAACAAATACAAAGGAAGTGAATGGAGACCTGGAGGGTGGCAAGCAGTACCCCATTACTGACCTTGGCAATGGGAGGTCACATAAGTTTTCTCAAGAGCACAATACTTACAAGTTCGTTAGCATAAATACTGACGTCAGGCCGATGGAATGAGCATGAAGCTTCATAGCAAGCTTCGTAGCTATCTGAGAATCAAGACCAAGGTTCTTCAGCAGGTCTATGCCTTAAGGACTGTAAATGGTGCCACCCACTCTTAAGATGGAGTTCTGCAGAAAGATAGTGTGGAGGCTAAGGTTGGCGGCAGCTCGGCGGAGATGTTGACAAAGCACGCTGTGCTGTTGGCTGATAGCCTGGAGCTGGCCCCTAGGCCTAGTATCCTAACAGCACTTGACTTCCACGCACGTGGACACGAGACACAGGGAAGCAGCAAGCAAGAAGCACAAAAATGGTGCCTGAGTAACTGAATGCATGTTGTTTCAGCCCAGTTTTGAAGATCTCAATATGCCCCAGTTCCATGCATGGACATCTCTCTTAGGATGATTGCATGCTGCTGATTTGTACCCCTGGTTGCACGTTCTACGTGGCAGCCTCCTGATTGATCCTAGTGGGAAAGCAAAAGCAAGCAGTTGTCTTTCAAGATGCCCCAAAATCGCGATCAAAAATAAATGCTTATATCTTTTGACCGACCTTGATTTTTAAACAGCGGCATGGCTGAGTGGGGGAGGGGTTGGCGCGGAAATGGTGCCCATGGTTTTGGAGATGGCTACAGAGTAGGGAGCAAGTTGTCTTATCTTTCCTGAGGAGAAAGGAGCTCTTGCAAGGGACTGCTTTCAAGCAGCTTGCTACAGAGTGTACATGTGTCACCCAGCATGACTTGACTTGTGCATGTAGGGAGGAGAGCTCAAGCTGCCTCCTGGCTGGGAGGAGTGTCCCCCTTTTGGCAACCCCATTGAGATTAGCAAAGACAACTACTTCAAAGTCATCCCCTCAAAGGTAACTAAAAAATGGCTTGACTAGCTGTGCAAGGCAATTCCCAGGAGTCTGCTTTGTTGCGGAGCACTTGAGAACAGGCTTGATGGGAGCAATTTAAGCCAGTCTGCAGATTCTGAGATCCATGCCCTCAAATTTTAGCAATGGGCATCTATCTAGAAGACCCTGCATGTAGCAGGCAAACCTGGTGCAGTGTTCATGCTGAGAAACTCATAATATTTAAAACGCCTGCCTCTTACCAGCCCCCCCCCCCTTTAATCAAAGCATTACTTATTGAAATTATGGAGGATGAGATCCTTCGTTTGGACATCGATGGATCCCTTTAATCATCAGATCCTCCTGACAATGGCTTGCACAAGAGTGTGCCCTTCGTCCATATCCAGTCTATTTGAGGCTCTCAGAGCATGCATAGCTGTCTATTGAGGCTCTCAGAGCATGCATAGCTATTTGAGGCACTCAGAGCATGCATAGCTATTTGAGGCACTCAGAGCATGCATAGCTGTCTATTGAGGCTCTCAGAGCATGCGTAGCTATTTGAGGCACTCAGAGCATGCATAGCTGTCTATTGAGGCTCTCAGAGCATGCATAGCTATTTGAGGCACTCAGAGCATGCATAGCTGTCTATTGAGGCTCTCAGAGCATGCATAGCTGTTTGAGGCACTCAGAGCATGCATAGCTGTTTGAGGCTCTCAGAGCATGCATAGCTGTTTGAGGCTCTCAGAGCATGCATAGCTGTTTGAGGCTCTCAGAGCATGCATAGCTGTTTGAGGCACTCAGAGCATGCATAGCTGGCCTGTCTTGGGAGCCTTGGCAGGCGCCCCCTTTGTGCTGGTGCCCCCGGGGTGACCACCCTTGCGGTGTCCCTGCACTCCATGGACTGGCACTGTCCTCAGTCGGCGATGCCATTAGATCCCTCTGATTGCAACAAAGTTTCTTTGTTCCATTAAACTCCAAACACGTTGCTTGTGAGTCAGAAAAGAGCAGCACTCTCAAATTGGTTCCTCATTCACCATGCAGCATGAATGATAAGGGCATTATGTTGCCTGATGGCAGGCCATGGCACAAAAAAAAGGTTCCCTGGTTGCCAAGCATCCTATCCATCCCCACAAAAGTGAACAAAGTGCGACCATTTGGCGACATATCTTATTGAAGCACTGTCCCCTAGCCCCTCCTTCTGATCAACAGACAGTGCAACAGCCGGCGCAGGCCATGCCTGCATGCAGCGGCTTGACCACACCAAACATGGCCCGCACGTGCTTGACCACACTAAACATGGCCCGCACGTGCTTGACCACACCAAACATGGCCCGCACATGCTTGACCACACCAGACATGGCCCGCACGTACAGGTGCCATTGAGCCGGGCATATGATCCCCTCCTCAAAAACCCCGCGCTCAGCCGCTACACAATCAATGATGCCATAGCTGCCGTGGAGCAGCAATTCCAGGGCAAGGTGGGTGCAACGTGCAAGCTGGCACAATGGGATGGCTGGGCCAGGCCGCGCTCTTTGCTCCAGCGTTTCTCCCCTCGGAAACCTCCCTGGCTGTCCTTGCTCAGGCCAGGTTGTGGCGCGTGCGCCCCACAAATTGGTGCGCTTTAGTCGGTGGGCCAGCGTGAAGTTGTTGTTGCACCCTGCACACTGATGTGCTCTGAGGTGATGGCACCCTGCAAGTGCGACCAAATCAGTGTAAATCAGTGCGTTTTGAGAGCAAGGGCAAAGCCAGGGCACTGCGGCTTACATCTGTGCTCCCCAGCCTGTGTACAAATGTGGTCGCTGCAGCCAAGCAGGCGGTTGAGAGGCCCCTCTGGCTTTGCGCGGCGACTTCCGATGCACATTGTGCTGTCCTGGCTTCATGCTTAAGTAGGCCACTTGCTGTGTTTGAGGAGAGGCTCTCGGTGTGTGCAGGAAGCCCAAGGGGTGCAGGGGTGATGCTCAGGTGCATACAACATGAGGTTACCGGAGTAACACCCATGCTTCGCTGCTCCAGCCGCATGAATGTGGATCAAGGGAGGTGGTGGTGTGGAAATAGAAGTGGGCACTTTAGCCTAACGTAAGCAGGTGGGTGACGTCTTTTGATCCCTAATATAGACGTCTTGAGGCCCACGACGACTCCAGATACGTCGCGGCCGGCGATCGGACATGGCCCTTCGTCTGAGCAGCAACCAGCCGAAAGGCAGGCGACTGTGCTACGCCGGGGTGCATGCCGTGCAAGGGTTGCATGCCGTGCAAGGGTTGCATGCCGTGCAAGGGGTGCATGCCGTGCAAGGGTCAGGCCCTCAGCGTATAGCCCCAGCCGCCGGGGTGCATGCCGTGCAAGGGTCAGGCCCTCAGCGTACAGCCCCAGCTCCAAGCTGCCACAACTCTGCATTGTATCCTGGCATGTGTGCAGGTGTCGCTCGTCATCGACCTCACCAAGTCCAACCGCTACTATAATTTCGACCGGGAGGTGCCCCCGCAGCGCACCCTGGCTGGGCAGGGGTTCTTCTCCGACAGTACCATCATCCACGCAAAGGTGAGCACTTGCAGCGTGTGCGCGCGCACGCGCCCAGCACGCACATACGCTCAGAGCAGATGTGTCAGCCAAGCTACCTGCCGCCAAGACGTGACCGTCAGAGCAGGCGCTCTATGGCTGCGCAAGCAGAAGCCGCGAGGCCAGATGAGTCTATGTTTTTTGTCAAGCAGTGAAAAAGGTAGCGGCTGTGTAAGTAAGCATCAGGCAAGCGGCAGCTCAAGGCACAGGCAAGGCAGAGGGGTCACATACCTGTGCTTGCGGAAAGAGGGCAGCGCAGCTGAAGCCTATCAGGCCTGCAACTGGAACCCATACCTGGTGGGTGGACGATGTGTTTTGGTGTAGGGAGGGTGATGAGATTGCTGCCCCATGGTTCCTGCCTGTTCTGTTATGCTTGGCAGCGTAGGCATGCCCTCAGTCTTGCATCACTGTGTAATACCCACCTGGCCAGTGATCCAGCGTATGCTGCTGTTCAAACATCCTGCTTATCAATCATCCTGGGCGGTGCACTAGGCGCTGCTTGAGCAAGCCGTGCCTGGTTGGTGCGCAGCCTGGCAGTTGTGGAAAGCTGTGTAACCCTCCCACTACCCTGCACTCACACCTGCAGAGACCCTGCCAGGGCTACATCTAAGTGGTTCTATCATGACTATGCGCACCACTTATCCAGTGATCCACCATGCTGCCACCTGCCACTTGCTTGTCAACAGACGCTGCACACCACAGTGGCTGTTTAGTCCTACAGAGACCTGTGGGCCCGCAGTCTCACCTGCAAATCCCCTACCAGGGCCACAACCTACTCATTCTATCATGAGCGTGCACACCACCTGATCAGTGATCCAGCATACGGCCACTCGTCCTGCTTGTCAACAGACGCTGCACAGCGCAGTGGCTGTTTAGTCCTGCATAGATCTGTGGGCCCGTTGTCACACCTGTGCAGATCCCCTGCCAGGGCCACGGTCAATCCCCCGACGCGTTTGCGGTCAACGCCGCGGTGTTCGAGATCAAGCGCATGATGGCGTACCGGCCTAATGACTACATCATCGTGCACTGCACGCACGGCTTCAACCGCACGGGTGTGCAGCAGGCAGTGGCCGTGCGCAAGTTGCTGTGTGTGCGCGCGTGCGTGTGTGTGCATGTGTGCGTGTTTGTGTTTGTGTTTGTGTACGCGTGCGTGCGTGTGTGTGTGTGCGCACGTGGGGTGGGTAAGGTCAGAGGGTTGCAAGGGGAGCGCATGCTGCGTGAATCAGCGGGAGGCCCGTCTGGGGCTTCCTCCTGACCACATGTCGTGCGACGCAACAAAGGGTCTGTCTGGGGCTCCTTCATGGATGACTTATGCTGCGCTGCTCATAGCTAGGCTGTGTGGTTGCAAACAGCAGGGGTGCAGGTTTGGTGTGCAACCTGTGCACACCTTGCAACCTGTGCACCACAGGCAAGGCTGGTCTGCGTTATGTATGTTATGAACAAGCCGCCCCCACGATCTGTGAACATGAGCAGAGCAGGCCTGTAGGGCAGTCTGCCTTGGCCTTGCCTGTGCGCGGGATGATCCCTGATCCTTGGTGCCTTTGATAGCGATGAGCCTTGCCATATGCCCCCTGTGGTGCATTCAGGATACGTGCTCGTGAATGCCATGGTGCGCATCGCGTCCGCTGCTGGCCTGTCCATTCCGCGCTGCCTCCGCCGCTTCTCAGCTGCACGGCCGCCTGGCATCTACAAGGACGCCTACATCAACGACCTGTTCAAGTGCGTGTGTGCGCACGTTCCCTTGCATACCGGCTGTGTTGCAAGCTTAAGTTCCTTGCATCTACCTGACTTGCATGCATAAGTTCTCTCGCAGCATTAACACCCCTCTTGTTGCCTGCCCTCCTAGGGCCTGTTAAACCTGGTGCCTGCTGTGCGCAGGTACCACTACGAGTCCCGCACTGCTGCTCTGCACCATCAGCCACGCACTGCTGTATTCCTGACTGCTGTGCGCAGGTACCACTACGAGTCCCGTACTGCTGCTCT
>LKMJ01003348.1_pt1 | contig 14900 bp, 14 predicted proteins | sample 643391 | NCBI WGS metagenome assembly LKMJ01 (sample SAMN04112250, study PRJNA286221) | soda lake metagenome | biome: soda lake; feature: Kulunda Steppe; material: water; isolation source: sample PL-Br10 brine of Picturesque Lake | place: Russia: Kulunda steppe | collected 2010-07
CACACACACACACACACACACACACACACACACACACACACACACATCCGTCGCAGGCACGACGGACCAGGCAGAGCTTGCCCGCCTGCAGACCACGTTTGCGCAGGAGCGCGAGGAGTCCAAGCGCCGCATTCTGGCGCTTTCCACGGCAGTGAATGCAGGTGCGTGCACAGCGCTGGCACCCTCCAAATGCGTTTTCTCGTGGCAGCCTGCAGCTTGTCATTCACAGTGGTTCATTTGTCTTTCTTGTTGTCATAGCATACCAAGTCTGATCCAGGAATGCCAAACGCGCTAAGGACTTTTAGGTGCCATACCAGCGCATGTAAGACTTCCAAGGTGTGCTTGCGCGTGCGTGCTTCTTGATGCAAAACCAGTGCCTGCGCACCAGCGCCGTGCTGGCGCTTGTATGAAATATGAAATGCAAGCAGTGATCCTTACCAAAAGATCAGCCCGCTGCATAAAATTACATGCAGGTGTGAGCGATGCTGTTCCCCGGCAGATGCGCCCAAGTGCAAACCAGTGATGCAAGTGCGGCTGCTCCTATTCTGCAGCTGCCCAGCTTGTCGATAAGGGAGTTGCTCAAAATTGATGTCAATTCCTGGGACATAGGTTTGGGGTACCTGAGCTTCAGATTAAGAAGTGAGGCCGGTATTGATCAAATCTGTGAGGCGCAAGCATTTTTGCACTAGGTTCCCACTAGCATTTTTGCACTAGGTTTGTTCACTGTTTTCCTTTACGGGTGGTACTTACCTCTGCGTGCATACTTCAGCAAAGTCATATATGAGGCCTTTTGTATGTATGTACAGCTGCCATCATGTTGCGTAGCTTGTCAATCTCAGGGGTGTGGTTCTGTTTATGTTTCTCCTCGGGAATAATAGTTACCTGCATTGCAGACTAGCGTCACCAGATGTGTTTCTATGAATGTCTGATGAGTATCAGTAAAACATCGCCAAATCAAGAAGACAAACATCATCCTCATGCTTAAGGTTCTTCACAGAACTTAAGACACAGCGAGACTTGGCCTACATCAATTGAGCAGTCCATCAAAGACTCGCGAGGGTGGTGGCAGCACTTGTAAATGCCACATTAAGCCACTAACAGAACAAGCAAGCAAGCATGTACTACATGTAGATAGATTTAGCAAAAAAAATTAGCGTTGATCAACTTGTCGGACCTCTGTCGCACACAGCTTCAATTTAACCAATATGGTGTTTATTCATACCGAATAGGTGACAAGGTTTTTGAAAACCATTTTTACATAAAGAAAAACTGCACCTATTATAGTATGACGGCGCGTTATACATTGTCAACTCGGGTAGATTGCAATCAACCCAGCTGCATTTACAATAGAGATTACCTAGCAAGTTTTAATAGGAAGCAAGTTAACTAACTAACTATGTAATACAATGGCTTAAAGTTTGTTAGTTTGTTAATTTCAAGTTAACAAGTTGTTACAAGACGCGAGCGGACACTGCAATGCCCATAAGGCAGGCAAGGCAAAAGAGTTGAAAAACGGCTTTGAAAATGGCTTAAACCTATTGGTGTTATAATGTCAGAAAGGTAGACCGTCTACAGTGACTGGTGGGCTTACTGTGCCAAGCAAAAAATGCCCACAGCCTCAGAAAGGAACAAAAATTATTTGCATGCCATGCATACAGAGTATGCTTCAAAGGAAACAATTTCACATCACCAGCACTGATGTTGTCAAAATAAAAAGCCCCAGTGTCTCCAAAGTAAATTCTATCAGCCCCAGTATAATTAACAACTTGTTCTGCAGATTGACTTCTCAAATAGCACATTTCCAAGCAAATGACATGTTTTCCGTTTTGGACATCATGCATGTCAGGCCGAGAGTCTGCTGCATGCAGAATAGCCTCTAGGCATAACCACTACATAGAGCAATGAGGTTGTTGTATGGACTGGCTGCGGACAGCGGGCAGTGTACACAACGCGCAAGCACGGCAGGCTTGCAGACTGGGCAATCACGGAACTTGAGGCCCTGCTTGACTCTCTCTCTTTCTCTTTTCAGTGGCTGAATCTCAGTTTCTCAGGAACGTGTTCTACTCACACTGTACTTGCACTACACACTTGCACTGCCGTGCCGTGTTCCCCAAGGACCTGGAGTGGATTACTCCATGGGGGTCATTATTACAAGGTTAAATCCAGACTCAACAAGGTATTACTGCGAGTTCGTCCTTCCTTCTGATGCGAAACTAGACGAGACGTGCTCTAAATACAGCGATAGCTGTATTGCCAACCAGTCAAGTACTCAGCCAACCAACTCCAACCGACTGAACACGCAGTGCAGCACACTTCTGGCTGCAGCACTTATCTGGCGTGACATGCAAGTCACATATGCCACGGTGCCTATTGTGAATTTGCCAACATCCAGTCTCAGGGTATGGGCACGCAAGCGAAAACAAGCAATGTTACAAAGCAAATGCCTACTCAGTACCAGCTGTAGGTATCTAGGCAGCAAATGGGGAGGGCCCCTTTCAGTGCTTGGCTTGCGAGGCGAGGCCATCCATGCATGAGAAGTAGCCAGTTTGTGAGGGCGTGTCCGAGGGTCTGCGCCATTTAATTCCCTCCTTACCGCTCGCAACCACTCATGCAGAACACCCACAAAGTCTCTAAATGGAAGGGGGATGGCAGCTTTCACGATCGGTATCATAGGTATGATACTTATCTGATGCACGCACACCCTCACACGCTTCTATGATCTCCGCAGTCCAGCACCTTTTGTATGAAGCACCGAGCGCAATATCTCAAATATTTTATTTGTTTGCACAGTTTGTGAACAAGCCACTTTTTCCTCACAGGAGCCAAAAAAAACTTGGCAGCAGCGCGGAACCAATGCAACTGCAAAGGCTCCTGTTCACACTCTCACAACACAGTCCAGTTAGGCGTGGTTCTTTTTACACCAAGCACACCATTGAGGAAACACATATGCGCAGTTTGAAGGGTGCTGTCAACTCTTTACCCTCCTTCATGAAGCGTGTGCCCCAGACCTGGCAAGCATATATATTGGCGGGAATCGTGTTGCATTTAGCCAACCAGAGGAGAGCATGCGGCCTGTCCATCAAATAGTGCTCTCGCGCAAATTGCCTACTTCTGTGACATCCAGCCATGAGCAGACCAAGTATATGTTCAGCAGGTTTGGCAACGAAATGGGTCCTAAAACCATGCCTAGGTATTTGAATGAGTCCTTGTTGGCTAGCAGAGAACCCCCCACATTGCAAGCAGGGACAAAAAAGCAGGGACAATAAAGCCGTTTAAGTTCAACTGTACAACTCAGACTTAGCAACATTGATAGTCAACCCTCTTACTCTTGGCATACGCGTCCACACGATCAAGCATGGAAGCAATGAGAAGTTGGAGAGGATGCTACAATGGATGCATACATTGGTGAAGACCCTTTTGACATCCCTTCATCTCACATCAACAGTGTCCCAGGTTCCTGGAAGCCTCTGTGTGTATATGAGTGTGACTGCAATGCACTCAGTGCATAAACATGTGTGCAGGTGTGCATTCATATGTGCTCGCTTGCGTGTCCGGATGGATCCATGCGTGCATGTACGCGTGCCTGTGCATGCATGTACGCGTGCCTGCCTGCTCGTGTGTGTGCTTGTGCAACTGCCTGTGTGCTTTTGTACACCTATGCGCGCCAGATTGCATGTCTGCATCCGTGCGCAAGCGCGCATGGGCGCATGGGCTGTACAGGGACGACCCTTGGGAGACTCTGTAACAATCATCTGGATGCCGAGAAAGCATCTGCAGGTGACCTGCACTCGTGCATGTACGCGAGCATGTACGCGTGCATGTGCGCATGCCTGCCCGCTAGTGTGTGTGCTTGTGAAACTGTCTGCATGCTTTTGTACACCTGTGCGCGCCAGGTTGCATGTCTGCATCCGTGCGCATGCGCGCATGGGCGCATGGGCTGCACAAGGACGACCCTTGGGAGACTCCATAACAATCATCTGGAGGCCAGGAAAGCATCTGGAGATGACCGACGAATATACACTTAATTCCAGGCAATTAACCGACGCCTCGCATAATTCTCTCGTTTGGACCCCATCTAACCGGGTTAAGCAAACAAGACACAGCGAGTAAACCGGGTGTGTAAATGCACCGTGAGTGAAATCATTTAACCATAACGGCGATGGTATTTTCAATTAGGAAACTTAAACATCTTAACAGAAAAATGCGGTACGTGACCTATCATTTGAAGCCCTACCTAAACCTAGATAGAATTTAAATCTTGGATGAGCCTCTCACAACCATGAAACACCCCTGTTTCAACATTCAATTGTATTGCAGAGGCTATTGCTATGCTTTGAAGCATTAACCCATCAAGGTGAGTGTTGCAATACCGACTGCAAAGGTGTGCTCATCATGCATCCTAGTGCAGGAGCACTCATGCACATAAACGCGTGCAGCATGTATTTCACTCTGTAAACGCACACATGCACACAGACATGCGTGAATGCACAAACCCTGCCATGTGTGAAAGCAGGCACATGGAAGATCTAGCATTTGCGTTGGAAGCTCAGCGGGCGCTTGAACAGTCCCAGGCGCAGGGATTGAGTCAGCAATCTCAAGTTGCCAGCCACAGCCAACAGGCGCCAGAGGTTGCCCCAGCACCCCAAGGAGTGAGGATTTGTGTGCATCACACATATGTAAAATTGCACGAAGGGCAGCCCTTAAGCCTCTCTGATAGTGAGGGCCAAACCTGATTCGATGTCCTTGTGCCATTACAATAGTTTCATGTGTGCTGCTGTACAAAGAGATCACACAAGAAACATACCACATTTGCACGCTTAGGCTTGCTCTCAAGGGGCTGTTGATCGAAAGTCTGATCAAAACAAATCATGCCTCCAATGACCAAAAAAAGGAGGATTTGGGGCAGCATGAGCTTGCCCATTCCCCCACATTCACTGGCATGCTGGACTTTTGCAGGAACCCCCCAAATGCAAATGCGGGGTGCCGTGTGCATCTCTCTCTGTAAGGAAGGAGACAGCAAACAAGGGACGCTGGTTCTTCAGGTGCAGGAAAAGCGAGTGTGGCTTTTTTAAGGTGGGCTAAGTGAAAGCCGGTGTGCTTGCACGTAGAGTGGTGCATGATTCTTTCCAAGCTTGGCTTTATGTGTGTGTGTGTGTGTGACATGCTTGCTCATGTGCAGTTGTTGCGAGCTGGTAGGCAATTCAAAGCTCATTCTAGCCCTTTGTCACATATGTGCATACTCACACACACACATGTGCTTGCAGTGGGCTGACAACAAGCCGAACTTGATCAGCCCACAACGCTTTCCCAGCCAAGGTGCGGCCATCTTGCCTGCCAGGCAACACCAGTGGTGTGGGTGGCGTTTTGCCTGTTTGTACCATCGCCATGGCTGGTCAAGGCATACGGTGCACCCTATTGCCTGGCCGCCTGCCAACAACTTTCCCAAACATGTCATGGAACCCATTCTCAGGTAAGCACTGCACTCCGATGGCGCGCAGGGCGCGCTGCGGGCAGCCCCTCCTCCAAGTTCTCATTTGGCACACAGGAGTCTCCCCAGCTGTTGCCCCCCTGGCCTGCACAGATGTCACCGACACAGCCCCAGCTGTCGCCATCGCTGCCACAGCTGTCGCCACAGCAGGGTGCATCCCCCCACGCTGGCCTGCCTGTGGCGCGTCAGCTGCCCTTCAGCCTCAGCGGTGAGGCAGCTCCCCTGCAGCAGCAGGTGCAGCAGTCGAGCGCAGCAAGCGGCAGCGGCGCCTCGTCCAGCGTGGCATCGCTTGCGCTGTGGCAGCAGCTCGCAGCAGGCATGCCTGCCCAGGCGTCGCAAGCCTTGGCCGCCGGCAGCCCAGTGCGGCTCATTGAGCAGCAGCAGCAGCAGCAGCAACTGCCTGGCTTTGCTAGCCAGCCGTCCTTGCAGCCCTTGGTGAGCAGCCCTGCCAGCCCAGGTTTGGGTGCCAGCATGCCCTCCCCTCTCGCTGGCCTGCAAAACACGCCCCCTGCGTTCCAAAGGCGCATGGCCGAGAAGGTGCTACAGCAGCAGCAGCAGCGGCAGCTGCAGGCGGCCTGGGGGGAGCAGGGCCTGTGCACGCACCATGATGAACGGGAGCTTGAAGAGCAGCTGCGGCAGCAGGAGCAGGAGGAGCAAGAGATACTGCTGCCGCCTGTGCGTGCGGCTTCGCCGCCTGCATCTGCTCGGAAGCCCCCCAACAATGTCAGAGTACAGCTCGAGATGGATGGCGCTGACAGGTGGGCGTGCAGCAGGGGGGCGCTGATGGGTAAGATTTCAGCCACTGATGTATGGGCAAGAGTCTGGCAGGTATCGAAGGTATCTTCAGGCAGCACTGACCGCTGGACTGGCCCTGGCCCATTGCCGACAGGCAGGATTGGCTGGGCATGTGGCTGCCCTTAGGCCTGTGCGCTAGCCACCCCACAGGGCAGCGCTTGTGATGCAGGGATTGCCCATTTGAGGAACCTGCAGTGATCTGCTTATAGGCGTGATTGTCACACGACAGTGTCTGCGATGCAGGGATTGCCCATTTGAGGAATCTGCTATTCTGCTGATCGGCGTAGTTGTTACTCCATGTGGAAATGTCTAATCTGAAGTTCAGGCTGAAGTAAGATTTACTTTTGGGGCCATTGCCATTGTTCTGCTGTGACTGCTGCCAGTGCCCACTTCCATCCCAGAGAATGAAATTATCCAGTGATGAGAATATTGTACTGTATTGCGTGCACTTTTAGGTTTTCATCCAGGTCAAGGTATCATGTGGATCTGCCTGCAGCAATTAAGTCAACAAATCGGTGAGTGGATGGAGAAGGGAATGTCTGATATGGGATGAAATTCATTGGAAGCAAGTTCATGGCCAAATACTCATGTTGTTGCAACACAATGGCCCCATTTGATCTGCTGCATTGCAGTTATAAGACGGACTACAAATGGGATCCAAAGAGGAAGGTAAGCACAAGGAAGTGCGGTTTTGTCTTCCATCTTACGCATGCCCATAATGTACCATAAGCATGCCTTCCGTTAGCTACAGATTTGCTGTCAGGGCTCGTGCGGCATGAGTCATGCCAAATAGTTTGTGGGTGGAAGCTCAGTTGTGTTCAGGGCAGATCCCATTCTTGGGCCGTCCCTGGCGTAAGGTGCTTGGTCACTTGCATGCACTATCAAGAGCTGCTTGCTCACTCGCTTGCACCATCAAGAGATGTTCGGTCCATTGCTTGCATCATCAAGAGATGCTTGGTCACTCGCTTGCACCATCAAAAGATGCTCAGTCACTTGCATGCACCATCAAGAGATGCTTGGTCACTTGCACGCACCATCAAGAGATGCTTGGTCACTCGCTTGCACTATCAAGAGCTGCTTGGTCACTCGCTTGCACCATCAAGAGATGCTAGATCACTTGCATGCACTATCAAGAGCTGCTTGGTCAGTTGCATGCACAAGTAGTCATCAAACATCCGCTGTCTTTGCATGTGATGCAGGCCTGGAGCTTTGCCTTGGCAGGTTATGATGAGGTGGTGTGCGCGATGAAGGTGGTGAGTTTTGCGGAATTATGGTGCGGTGGTGTGTGCGATGGAGGTGTTGAGTTTTGGAGTTTTTTGATCAAGTGGTGTGTGCGATGGAGGTGTTGAGTTTTGGAGTTCTTTGATCAAGTGGTGTGTGCGATGGAGGTGGTGAGTTTTGGAGGTCTCTGATCAAGTGGTGTGTACGATGGAGGTGGTGAGTTTTGGAAGTCTCTGATCAAGTGGTGTCTGCGATGCAGTCGGCAGAGTTGCAGAAGCGCGCGTCTGTCAGTTGTTAAACTTAAACAGTGTTTAAGCCATCTGGAGCTGGGGTTGTACACTGGAGGCGACAGTTGAGGCCCAAGCTGCATTGTTGTGTGATGCTTGGGGAAGCCTACCTCAGTTGCATTTACGCACATGCATGAGCGCTAAAGAGCCTAAGTTGGCTAGTTATGTGCGTCCATTCTACCACTCCTTATGAGAAAACCCATCATGGGTGAACCTGCCATGCACAGTTACGTTCTCTCAGTCTCAGGTAGTTGACTGTCAAGGGGATCAGACATGCACACACACACGTGGGCACGCACAAACGTGTAAATGCATGCACTTATGCGTCTCTCTTTCCACCCACCCCCGTGCTTGTAGGCAGGCTTCACTGTTGATGAGCTGCCTAGCAAGATGAACCAGGCTGTAGCTGCCCCAAGTTACAAGGTATGGACACCCTGGCATGTGGAGCTTTCAACGCAGCTCCTACTCAGCTTTCAACTCATCACAAGTCATTGGAACAGATGTGTACAGGAGCCAGCTGGGATTTGCAGTGGGATGCACACTGTCCTAGAAGCTGCACAGCTGTTTGCTTCTGCACAAATGGCTTCTTTTGAAACTCGAATTACCGCGGTTGCTGTTTCATTGCTGGTGCACATTTTTGGTCAAAGAATTATTCTATGGCCCTCTTCATGCTCTGACTGTGATGATATCATGCACTTATTCTTAGCCATTAACTTAGAGAATGCATCTTGATAATCAGCTGCATCATGTGACTCAACCTCAAGCTTGTTCTTGCGGACCAAAACTTGGAGATGAGGACATGCTCTCTCACCTTGTGACTTTACCTCAAGCTTGTTCTTACTGACCACAGCTTGAAGATGAGGACATACCCTCTCACTGGAGGGTGCCAGAGAGCCTCTGGGACCGGCTATTCCAGTTCCAAAGAGAAGGTGTAAGGTTCATCTTGAGCGTGCAGGGCCGGGCTCTTCTTGCAGTAAGTGTGACTGGTGCTTTACTATGCAGCATAGCATGGATGTGGTAATTGCGTAAGCATCTCCTTTGTCAAATCAGGTGTGAGCACGGGACTTATCATTGCATGGCAAGTTTACTCACTGTTGTTAGCCTGTTTGTAGGAAGTTTGGGCTTGCTTTTGAATGTACACCCCTTGCGCGCTTTCAACAAGCTTGTCTTTGACAAGGGTGGTAGGTTGCATTGACAGAGGGCAGGTGTACTTCCCCGGCAGTGTGAGAGTAGAGCACAGCAGTGACAAGGGTGGTAGGTGGCATTGACAGAGGGCAGGCATACTTCCCCGGCAGTGTGTGAGTAGAGCACAGCAGTGACAAGGGTGGTAGGTGGCAATGACGGAGGGTAGGCAAACTAGCCCGGAGGTGTGTGAGTAGAGCACAGCAGTGACAAGGGTGGTAGGTGGCAATGACGGAGGGTAGGCAAACTAGCCCAGAGGTGTGCAAGCGGAGCACCGCAGTGGCCCTGGGTCAAATCGGACATCACAGGAGTTAGCACGAGAGGACAGCCCATGGAGCCGCGCCTAGTGTTTTCTTGAACAAACCGTTTGCCCAAGGGCTGCTTCATCACACTGCTGAGTTCCTCCAAGGCCTTGCCACGCACGCGCACACACACACACACGCGCGCACACACACACACACATACACACGCACACACACACACATCGCCGAGTTCCTCCAAGGCCTGGCCGCAAACGTCGGCTGTGCATGGGTAGCTGGTGCGCAGCAACGGTGGGGATTCAGAATTAGCCGGCTCTGCCACTTTGTGCTGTGTGTAGGACGCCATGGGTCTGGGAAAGAGCGTGCAAGCCCTTGCCGCTGCCACGGCCTTCTACCCTGAGTCATGGCCCCTCCTGATCATATGCCCTTCAAGCCTGCGGTGAGTTGCTACTTGCGCATGCAGAGGCAAGAGCCTTTAGGCCTAGGCACTTCCTCCAAGGAGATTTTTTCCATGAGCTTAGGAAAGGCTGCTGGCGCACACATGAAATGTTCATGCACATACACACAGGTATAATTTGTCTCATGCAGCTCAGTCCATGAGTGCAGGCAGAGCATGCCACTGGCTGCCTGCGGGCCTGCGCTCATGCATGTTACAGCATACACTCGCACACACTCAGGGTTGCAATTTCATATGACCCAGGTTCATGTGGGCAGAAGCTATTCGCCACTGGCTGCCCACGGACATGCAACCTGGGCCCCTAGACCTGTGGGTCATTTCAAGCACGGAGGAATTCCACAAGGTTTCCACCAGAGGCATACCCTCGGGCAAGGTGTGCGCAACAATTAAGCAGTGCACTTTAAATTGCTGGGAAGCATGCTTGGCGTGGGGGACTTTGTGAGGCATGCTTGGTGTGAAGGACTGTGTGAGGCATGCTTGGCGTGGGGGACTTTGTGAGGCATGCTTGGTGTGAAGGACTGTGTGAGGCCCTTGCCGCAGGCGGCACCCACCAAGAGGCTTTTTTGGCTTACGCAGTGTGCATGGCCAATGCTGAAGTCTGGGAGCATGCTCCCAAATAACGTAGGGGCTGCTGCTCTTGCACCTCTTGTTACGTCCTGGTGGGCTTGCGTGACACTCAGGTTGAGGATGTTGGCTGCTGCTGCTGCTGCTGCTGCTGCTGCTGCTGCTGATTTTTCTGTCAAAGGAAACGTTGGCGCTTCCCTTGTACATATCCATCACCGCTGGGATCAAGTATTACTGGCAGCTGGAGCACTTGCATCTTCAGCATGGGGTTTGCAAATTTGGCATGCCTTGGCTTGGCCTGACAAACTCATAACAATGAAAGGCCTGACAAATTCATAACAATCTGATGGTAGCACAGCTGCACCTGCCAGAGTAGGGGAAGTTAGCTTGAGCCTACCTGGCCTGCAACCTTCAAAATGCTCAAGCGGCTGGCAGCACGAGCCCCAAAAGTGTGAGGGCAAAATTGATGAGGGGCTTCTAGTGCATGCACATGCTTGTATGCAGGCAGATGTGCGCGTGCACCTGAAGGCATGTACACACACTCAAAACACACACAAGAGAGCACACACGCACGCGCGCTCACACACATGCACATACACACGCATTAGCATGCCAATGAATGTACACAGTTGGTAACCGCCAAGTGTTCAGCCTATGCATAGCGTCCTTCTGCTGATAACCAATCAGGTCCTGTGCGCACATTATAACTTACCTTAGTTTGCTTTTAAAATGAATTGAAGGCCTCCAGACAACTTTTCGATTCATCTGTGACACTTGCCAATTTTTTTGTCAACCCTTTTGGGAGTTTTTTGTATCAAGCGTCACATGGCTTGATCAATTGCATTGCAAGAGTGCATGTGCTTGGTGTTGGTGCCTGTATCCTTGCAGCCTCACACTTGCGTCACCACGTATGACCTGGTGCAAAAGATGGATGGCCTGGAGAAGGAATACAGGTGCATTACTTTTTGCCTGTGCCCTGCTTATATTAGAATAGGGTGTGTAGGCAAGGTGGGCCAAGGGCAGCATATTTGTCTAGATGTGTGGTGTTAGGGGTGGATATGGGTGTGGGTAGGTGTGCAGAGGAGCAAGTTCATCAGATTTGGGGGCTTGATTGGAGATAATTGAAAGAGAATTGCCACCCAATTGGTGAGGGGCACAGTCACGCAAAAATCGGCCTCATGTAAGAGAGGCAAATGTTGCTCAACCGTTGCTGCATGGCACAAGGTGTGCAACTGAAGTGTTGCTCCTTCTGGTGTATGCTTTTAAGATTATCCATACCATATTGCAGCACCTTCCTTTGTATTCTTTGGCAGTGTGCTAATCATGCAAGTTCTGTGTACGTGCATGCAGGTTCATCATAGCAGGTAGGAGGTCGCAGCTTTTTCTTGGACACCCACCAAAGCGTGCCAATTAGACCTAGAACAGGCACTTTTCAATGGTGTATCTATCCAGTGTCCTTTGTAAATGCAAGCATGGCAGTGCAAATGGTGGAAGTGCAATGCTATTACAGCGCTAGGAAAAGAGGTGAGTCAAACATTTGCAGGTTATGCCAGCAAGTTCTTACTACAATAACTACACCAGGTTCATGACAGATTGTTCTTCAAACTATGCATGATGTCCTGATTGCTCTGCATTATGTGCATGTGATGCCCCCGTAAGTATGTCGTCTTTTGTGTGGGGTTGTGGTGCACAGGAAAGGCATTGGTATGCCGTGGGTTTATAGACACATTTGTGTTATGCAGTGAAGAAAGGCAAGCCACATAGACCTCCTGCAACATATAGAAGAGCCTGCACTTGAGCATTTTGGTTACCTTGCAAGCATCTTTAGACGTATCATAAGATGAGCTGCAGTGTATGCTTGCAGTGCAAAGAGTAAATCACGCACTAATGAACGTTAGCATGAAGTAAAATTGAAGCATATGAAGTATGCATGAAGGTCTAAGCATGCCTAACTCGCAATAACATCATTTTCCACCTCGATGAGGGCCATACTCTCAAAAATGATGTATGAATTCAGACGAGAGCCATGCTCTCAAGACGCCCAACAGCAAGCGCACAGCGTTTGTGAGCGAGCTCCTGAAATCTCAGCCAGAGACACGGGCGGTGCTCATTACTGGGACGCCTGTGCAAAGCAGGCCAATTGAGATCTGGCCGCAAGTGAGTATGTTTGCATGCGCAAAGGTGCAGTGTTTGGGTCGTCCTGGCATGTACCTGAATGTGTTTTATTGCAGATGCTTGCATGCATTTACATGGTTTGCGTGCAAGTGTTCTACATTTAATCAAACTGCTGGCTTACGCGTATCTGCCTATTTGCGCCTGTTATGCCTTGTAGCAATCTAGGATCAAAATCATTGTTTACTTTAATTTTGGTGGCATGCTGAATACGTTTATCTCACATTCTTATTTTTTGTCCACGAGCATGCTACACCAGTTGTTCCACAGCTTGCATGATGCCCATGGTGAGGAAACGGTCCAGGAGATCTTGGTGCCGTGACAGAATGTGTTCACGGTGTTGCTGAACCTGCAGTTCATTGCTTTGCCCTTTGGTGTGGCACAGCAGCCTTGCTGTTTGGTAAACCTTGTGACAAGATTACCTTCTGCTGGTAACTTGATGTGAGTGCCTGCGGTCAATCTCACAATTGTCAACGAGCGAAATCGTTTCCATGCATGGAGTTATGCCATGCGCGTATGGCGTTTGTTACTTCTGGATAAGATCAGGCTTTGTTTCACGTATAGTGACTGTATCAACTTCATGCACACAGCACTCGGTGATTCAGCCCAGGCACCTGCAGGCGAACACGCAGGTGCACACAGTACACAGTGGCACCTGCAGGCGAGCATGCAGGTGTACACAGTACACAGTGGCACCTGCAGGCGAACATGCAGGTGTACACAGTACACAGTGGCACCTGCAGGTGAACATGCATGCAGCTTTTTTGGCATGCTGCGGCCAAACTTATTTGCACCTGGCGCCTGCAGGTGGACATGCTGCGGCCAAACTCATTTGGCTCCTATCATGAGTTTGGCAGGCGCTACTGCCACAGCACTTACACGCCCACATCCTACCACTGCTCACCACATGCCTTGGTGAGTGTTGTGCCTATTGTAACAATCAACCCTGGAGGGTCGTGGGGGAATCTGGTCTGGTCGGATACTAAGATACGTGGAACTCAGAACAGACAGGAAGTCTTTGTATTATGACCGAGCCTGGAGACAATAAAGAAGGAAACAAGAACTACTCCTTGGGAGGCACTGAACGTATTCATAGGGAGGCACTGGGCATAACATGATATCCAGAACAAGCTCCCTTGCGTGCAGTCCATGTTGTGCTTGTATTGGGTGCTTGCACTGGTTGACTTGACGCCCGACACCCAGGAAAGAAAATGAACCTAAGGCCTCGGTCACACATACACAAAAATCCTACTTTTTAATTCGAACCCCAATCTCACTTTTTGCCTTTTTTCACTTCGGGCGAGAATGGGGGGTGATACCAGAAGGCCCTCCGGGAGGGTCCCATTTGTGCAAGACTCCCATAAATGCCTTGTTTGGGGTATTGTATGTCGGAAAGAGCATGTACTTTGTAAGGATGTCAGAAGAGGCGAGGTTTCCCTACATGGATAACACACGTGCCAGTGATATTTGAAGCCGCAGCACAAGCTGGTGATGGTTCTCCAGGCCAACAGTGCACAGAGCTGATGTCTTATGTAATTGTACACCAGGCTTACACTTTTGGGGTGCCAATCATGGTGGAGAATGTTAGGCAAATAGACAATGAGAAGGATGGTTATCATCTACTTTTCCTAGGCCTTCGACTGTCAATGTGATGAGCACTTGCATGCAACAGAGGCTCCTTGCCATGGCATTATCAAATGGGCAAGAGCTTGTTGCCACAACATGGAGGGGTGGGCGTGTCCCCGTAACGATGACATTCAAGGGTGAGCGTGGGCTCTTAAGCCACGACAAGAAGGAGGGGACGTGGCAAAAATATGGTTGCTTCTACATTCAAGCGAGCTTCTCAATTCATGGAGTAAGGAGGATCAAAATTATTAATGCCGCAAAGCCATTAGGCATAAGTAGGAGGTGCGCAGACGCCTGTATATTTGAGGCTTGGGGTGGGGGACAAGAGCGATTGAAAGACTGTATTGAAGGACTGCTTTCTGCTTGTTGCCTCGGGCTTGCCACACAAAGCTACCTTCATGGCATTTGCCCCACTTCAAGGCCAGTGCCATCTGTAGCATTGAACTTTACATTTGCAGTTGCCTCTGCTGGCTAGGGTAGCTCACATCCGTAAGGAGATTCATCAGTGCCTCACATTCTTCGTGGCTGGCGAGGGCAGCTCACTGGGCGTCACATTGCACCACGCTTCTGCACCCCAGGAGTACCGGGGGGCCTGCCGCCTGACGGAGCTGAACCAACGCCTCACTGCGTGTGTCATGATTCGGCGCCAGAAGCTGGATGTGGCTTCCCAGCTGCCCGACAAGTTCAGGCAAAAGGTGAGGCAGGCGTCTTTATGGTCTTTTCCTGGCACACTGCTTCTCTTGCTGCTCATGATGATGATGATGATGATGATGATGATGATGATGATGATGATGATGATGATGATGATGATGATGATGATGATGATGATGATGATGACTGCTCCAGGG
>LKMJ01003349.1_pt1 | contig 14899 bp, 22 predicted proteins | sample 643391 | NCBI WGS metagenome assembly LKMJ01 (sample SAMN04112250, study PRJNA286221) | soda lake metagenome | biome: soda lake; feature: Kulunda Steppe; material: water; isolation source: sample PL-Br10 brine of Picturesque Lake | place: Russia: Kulunda steppe | collected 2010-07
AAGGCAGACAATATAATAGGAAATACACACACCACCCTGCTGCCTCACCCGTGATCCAGCTAGGCATTGCTACAGTGTTAACGATCCGTAGCGCACTTCGATAGAGGTGGTCTCCGCCACGCAACATACCGGTCGGTCCGCCCCCCGCCCTTTCTGCATGGTAGCCCCCCGCAGCACACAGCGCACCCCCGCATTGCGTGCAACAGGCATCAATATCAACAATGGTGTGCGAAGGAGGGGGCGGGGCATCGATGCTGGCGGATGGGGGCGTGGTCAAGGGGAGGCAGTGTGCATGCGCGCGCACATGCAAGCCCACACGCCCACTTTTTGGTGTCTCGCATGTGCAACATAGAAACCATAGTACAAAGCAGTTGCCTCGGTGCTGAGGATGGCTGAATACATAGCATGCCTAAAGCTGAGATGCATGGTATGGTCATTATAGATGGAATGGCACACAGAGAAACCAGTGAATTGGGACGAGAGGGAGTTTAGGTGGGCACCAAAGAGTGCATCACGTAAATCTGCACTCCAAAAATGGGGGTAGCTTGGATTGTAGTCTAGCGGAGAGGCCATTTTCTCTTGCGTTAACGCAAGGTAACGTAACGTTACCAGAGCTCATTTTTCAACCAAGTTGCCAAACCATACACATGGATTGGAAGTGCTCGCGAGTAGAAGTCTTTGATTTTCTTGCTGTGGTATTTTTTCTAACTTTGTTTTCCTGGCAAGTAGTCACTAGAAGATCTGAAGGAGAGCTCCCAGCTGTGGATGTGATGTTGTTGTGGAATATTTAAAGCTTGGCTGTTTGGAAGGCCGTATGAAGGATGCTTAGACGTTCAGGTGCCATCATGCCCAGGCATTTACCGTCTGTGCTGTAGATACAAACCACTCTTGATGAGTACATTTCTTGGAGAATAAGGGGTGGAGGATGGGTGTGATGTGTGGGCTACTCAGTGGTGGCTTTGGGCTTGTATTTGACAAGGTCAACATTGCGGATCCAGAACTCACAATTTTTAGTGTACGTCTACTTGTGGATTTGTGGGGTATCAAAGGTGACTTCATTTCGCAGTAATGCATCCAACTTTTTGTATTCAGGGGTTAGGCTAAACGGACATGTCAGAGCCTTGTCTTTTCCGGAGTCAGTCTGCTGTGGGCAGAGAGAGGTCAGTTTCATCCTCATGTGGAAGAAAGGTTGGTAACGTGTCTTTCAGCTCCTCCGGTTCCCAGGTGGGCTCTCAGGTGACCTACATGAGTTCTTTATCAAAGGATCAGAATGTCCTTCTTGTTCTTGTTCATCATTAAGGTGAGCACGGCCAGGGCCCAGTTGTCATTCTTGTCGACTTCCTTTTTCTGCCTCTCGGTGTAGCAGCCAGTGTTCTTGAGGCAAACTCAGTGGTAGGTTCAGTTGCAGACCTCACAAATGTGCATGTCATTGTTTACAAGTTTACAAGTTTAAGTTTGATGTCATTGAAGGGGGTACATTTGTTTCAGGTTGAAGGCCAAAATTCAATTTTCTTTTAGTTATAGAAGCAAATTTTACAGCATGCACACTCAATGGCAGAGCAGGCTACCGTAGGATTTATGATAGGATATGAAAGGATTGATCTTCTTGGGTGTGAAGTCTTTTGAAGATACTACAACTTGTTGAACAAGACGCGCACTTAAAAAAACAAAAAGCTTTCAAGGCCTTAATCTGGGGCAGGGGGCTACCAGCCACCCTCAGATCCCCACTAGTAGACTCACAGCACTTTGGGCCAATGTGTCTCTTTTTCCTTAAATGAAGCAGGGAGCATCTTGCTGCCTGCGCAATTTTCCTTTAAAGAGAAGAAAGAAAAAGAAAAACTACGCAAGCAGAAATCCATTCCTTTTTCTTTTTTAAAGATAGGAAGTTTCCAATTTCTATGATCGGCATGGTATTGCTTCAAGACACATAAGTTATGTTGGTGGGTTCCCGACCAGAATTGTCTCTAGACTTGACAGGGACAACTCTCCAGCCGTCTATGGAAATTACTTCTATGGTGTAGAAGTAGATGGTGTTGACAGCATCTGAGGCACAAAGTGGGCGAGCTTTGTTCCTCTTACAGTCACTGGAACGGTTCCAGAGCGCATGAGCCATGGATGCTGGGTCAAGAGGTTGGGTGTGGAGGCCCGGGCATTCCAGATTCGTGTTGAGCTGGAGGAGTCTTCTTATTTTTCGCTGGAAGGCTCTTCCAGGCTGGCTACTTGATTGCAGACCGCAGCTCAGATTTGTGTGGACAACAACTTGAAGTGCAGAAAGAGCTAGTTGTGGACAAATTTTCAGCTGGCGAAGACCTGCAACAAACCAATCAGCCTGACGATCAGGCTGGCAGTTAACCCTAACTTGTAAACTGGTAACTTGTGACAGGTGCTCCTGTTCAAAATGAGGTGCATGTTTTTTTCACTGTCAAGACTTGTTTGTGTGCTCTCTCAGAAAGAAAAACTTGTTCCTTTTCTTCACTTTCTGCCAGTCCTTTTCTGTGGAGGCCCTCTACATTTTGCATGCCTTCATTTTGCCTAGTCAGACTGTCTTTTATTTCCTTTCTCAACAGTCCGTGGCTTTGGTTACAGGCCTGGTAGGCTATAGCTAAGCTGCCCTCGCTCAGCGAATACGGCCACCTTACCTTGCTAATGCAGCACTACCTACCTCTTTCCAGACTTGCCTATCAGTGGCTGACACTTGAAGTAACCAAATCAGTGGCTGACGCATCCCAGTGAAGGCCTATTTAGAATGCTGGATCACGACCTCTTGTGCCAAGAAGTAGAAGCATCGAAAGCACATGGATTACTCAACGAGAAAAAATCAAAAGCTAGCATAGGCAGTCTGAGCCATGCATCACCTGGGTGAACAGCACGCCAGCTTTGGAGCCTGCACAAGCCTACAGTTCGTCGTTCAGCTCTTGGTCCTCTAGGTCAGGTAGAGGGAAACGCAGCAGCGCTGCAATGCCGCTGAGCTGCTTCAGCTGCTCTCCGCTGATGTGCATGGAGGAAAATATGAGTGCCTACGGCAAGAGGAAGGGGAAAGCATCGTGAGGAAAGCTTAGGGCGCATGCATGACTGGGTGCCCCCAAAAGGCAGTCAGCCAAAGGCAGAGAGTGGGCGTGATTGCAGCGGTAATAGCACCAAGATGTCAAGTTAGGGTGGAGCTCAGAGGTACTCATTAAAACAAACAGATGAGGCAAGGTATAAGGTGTGCGCTTAACCTCTTATATGCGCAGCTATTTCATTTGCAGTGTTGACTGGCACGCGGATGCAAGATGCCCCAACAATAGAACCACCTCACTATCGGCCGTGACAAGGCCACAGCCTGTTCAATTTTTTGCTGTCAAGTGCCTGCACATCTAAGTGCGCATCCCAAAACGCGCCGAAAGGGGCAGTCAGCTGGGCACTCACGCAAATGCTGGTGGCAGAGATTTTATATCGAAAATGCGTGTCCCCTGGAGGCCCAACAATGTACTACACGACGGTCTTGGATCCCAGGCTCTGCAGACACTAAACATGATGCTTGCCTAAGGGGGACAACCGTGCGCCGGTGACTTTTGGCAGACTTCTGGTAAGAGGGGGGTCACTCATGTGCAATGGACCGGCGTGTAGCCCCCAGGCGAACTATGACCCAGGCAAAATAGGGGACGCACACGCAGTGGACTAGCGCGCACCTCTCCACCGCTTTCCTTGACCGAGTCCACGAGACCCACATAGCGCTTGCGCTTGGTCACGTCCTTGATGCGGAACAGCGAGTCACTGATGAGGAGGGTCTGAATGGCGCCTGCAGGCAGGCTCACACGTTACACACGCACAAACTTGGGTGCTGTGGGCTGGGGCGGTCCGCCTGCCAGAGCGCAAACGTGGGAGCAAGGCCTGCGCTCAGCAGCTGCACCCCTCAGCAAGGCCTGCGCTCAGCAGCTGCACCCCAGGATATGCAGCCGATCGGTCCTGCTCCTTCTTGTCTGCGCAGGCCCAGCACCACCAAAGCAGCTGCTTCAAGGAATGATAACCTGAGCACCCGAGCGCCATGCGCCGCCGCCATGACGCACAGAATGTAGCTCCATGCACAGAAGGGTGGACGCTAATGCAACAAAGCCCCAGCCGCAAACACATGCCAAGGCACGCAAACACATGGGAATGCACACGCGCGCACGCACAGCACAGGCACGCGCACACACACACACATGCGGACATGCAGAGCGGGTACACACCGATCTCGTTGGCAGCAAAGACGTGGCCGGGGCCGTAGAACGCGCGTGCACTGTCTCGTGCCATCATCTCCATGAAGGCCTTGAGGCTGGACACCTCCCGCGCGGCCATGGTGTTGGCCACGCGGCCGCTGACTAGAGGGTTGGCCAGGACTTCCTGCACAGTAGTAGCCCGACATTGGCAGTGACATGGGCTTGTGATTCAGAAGGTAAGATTTTTATCCAGGTTATACTGCAGGTGTACAGTGGGACGGCAGCGCGTGCTTGGCTGAAAAACATATCACACATTCCTGCACCATTCCAATGGACATCGGGCTTGTGATTCAAAAGGTATGAGTGGCAAAACAACCCTACCTGCACCTACCAAGCACGGGCAGCTAAGCCTAAGCTTGTAAGGCCTGCAACCTTAACCCAAGCCAAAGAAGTTATGCTAGCGTTGATACCTTACTTTTACTCCAGACATGCGTTGATGCCACAAAGTGTTTAAGAAGAATCCAAGTTGAGTTGAAATGGACACAGCTGGGAATGTGCACATGCATGCCAAACATGGCAGCTGTTTGCGCCGCCATCACAGGCTGCAATGCTGAATCCCACCTGGAGCGCGTGCTTGTATGCGCTGGATGCCGGTGCCAACAAGACCTTGCTCTTGTTCTCAATCAGCACCCTGCATGCGCATTGTAGCAGGGCCTCTTGCCTGCACCCTGGATGCGCATCACAGCAGGGCCTCTTGCCCGCACCCTGCATGCGCATCGCAGCAGGGCCTCTTGCCTGCACTCTGCTTGCTCATGGACCGTGTGTGTATGTGTGTGCATGCTTTTCCACCATGGCCGTCCCAGGCAACGCGTTTTTCTTCACAGGGAGCCGCTTGTTGATGCATGTTGATGCGTGTTGATGCATGCACGGTGTAAATAAGGCGCACACACGCCATCTGAGCGCCTGGGGCATTCTTGCACTACCTTGGCATTTCTGCAAGCACAACCAATCTCCCATCCACAGGCGCATACACCAAAAGCACACATGGGAAAAACTTTAGGAGCATCCACTCCTTCCCCTCCCCAATCCTTCACGCACCTGAGGTCCCTGCGCACCGCCTCCCTGCGCACCTGAGGTCCCTGCGCACCTGAGGTCCCTGCGCACCGCCGCACCTGAGGTCCCTTCACGCACCTGAGGTCCCTGCGCACCGCCTCCCTGCGCACCTGAGGTCCCTGCGCACCTGAGGTCCCTGCGCACCTGAGGTCCCTGCGCACCTGAGGTCCCTGCGCACCGCCTCCGCCTCCAGGAATTCCTTGAAGGTGTCCTTGGCAAATCCAGGCCCAGCAATGATAAGGCACTTGACAATGCCAAAGTCCACATGGCGAAGTACCGCTTGCAGCACGCTGCATGTGCGTGGCAGCCCCCCACCCCCACGGGCGTCTTCTCAACTGTTGACTTCAAGCATGAATCACTTGAGCATGATGGTGGGGCGGGCACGAGAGACAGGCAGTGCCACGTGCATATCCTGTGGCTGGGGGCCCTCAACACTCTGGTGAGTGAGCCACGGGGGCGAGCATCAGGGAAAGCAAGCAGGGCTGCTTGCACTTGATACTGTGCCCCCCACATTTGGGCCACGCAAGCTCCCATCAACCTGCTGCTAAGAGCAGACCTGCTAGCAAAGACGCGGCTGCCGTTGGTCAGGCGTACCAGGAGGGCTTTGTGATTTGATGCTTGTGGCACGATGCTTGGTGGCAGACCAGGAGGGCTGATGGCAGTGTGCTTACTGCATGACAAGGCATGACCCGTGGCCAGGCGTACCAGGAGAGCTCAACACAGCATGGCACATGCAGCCCCTGAAGCCTCATGGGCAAAGGGCGTGCTGGCAGAAACTGCGCACCCTTGCCCTTACTTTTCCTGGAACTTGTTGTACGCCTTGTCGTATCCAGCAATCGCGGGCCCCCTCTTGCGTGGAAGGTTTGCCTCAACCTTGGCGCGCGTGAGCGTGGTTGCTGAACCCACTAAGCACAGGTGCGCGAGCCCTTCCTGCAGTGATCAGGGTGCTCAACACTTAATGTGTGTGCGCGCGCGTGTGCGCGTGTTCGAGGAGTGAGAGGACGGACAGAGGTGCACAGACATGGAACGCCCTGCACGCATCACAAAGAGGTTCAGAGCAAGGCCAGTGAGCAGAGGCCAACAAAGGGGCTGCAAGGCCAATAGCAGGCCAGCGGCGTTGCCCTGTAGCCTGCATGAAAGAGGCTGCCTGCTGGAGTGCTCTGAGGCACTGGCTCTGTGAGCATGCATGATGAGTAGCATTTGGCATGGAGCGCATGTTTGTGCTCAATTTGGTACACACACATGGCCTAATCAGGCTGCACAGTACAATACACTGAGCAAGCACAGTACAAAACGCATGCCACACACCGTGATGAGCACGGCCGCCACGTCCGCGGAAAGTTTGGGGTCTGTGGCCATCTTCACGCGCTCAACATCCACCGCATCCCACACAGATTTCCGCAGCTGTGGCAAGGAGGAGCAGGCAGAAGGCGTCAGCACAGCGGCATGGCAGCTGTTTAAGTGGGAGAGACGTGGAGCAAAGCACCTGCCTGAGCGTTGCAGCTCCCTCTCAAGTTTAAGCGTGTACCGCAGCTGCTGCGTTATGCATCGGAATTTGACAGGGTGGGGCGTGCACTATAGTGGATGAAATTGCACATTAGCTACTATGCAGTGGAGCTTGACAGGGTTGGGTGTGCGCACCCATGAGCAGCTGCACCACACCATCTGGCAATGCAGGGAGTTGCTGCAAAAAGAGGGCTGCTGTGCGCACGCAGAGCCTGCACGCTCGGCAGGGCACGCGCAGCGGGGGTACGTCTGCACGAGGAGGACCGCTGCGCACCAGCAGTGTGAGTGCATATGCCCAGGCCCAACAGCACAAAAAAATCTTGGCTGCTACACAGCAGCTTGCAGAGTTGCGAAAATTGTGCATGCTAAGGTTGCCTGACTGCCATGTGTCCGTGTGCTAAACGCTAGCACACACAAAAACACACAAGCGCACAGACACCTGCGCACACACACACAGGCACACATGCGCGCAGACACGTACGCGCACACACATGCGCACACACACGTAAACGCTTGCCACGAGGCAAGGACCTGCGCGCCTCGAGCCCACGCCCACAACGTCCTCCTGCCCCCCCTCTCCTTCAACCCCCCCATACTCACCGTAAAGGGTCTCTGCACCTCGAGCTCCAGGGTGTGGTAGGCATTGAGCTTGATATACTCATTCTCCGTCATGTTGCGGCCCCGGATGCGGAGCGTCCCCCCTGCAAAACACGCACAAAGCACGCCTCGCCCTGGCTCTTTGCACGCTAGCACCTGCTCCTTGCGCCGCCCACGCTGCCAGCGTGCTTGTAGCCAACATGGCGGGCTGAGGTGCAGGGCCCACTGGCAGGCCTTCCCCCCTGCAAAACGCATGCACTCCACCACGCGCAGGAGCACACTTCCGCATCGCCTGTGCGCTTGGCACTAATGCCAAAGCTGAGCTGAGCGCGACAGGAGTCGGCGCAGGTGCAGCACGGGCGATGCGCGGACAACACCAACAACCTGGTAAACCCCTCGCCGCTCGTCCTGCCAACATGTTCATGGTCAGCAAGCACAGCCAGGTCAGGTGCACTCCCTAGTCGCTTTTGTCCCGCCGCCATGTTCATGGGCAGCAAGGAGCTGCTCAAAAAACAGGCACCCTCCGGCCGCTTGTTATGCAGGCACACCGTGGCTCCTTTGCACACATGTGTGGATAGGGGCCAATCCCCAAAGCCTGCCAAGTCAAGCACTCGCAGGCACGGCGCCCGCGCACGCTCTGCTGCACGACCCACCCTCTGCGCTGTGAGTGTGCGTGCGTGTGTGCGTGTGCGCGCGTGTGCCTGTGCATGTTTGTGCATGTGCGTGTGTACCTTCCGCATCAAAGTCCGTGTCCTCCACATCCACAGTCAGTTTGAGCTTGATGCGCTCACTCTCTGTGCCTGTGCCCGTTTCACGACCAACCTGCATGTGTGCGTGTGTGTGTGTGCCTGTGTCAGCTTTTCACCCGACCTGCATCAGCCGCATGGGACCGGGGGCGGGCAGGGGCAAGGGCCACATGGGGCAGGGCAAGGGTGTCACAGCCGCTCTTCCATCACAGAGCAACACCGGACTGTAGCTCGTAGGGTTCCTGGATCCCTGGCCCAGCCCCACAGAAGGCACAGCCGCTAACAAAGCCATGGCCCACAGGAAGGCACAGCCACTAACGAGGCTGTGGCCGCCACTAACGAGGCTGTGGCCCACAGGAAAGCACAGCCACTAACAAAGCCATGGCCCACAGGAAGGCACAGCCACTATCGAGGCTGTGGCCCACAAGAAGGCATAGCCACCAGTACAGCCTCGGCCCAAAGGAACACACAGCTGGCTTTTGCGGGTAGGCTCCATGGCGGTATGGTCTTGCCTACAGCACTGCCCATCAATCAATCCAGACCACTAAAAAGGGCACATCCCATCACCCGCTCAAGCAGGGCACGAGTGGAAAGTGAACTACCTTGCGGAAGGTAGTGGCTGTGACATGGTCGCCCGGCCGCACAAGGTTGTACGCATGCCACATGTCCTCAGCTGCAGGCGCGCGAGAGCGGAGGGCGGGTTAAGGGGCACAGGAATGAGCACGTCAGCGGTCAGGGGCAGGGCATGCCAACCGCACGCACGCCAGCAGACACCCACTTGAAAAGCCCTGTCAGGAGTAAAAGTTGGTTGGTGTCGGTTGGGAGCTGAGCGCTGCCAGCAGGGTCCCCAACAACTAGGTGCCGGGATGTATGTGCCAGCAGTGAGCGCGTCTACCCAGCAACGGTGCACAGACTGGCAGGGGTAAATAAAAAGCGGGATACCGCCATTTTTGGGGCAAAGCTGGTCTCACGGCGGTGCGAACGAGCCACGGATGGCCTATGTGTGGATCTGAGTCCGGACTCGGTGGTGACGCAGGCGGATGCAAGCACGGAGCCTGGACGTAGCGCAGGCCATTGCGCGCGTCAGGGTGGCACCCAAGTAAAAATGGTGCAATCATACCATCGCAGCAAGGGGGCGCGTGCAGGTGGGTTTGTGCAGTGCAGAGGTCAAGGCTGACGTAAGCTTGCACGACGAAGGCCTTGCTGATGCTTTGCACGCTGCCAACAACACCAGTCCTGCTTGATGCTGTATCGGTGCTTGGGACCCTAGCTGTGCAATGACATGAAGGAAGGGCAAGGTTGGTGCCCGCCAGCAGGAGGAAACACAGCTTGTGTGGGCAGCTGGTGTATGTGCCTCAGCAGATGTGTTGGGAGGAGGTTACCCCCCCCCCCTTGCGGCATCGAGGTGAGCTTGTGCAGCACGCAACTGGTCACATGCAAGCCGAATCAAGGCTGCAGCCCTGCTGGCTGTGTGCGTACTTCACAGGGCAGGGTACAAGCACGCAAGGAGGCAGTCTCCAGTGTGCAAAATGGCAACACGCTCTTTTCCCCTGGGCCATTCAGCCTGAGGATGCATGAGTTCACTTGTAGTGTAGCAGCCCCTAAGACTCTTCATGAATGATGTGTGCTGATGTGAAAAACGTGCAAATAGGGCCCTGAGTGCGCAGGGGCGGCAATGTGCCAAGGGTTACAACAGGAGCTAGAAGCAAAGCTGCTTGGGCTACAGATGTGTAAACAGCAGAAGCCCTCCTCTGGCTGCACTGGCAAGTGATGCAAAGCCAGCCTGAGTCTGATAGGGGCAAGCCCAAGTGAAGCTGTGTGCCGCAGGACGTGCAAGCCAAAATGCTGTGTGCTGCAGGACATGCAAGCCCAAGTGGAGCCGTGTGCCGCAGGACTTGCAAGCCAAAATGCTGTGTGCTGCAGGACGTGCAGGCCCAAGTGGAGCCGTGTACTGCAGGACGTGCATGCCAAAATGAAGGCGTGTGTCGCAGAATGTGCAGGCAAAAACGAAGCTCTGTGTGCGGCGCACAGTGTGCCACAGAACGTGCAGGCCAAAATGAAGCTCTGTGTGCGGCACACAGTGTGCCACAGAACGTGCAGGCCAAGCACAAAGCCTACTGTGTTACAAGGGCACCTACCATGTGACTGAGCTGTGAAAGCAGAATTTCCTCAGGAACAACACCTCCCAAGCACACCCCCTCATCACAGGAACAAGCCATCAGCACAGCCCTTCAACCACCATCCTGGTGCCGCACTCTCTCCTCGGCAATGTATCCTCCGCGCACGCGCTTGGTCGAGACACACATACAAAATGCAACTCCTCAAGACACTCACACTCCTCTGCCACCATCCTGACACTGCCCTCGCCATCCTTGCTGAAATTCTTCGACAAGAGCTTCATTGCCCTCCTGTGCTGCCAATTGGAGCTGCCCCGGCTGGCGCCCTGGCTGCTGCTGCTGCTGCTGCTGCTGACTGTTTTGCTCTGTAGCTTCTCCTGCTAGGCTTGCTGCTGCTGCTGCTGGTGTCCCCTTACACAAGTAGAGAGGGTGCGTGTGTGTGCACACCTACTCTCAACGCTTGTGAACGCCTGCTGGTGTTACCGAGGAACTAGACGAGACTGTGCGCCAAAACAGGCGGAGCTCAGTGTGCTGAGTGAGGAACCGCCGTGCCTCACGGGCGGAGGAGCTTGGGGGAGGTGAGAAGGATGATCCAGTACAGGCAGGCCGCGATGAACAGCAAGAAGGTGATGGAGGCAAAGATCTTACCCCAGATGCTGCAAGGGAAGCAAGTGGGGGAGAGGCCTGTGTCAGCCATGTGTCAGCTGGCCAACCCACATCTGAGACGAAGGTTCCAGCCAAAACAGGCCCACAGAAAGTTACTCATTCATTTCACCCATTTCTGACATGGTGCATCAGATGTGCGTATCTGATTCAGTGCATGTTGGACAGGAAGACAGCGGAGCATAGAGGCCTTGTGCTCTTGGTCAATACCAGGACAAGAACAAGCCACCACACCTACCCAAAAGGGTATGCAACTTCCCCAGCGTGCACTCGTTTAGGTAGATCAATGTGGTTCTGCTTGCGGGTCACAGCACGCTGCTTGTGCTCCTTAGCTGCGTGGCTGAAGCTCTGGTGCACTTCGGAATCACCCAGGACCTTCCTCTGCTGAGCGATGGGCGTTGAGTGGAGTGTGTTTGCATCTGCAAATATTGGCACCGCCGGAGAGAATGTTCGTGAGTTAGAAGCTCTGCGCCAGGCAAGCATACTGATTTCCTGCATGCACGATTACATCGTCAGACAGGGTCGTTCTGGCAATATGCACACCCAGCAACAGACACGCCCAAGTGCATTTATGCTGAATAATGGTATGTCCACACTCAAAGCTTTCACGAGCATGCACCTCTCTTTTGCTTACAGGGCAACACAAGCAGACTCCTGCAAGCCCAGCATGCCGCAGGAGATATCATGGATCCAACATTGTTTGCAACAATACAACTTGTGCATGCATGCCTGTAACGAGCGCGTGCACGAAAGAGAGGGTAGCGTTGGCACCAAATGTGATGCAAGAATCTCGTGAAGAAGCCGAGAGGGGGGGGGGGGATCGTGCCTTACCTTTCTTTCCCATTTGATTGCTTTTATATCCTTTTGCGCCCTCAGCTTGCTAGGACCTCCTATCCCAGGACAGAGAGAATTTCATCAACGGTCATAAGATATTCTTTACAAGTTATGAAAAATCAGTGGAGCACAGAGTCCTACCCACCGTCAGATTGAAATGCTCAGGCCACCTCCTATCTGGCCAGAGGATGAGGAGGAGGAGGAAGAAGAGGATATAGACCCAATTGCAGCTGCACTTGCAGCAAAGAAGAAAAGGATTGGTGTGTGGCAAAGCACAGTGGCATTTGCCATACTCATCGCCTCTCAAGTATCAGCCATGTTGCGCTGTTTCTTTCCAAAGCCTGACTCGCCTGAGCCTCCCTGGTCTTTTGTCTTTACATAATGTGGTGCAGATGAAGCCTTGAAAAATGCCGCCAAAGCAGTTCCTGCTGGCATGCAGACCTGGCTGGACGACTCGAGCACGCCCAAAGCCAGCTCCAGCAGCTCCTCCTTCCCAGGTGCGCTGAGCCTCCAGTACACTCTACCAAATTTGTAATATTCATCGTGCTTTCCATGTCTGCACATGACTGAGCCTGCCAACGCTGCTGAGTACGTGATAAGGCACATGCAACAGTTCATGCCAATGCTCAGGCACCGTGATCTGCCTGTGCGTCCTTCACGCAGCGCCCCCTCCTGTCAAGGGCTGGAAATCCCAGTCACCCCCAGGAAAGGAGCCCTCGCCCAAGGACGATCCCATGCACGCAGCTGGACAGCCGAGCAAGGAAACAGACAAAACGGACCTGCGGCCAAGGCAGCCGCAGCTTGATGGAGGAGGGAAAGGCGGAGGAAGGCGGGAGGATTACAACAGCTTGGCCACGCTGCTGAACTATGGGTGAGCCTGCGGCATCAGAGTCATGTATGCGCTGTGGGTGAGCCTGCGGCATCAGGGTCATGAATGCAGCTACAGTGTTGGCAGCCTGCCGATGAGCTCATAGCGCAGCAGTCCTCCATTCCCTGAGCTTTCTCGAGGGTTGATTGAGGCATGCAATACCACTTTCTTTTTGGCGTGCATGTCATCTGGTCCCCTGTAAATAGCCCCTCTACTCTGCCTGACCCAACCACTGCAAGTGTGGGTGGGATACAATGCATGCCTCCCTTGCACGTGTTTGTGATGGCCCATGGGCAGGGCAGACAGTGCATGTGTAAATCCTTGGACCGTCACGCTGTGTGGGCTGTCCTCGCCTTGGAGGCGGGAGGCTGAGTAAAGGAACGCACATGGACTGCTGCGCAAACTCTGTACATTGGTGAGGGGCAGGGGGGACACATGGGCATGTGTGCCAGAGGAACATGCATACAACTGTGCTCATGTGCAGAGAGGAGGAGGAAGGCGATGAGGGCACTGTGTCTGCATCGACCTCCAGCGCACAGGCGGATGCGGCATCGTCAGGCCTGGCTGATGGCCAGGCAGGTGGAGAGGACAACATCGACAAGGAGGTGAGTTGGCGGCGGCCGGGCGGTGTGCTCAACACGCGTGTGTGCTCTCCCGCAGCAGCACGCACACAAGGTGGAGCATGGCGCGTGCTCCCTGCCCGTCTGGGGTCAACCTCCAGCTCCAGTTCTTCTACATACCAGGGGGGCACCGTGTGTTGGGGTCTTTGGTTGAGTGCTGATGATCTGACGCTCCCTGCCCTTTAACTCCTGGGTCTCTGAAGCAGCCCATGAGCCAGCAGCACGCCAGACGGTGCGCGCTGTCAAGGCTGCTTACCAGTTCTGTTGCGCTCAGGAAAGCACGGATGAGGGGGATGAAGGCAGATGCAGTTGATGAGAGGCCTCAGCCTGCCTTGGGTGGGCTGATCCACCTTTATCTTGTGCAGCGCCAGCCTATGTTAGTGGTGCAGTGCAGCGTTAAGCGGAACAGTGCGGTGAGTGCGCATGGTGCAGTGCAGCGGGCGCAGTGCCGAGGGTGCGGCGCAGAGGGTGCGATGCAGTGCCGCGCGTGCGGGTGGTGTGTCCCTTGCGCTCCTTGGCAGCAAGCCCACCTTAATGTGTGACATGCCTGTCTCCTCCCCCCCACCTTGTCCTGCTGCCGCAGCTGGCCCTGTTCATGAAGCAGCTGGAATCGGACGGCCTGCTGAAGGACGAGCCCATGGTGCAAGCGGGGGCCGACGAGGCTGTGCTGCCACAGCCTGCGGCCGGCCCCGCTCCTGCCTTGGATGTTGCACCTGGCCCCGGTCCAGGGGGCCAGCCAGCAAATGCCGCCCGTGTGGTCGAACCCGTGGCGGCTGCGGCGGGGGCAGCGGGTGTGGAGGTGCAAGAGGGGCTGGGGGAGCAGGAGATGGCGGAGGCGGTGGGGCCAGAGGCGGAGCAGAAGGTGCTGGGTTACCTCACCCAAGAGCCGCAGTGGAGCAAGGTGGGCGTGCGTGCACGTGAGGCTGGCTTGGTCGCGCGCGGGCGCGCATCGCTTTGCGCGCCTGCACATGCGTGGTTGTGTGTGTACTTGTGTGCGTGTGCATGTTTGTGTGTTGTGATTGCAAGATGCCTCTGACAGGTGGCCTGAACAGGCCACACAGTACAAAACAAAAATTTGCCTCTGACAAAACATGTGCTTCTGACATGTGGCTTGAACAGGCTACATAGTACAAAACATGCGCTCCTGTGCATGCTGTGCACCCTCTGACTGTGAGTTGCGGCCAGGGGCATCCACACTCGGCAGATACTTGCTCCCTGCACATGCCAGCCTCTGTGAGTGTGTGAGTGTGTGCACGTGCGCAAAAGCCAGCTGGAGCTCAACATGCTCGCAAAGCCATGCATCGGCCTATCCCCCGCAAACCCCCCTCTCCCTGGCTGCAGGCAGGCATGCTGCAACTGGTGCGGCTCACAGTCCTGCCCTTCCTCCCCCCTGCATGTGTGCACCGCAGCATGCCTAGCACTGCAAGCTGCCTGTACGCGCGCTTCCTTCAGGTAGCCCATGTAGCACACGCACCCTGGCGCGTGCCCGGTGCCCCAAGACGCCTCGTCCTGTGCACTTGCTGTGCATCGTCTCCTGTGCAGGTGCTGGACAACGGCGGCAGCCAAGCGCCCCCCCCCTGCGCCTGCTGTGTGCTTTTGACTCTGCAAGTGCTGGACACCAGCAGCGGCAAGCGCCCTCCCCCCCCCTGCGCGC
>LKMJ01003351.1_pt1 | contig 14895 bp, 15 predicted proteins | sample 643391 | NCBI WGS metagenome assembly LKMJ01 (sample SAMN04112250, study PRJNA286221) | soda lake metagenome | biome: soda lake; feature: Kulunda Steppe; material: water; isolation source: sample PL-Br10 brine of Picturesque Lake | place: Russia: Kulunda steppe | collected 2010-07
GAAGCAGCCTCCGCGCGCGGGGTTATCGTCCCGTACCGCTGGGTACAGTCGGTCGGTGATGTCGTCATCGTCAGCGATATCGTCGAGCACATACAGCGACAGAAAGAAACTGAAGAAGAAACCGAAGCGACCGCCTGAGTTGGCCGCTCCGTTTCCCGACACTACAGGGGAGTTAGTTCCCGTTCGAACTCTCCGAGCTTTCCACACCCAGCGCATCGAATAGCTTCGTTTTCACTGCCTCTTCTGTCAGTTCGAGAAGCGTGTCTTTGGTATCTTCGCTGATTTCGATGCCAGTAAAGATACCGAGCGGTATCTCTGCGCTTGCTTCCGTCGAATGGCCTGCAGACTCACCAATCTCCGCGAAGGCATCTTCGAGGACGTTTCCGATATCGAGGCGGATATCTTTCGACCGGGCAGCCAGATAGATGACATCATCCGAGATGGCAAAGACAGCGGTCGTCGTAATGCCCTCCAGATTAAGGAGATGCTGTGCAGCCTGTGACAGTGCTTCCTTATCTCGGATAAAGCCGGCGTTCGAAACGAGGTGTGAGCCCTCAACTTCTCGGTTCCGAATGGCCTCGGCAAGCACGTCGAGGGTCTCGGGTGACATCGAGGGTGATTCGACCTGTTCCAGCGTATCGTGGTCGGCAAACGGATACAGATAGGCTGCTGCAGTCAAATCCGCTGGCGTGGTATCGCGCTTGAAATCGAGCGTCTCGGCACGGATACCATAGAGTAACGCGGTGGCAACTTCCTGGTCCAGCGTGAGGTCCAGCTCCTGAATATATTTCGTCAGGATTGTCGATGTCGAGGAAAGGTTCGGCCGGATATCTGCAAACGCAACATCGTGTTCGTGGTCGTGCTCGTAATGGTCGATGATGATATCGACCCCGGATTGTAGCTCCGAATCGCCACTTTTTGCGTGGTCAATCAGCGCAATTGTGTCGTAGTTGTCGATATCGACATCCGCTGCCGAGACCAGTTCGATACCGAGGAGGTTGACGAAGGCTCGATTTTCCTGATGGCCGATTTCACCGTCGTAGATGATATCCGACTCGATGTCTCGACTCGCAGCGATAGCGCGCAATGCGGTTGCGCTCGCTATCGAGTCCGGGTTCGGACTGCGGTGGATACGGATTGCCATCCGGCCGTCAGTTCGCTCGATAACGTCCGAAAGTTGCTTTGCCTTGTATTCCAGCTCACCTGTTTCGAGCGCTCGCAAGGCGGAATCAGCGATAACCGAAGACGGGTTGATAACGACGTCAGCACCCGCCTCAGTCAGCCTATCCACTGAAACCGGGTCCGACGCACGGGCAATAATAAACTGGTCGTTCCCTCGTGCTCTGATATTTTCGATTGCTGTCGCGTTGGCTTCAAGGTCAGACGAAAGAATGAGAATGACATCGCGGTCTGCAACCTCGTCAGCCACAACCGACTCGCGGATATCAGCTTCTCGCGCAGTTAAATCCTGGTCGCGAAGTGCCTCAACGCGGCCGCTGTCAGCATCGAGAATCAGAACATCTTTTCCGGAGGCAACGAGCTCCTCGGCGACAGCATGGCCGACGCTCCCGCATCCCAAAATTGCGTACGAAGACATCGACGCCATCGTGATTCCTGTGACCGTACTCATTAATATACGAATCCTATGGTCGGCACATACAATAAAACGCTGGTTTGAAAGAGTGGTCTCAGACAGTGACTACCGGCACCAATATCTCAGTAATCAGTTAATTATTTGTGACGGCTACTCAACGGTGAAGGTAATGTCAGGAGAACCGGAAGGTACACAGAACACCGACGTACAACACGGGGACGGCTATCAACAGGCACAGCAATCACCGCCACAGCAGTCGTATCAGGCGCCGCCACAGCAAGGATACCGACAGCCTACTATCGGCGATATATTCAGCCGGAATGATACGAAATACGAACTCAAGTTCGGCATCGCACTCTATGCAGTCGTCGGCCTTGCGCTGAGTGTGACGATGATTCTTGAATACGTACTCGGAAGTCCGGGAGTTACCGGACCTGTGGCTGGATGGTACACTGGCGCAGTAATCGCGCTCGTGATGACAGTCTTCATCACACAGGAACAGAGTTCGATGCTCGATACGCTCCCGGACAACCTTGCATACGGAACTGCTTCGGTAACTGCCGCGGTTGGAACACTGGTGTTACTCTTTTTCAGTTGGCTGTTTCAGGAACTCACTGCTGGTACCATTGGCTTCGGTGAGGTTGTCGGAACCTGGATTGCAGTGCTCGTCGGTGTTGTTCTCATCGCAGTTGGGACGGTTGCAGTCGTTCGGAAACTCTGAACAGCATTGGACTGTTCAAAATCGAAGATGTGAGCTCGACCCCGGGAGGTCATCATCAGACTCTGCAGGGCCTTCGTGGAGGAATCGTACCTCATCATCAGTTAGATAGACTGTTCCATCCTCGACCGCAATCTCAACGCTCAACAGGGTCGTCTCCGCGGCCGGGCCGTTATCACAGCCACCTGAACACGAATCGAACGCTGAGCCGTGTTTCGGGCAGACAATGGTGCCATCTCTGTTTACCACGCCAACATCTTCCCGATGGAGGCGTTGATTTTCGTGCGTACACCGATTGACCCATGCGCGTACCGGCGGCTCCCCCTTGTTACACGGGACCAGGACGACCTCCTGCTGGTCTGTTCCGTCTTTGACCGTAAACAGCCACGACCCTTCCTCCTGAACCGTCTCGACAGCTGTCAGTCGGTATTTCATACTAGTCAGCACAGCAGCCGCCAGCTTTCTCACCGAAATCAATTTCCAGTGGGTCACTGATAGCCATATTTACGGCCTGCAGTCGAAGCTCAAGCTGGTTCTGTGCCCGAAGGTATGTCGACATCACTGGTCTGTCGTGGAGTTCTTCCTGTCGCTTTTGAAGTTCGAGCAGGTCCGCTTTGCTGGCTTCGCCGGCTTCCCGTTTCGCCAGATAGGACTCCCGGTGGCTATCAAACTCCGCAATCGCCTCCTGGAGGGTCTCATCCTGTTCGACGGCACGCTTGGCCTCGATGAATCGTTCGTATGCCGGCAGTTCAGCAATTGCCTCCCCCAGCTGTTCAGCAAGGTCATCAACAGAATCGGTAGCCGATTGCTGGTCGGTATCGACACTCATTACTGGCAGTTGGAGGCTGTGGCTAAAAATGGTAGTGGTCCAGCGCCTCTCTGTACCAGTAACGTCCAGTTTGACCTCCAATGCGAACGGCTGGCCAGGAAAACGCCGCCGTTATACGCACAGAGGAGCTATCACCTCGAAATGAGTCAGCAGTCATCGAACCGACCGGATGGCGACCTCCGAAATACCGGGATGTCGCTCAAACACGACCGGGAATGGGATTACGAACTTGACCGTATCGTCGAAGCAGTCGAAGACCGTGATGCAGGGACGGTCGGGCTGCAATTTCCAGAAGGGTTGAAACGACGTGGCCCGGGTGTCGCTGACGACCTACGGGAACTTCTCCCTGAGGATGTCGATGTGATGATTTCGGGCCAGCCGTGTTATGGGGCCTGTGACCTCGATACCTTCCTGATGAAACGGACCGATGTCTTCGTCCATTTCGGTCACTCACCGATGAAGGAATCGGATAAAATCATCTACGTCCCGCTGTTTTCGAACGTTGATGTCTTCCCTATCGTCGAGCAAGCCATCGAAGAACAGCTGACGACCCCCGAGGAAGACCCCGACGTTGGCCTCGTCACCACTGCTCAGCATATGAACAAGTTCGAGGAGATGCGCGAGTATCTTGAGGAGCTCGGATATACTGTTCATACCCGTCGCGGTGACGACCGGCTTACACACGAGGGCCAGGTACTGGGCTGTAACTACGCCTCTGCTGAAGTCGATGCCGACCAGATTCTCTACGTCGGCGGCGGGAAGTTCCATCCACTGGGGCTGGCGATGGAACATCCAGAGAAACACGTCGTCATTGCTGACCCGGTGAACAATGTCGTCACTGTCGCCGATAACGAGCAGTTTATGAAACAGCGGTATGCGTCGGTCCACAAGGCCATGGATGCTGATACATGGGGCGTCATCTTTTGCACGAAAATCGGTCAGGGTCGGTGGGAGCAAGCCCAGGAAATCGTCGAGAACAACGAGGATGCCTACCTCATAACGATGGACGAGATTACGCCGGATAGGCTACTGAACTTTGGTCTCGATGCCTACGTCAACACTGGCTGTCCACGAATCACGACTGACGACGGCCCGCAGTTCAATAGCCCCATGCTAACGCCCGGAGAGTACAAAATTGCAATCGGCGAGAAACCGCTTGACAGTCTCGAATTCGATACCTTCCACGGCACATGGTAAGGTCCCAGACCGACGACTCACTCTGATAGGCTGACGGAGAATTATACCTGTTTTTGACAATATCGCTCAGTACACTGCGTTGAGTAGTCGCTTGACTAGAGTACCTCTTTGCGTCCCTTCTCCCGCAGTTCGTCTACTGTCATCTCTCCGTCGAACAACCGCACGATGTGCGTGATTAACTGCTCGCTGGCCAGCAGTTCGGGAACGGCGACGTATGTGGCCCCACTATCAAGCAGGGGAAGCGCGGTTTGTTCGCTTCTGGCCCGGAGGATAACCGGGGCGTCGTATCCCAGTTCGAGCAACCGCTGGGAGACTATCTCTGAATCGGTCATCGATATGATAACCCGGGCCTCATCAGCATTTGCTTTCTCCCAGGTGTAATCTTCCATCGCATCGCCGAAAACGTATGCCTCACAGTCTCGACGAACTGATTCGAACAGCGCTGGGTCGTTTTCGATAACGACATAGGACTGATTCAGTTCTTCACAGGTCTCAACAATTCGCTTGCCTTTTCGGCCGTAGCCGAGGATAACGATGTGCTCGGTGATATCCTCGGGCACGTTGCTCAACTCGTCAATCTTTCCGTGTCGACCAGAGATTGCACCACGGTCAATCAGTACTCTATAGATTCGTTCATTATATCGCTGAGTGAGCGACGAGAGTATCATTGTCACGGCAGCAGCGAGGACAATAGCGTCAAACACGGCTGAACTCAACGATTCGACCAGGAATGCCTGAATAGCGATTATCAGTGAGAACTCACTAATCTGGTCGGTGCTGAGTGCCGTCAGCGTTGCCGTTCGACCCTCGTATCCCCGATAAATCAGTATTGCGATGGTTACTGCTGGCTTGATGATGATTGTTAACAGCACGAGTCCGGCCACCAGTGTTAGCTTTTCGAGCGATGCAGCCGTCTCAAGCTGGAAAAATGGGAGAACAACGAGCGCTCCGACGGTCAAAAAGAAGATGGCAACGAAGAAATCCTTGATTGGCTCCAACCCGTTGAACAGGCCAAGATACGTTCCTGGGTCGTGACGTACCGCTAGCCCTGCTGCGAACGCCCCCACGACTATCGGGATATCGACTTCCGAAGCCGCACCAATAAACACGACCAGCAGCGAAACGACACCGACGATCATCAGTTCATCGGAGTCACCAGCGAGTCGTCCCATCACGTCAAAGACGTACCGATTGACAAACGTAGCTGCAGCGAGGAAGACAGCCCCATAGCCAATTTGTAAGACAATTGGGTCAAGTTCGAGTGTACCCGCACCCACGATGAGTATGAATCCGATTGCGAAGATATCCTGGACGAACTGAATTGACTTCCCCAACCGTCCGTGGACGAGGTTGGACTGAATCTCGGTCTGTAACAGCGCTGTACCCACGATGGTCGAAGAGAGCGCCACAGCAACGCCGAGAAAGACCGCTTCGCCGAGGGGGACGCCAACGAGGATACCGAAGCCGACCCCGAGTACTCCGACGACCAGGATTTGAACGATTGCGACCAGTTCGCTGTCTGCCAGCACTGTGTTCAGTGCGGACAACTGGATGCTAACGCCGAATGTGAATACTAGTAGCGCGATACCGAACTGTGCCAGTTCCAGCGCCAGCGTCTCGTCGATGAACAGGCCGGCGATAATCCCCGCTACGATGAGCAGTGGTGGAACCGGTAAATCGAACCGATTGGCGAACATCAGGAAGGGAGCGGCAACGATGAAGAGTATCGCCACCGCGGTTAACATTTCAGACATTGTTCACACCTCCACTATTTACTGAGTTAGTCATCGAGATCACCTTTCATCCGCTGGGCGACGTTCGGAAACGAGTGTGAATCCCGTAGCAGTTCCGTATCACGTTCTGCTGCATCCTCGAAGGCTTCAGGCTCCTCCAGCAGTGCCCTGATGTAATCGGCGAGTCGGTCCGACGAGAGGGGAACGCTCTGAATAACGTAGTCAGCACCCCGTTCGTAGAGTTCTTGAGCGTCATCGATATCATCTGCTTCGAGGATGACTGTTGCGTCTTCGCTTGTTTCCTGTAGAATCTTCTTGCCAACTTCAATCTGGTCTGAGGAATAGAGTACGAAATCAGCCTTTTTGAGGGCAACGTCCTTTCGGATTGAGTTGTTTGCGATATCCCCAAACACAGCGTTGTACCCTTCGTCGGTGAGTTGTTCGACTCGTGTTGCTTGCCTGTCAACAATAACGAGATCCTCGTACTGGTCATTTATCAGAGTGAGAGTGTTTCTCGTCAGGTCATCGTAGCCAATAACCACTGCGTGGTTGTTGTATTCTCGTTTTTGTTCGGTGAATGTCTCCGCTGACTCGAACCGAGAGACGAATGGTTCGACCCTGTTGTAGAGGGGCTGACCGAACGCGAAAAAGTACACTGAGACAGCCATGGTGATGATTGCTAACAGCGTGAGGAAGCCGAGGATTTCACGGCCGATAAATCCGCCAACGACAGCAGCGCTGGCGACGACGACCCCAAATTCGCTCACCTGTATCATGTAGAGACTCCCGAAGAAGGTGGTCTCGCTGTCGAACTGCTGCCAGCTGAGGAGTGCGAAGAAAATCACGAACTTCCCGACCATCAACAACACTGCAGCGATGACGGCTTCTTGCCAGTAGAAAAAGAGCTCGCTTGCTTCGAGGCTTAACGCGACCGAAGCGAAAAAGATCATGACGAACAGGTCTGTCAGGGGGTTCACCTGGTCCTGGAGTTGTTTACTGTAGGGAAGTTGAGCGATTGCGACACCAGCGAGGAAGGCACCCATCTCGATAGAGAGATATGCATCTTCGAACCCAAGCGGGGCAAGGAAGAGATTGATTTCATCCGAGACGAACACGAACAGGAATGCCCACGAGATCGCGATGAGGAAGAAAACCTGGCTGTTATCAGCAATCCGCCGGAAAATAGCGGGAAGGGCATACTTCGAAGCGGCGAGGGCGGCGACAGTGATGATTGCTACGAGGATGAGCACCACAGCCAGCGTGGTTGCGACATCCACGGCGCTTTCTGGGCGGCCTGCTGCGAGGACCGCAAGGAGGATGACAACCACGACGTCCTGTGCCAGTAGGATGCCGACATCGATTTTGCCATGGAGTGTGGTCGTTTCGCCAAGGTCGGTAAGCATCTTGACGACGACTGCGGTCGAGCTATACATGACCGCTAGACCGATAATAATTGACTCGACGACACCGAATCCCTCGAAAAAGGGTAGATACGAAAGGCCAAATGCAATCCCAAACCCGAGCAACCCAACGGCTGCCATCTGCGGCAGCGAAATTTTCACAATCGGGGCGAGAATATGCTTAATTTCGTCAATACGCATCTTGATACCGAGGAGGAACAACAGAAATGCTAATCCCAGTTCGGAGAGCGTTTCGGTGAGTTCGGTCGACTCAACGAGCCCAAGGACGACAGGTCCAATAATCACACCTGCCAGAATATAGGCTATAATTGTTGGTTGCCCGGTCTGCTTTGCGATAAAACCGGCAACCGTCGCAGCGAGAAGAATGATAGCAAGATCAATAGACAGAGCAACTTCGGATACCATCTAAACTGAATTTGATTATTCGTAGGGTGGGATTAAACGTTTCGGACAGCAGACCGATTCATAGACGGTTCCCTCGTAGCAAAACTTATCATTCACGTACTTACTTTACTCTGTTATGGGTAGCTTAGCCATCGAGTATTTTGAGATGGCTCCAACGTCAATACAGGTACTACTCATTCTTTCATCTTCTATTATCGCTGCCAAACTCATCGAAATGCTGGGGTCGTACGTACTCCGGCGCTCTCGGCTATTTTCGACAAACGAGTACGACCGGATTATTATTGAGGAAGTACATCTTCCACTTTACGGGACCATTTTCTTAGGTGGCGTGTATGCAAGCGCTCAATTGCTACCCACCGAGAGATTTGGATTCTTCATTGCCTCGACTGCAATTTCAATTATAGTGATTCTCTGGTCGTATGCGATAGTCCGTCTTGGCAGCCGACTTATTGGAGCGAAAAATAACGCTCCATCCGGTCGGCAAATCACGCCAATTCTCAAAAACGTCCTCACGTTTTTTGTGATTGTCTCCGTCTTTTTTATCCTCCTGCCGGTCTGGAACGTCAACGTCACACCGTTGCTCGCATCTGCGGGCATACTCGGAATTATCCTTGGAATTGCCGCACAAGATTCACTGGGTAATTTCTTTAGCGGCATTTCCCTGTATCTGGACAAAACATACAAGCTAGGGGATATGATTAACCTGGAATCGGGCGAACGGGGGACAGTCATCGATATGAGTATCCGGAGCACAACGATACTCACACGAGATAATATCGCCATTACTGTCCCCAATTCCGAACTCAACTCGACACAGGTTATCAACGAATCGTCTCCCGTTCGCCGTCGACGCATCCGACTTGATGTTGGTGTCGCATACGGCTCAAACCTGCAGCAGGTCAAAGAGGCACTGATCGAAACTGCTGAAGAGGAGAAGCTGATACTCGAAACACCATCTCCGGCTGTTCGATTTCAGGAATTTGGTGATTCAGCAATTATTGCACAGTTACAGGCTCACATCGAACATCCAGCATTACGGGGACGAGCGAAACACTTCCTGATTGAAGGGATAGACGAGCGATTCCGTGAAGACCAAATCAAAATACCGTTCCCACAGCGGGAAGTCACCTTCTTTGAATCTGGGAACACGATTCGGTACGAAGATGCCACTGACTCGGTACCAATCCGTAATCCAGTGCGTGAAGGCACGCCTGAGCGCAACGATGACGACTAACCGGAATCGAATAGCTCATCCGTCAGTACTGATAGGCTCTATGCATGTCCAGTGGAGAGACAAATCTTGCTATCGCCTGTCAGGGCGGCGGGAGTCATACAGCATTTACAGCCGGTGTTCTTCGTGAACTCCTCACGGACCTTCCCCCCGAATACAACATTGTCGGATTCAGCGGGACATCGGGTGGGGCTGCCTGTGCGACGCTCGCGTGGTATGGTCATGTCCACCCCGAGAAGGAGCCAGAAGAACTGCTAGCAAGATTCTGGGACGAGCTTGCAGCGTCCTCGTTCCTACACCGAACCACGAACAACCTCATCCGATGGGGTATCCAGTTGCAACGGTCTGGCGTCCCGGTGCCCGACGTGAGTCCCGTGTATTCCCCGGGTGCGAAGTGGGGTGAAAAGGAATTCCGAAAAATAATCGAGTCCCACATCGACTTCGATTTGGTTCCTGAGCTCCTCGATGGCACCCAACCTGGCCTCTTTTTGAGTTCCATCGACGTGTGCGCTGGAACCTTCGAAGTGTTCCGGGAGGACGCCCTCTCGACGGACGCTATTCTGGCATCGGCCGCCGAACCGCACCTGTTTGAAGCCGTTGAAATTGACGGCCGCCACTACTGGGATGGGCTCTTCTCGAAGAACCCACCGCTGGAAGATTTCATGAGTGCCGAAGACATCGAGGACCCGGATGAAATCTGGCTGATTAAAATCAATCCACAGGAGCGACCAGAGCCACCGCGAACGATGGAGGGCATCGATAACCGCCGGAACGAACTCTCAGGAAATCTCTCGTTGAATGCTGAGATACGGTTTATCAACCGGATCAACGAGTTCATCGAGAAAGGATACCTTCCCGACCGATACACACATACGGAAATTAAACGAATCCAGTTTCCAAAGAGTCGCAAACTGGATTGGCGAACGAAACTCGACCGCGACCCCGAGTTCATCGACCGACTCGTCCGCCAGGGTGAACAAGAGGGCCAGGCCTTCCTCGAAACGTTATAACAGGATATCGCTCGGGACGCGCGAATTGCAACAGTGGGCCTACAAAGAACAAATATCCCTGTAAGGAGGCATTACTGTTCGAATCGACGGCAGTCATTCAGTTCGAACCGCTCACGTTTGAGAGATTAATTTTGGTGGGAGTGAAGCTTCAGAAGGTTAGTAGGACACTGCGGACTGCTCGTGTCCTTGTTTCTGAAAGAGTCGCCCAATTGCGGGGCTAACGATGCTCGAAACGACTATACGGCATGGAAAACGATGAGGTGCAAGGAGCACCGATGACCAAACGAGAGACCGATTCCCCTGAACCGTCTCCGGACGAACTCCTTGATACGCTTGAACCGTTTGAGCCGTACACAACCGACGAACTTACGGAGACGTTCACCATCGAGCGGAGTATTATCAGGAGACTGCTGGACAAACTAACCGAGGAACAGAAAATCAGGAAAAAGAAACCACCGTCTAGCCCGACTATCTGGATTCGAGAACCACCCGTTAACCGCTGTAACAACTGTGGTCGGGAGTTCGAAGTCAAATTCATTCACTCTGTTCTCTCGTCAGTACAGTTCTGTCCGCGATGTGGAAACCAACTGTAAATTGGTGTCTTTTTTTCCGATTTCAGCACGCTCGAACTGAGCGTTTCACAGTAGTTAACCTGTCAGTTCGTCTCCACGCTCCTGTATTACAGATGTTCGAGGAGAGAGTCCACGGCTTTAGTCGTGGGAGAAGTCACACAAACCGGTAGAGCAGACTGAAGACACCGAAACCCACGACGCCCATACCCACGACTAACGAATCCTATCACGAATTATTCATGAGTCCAGTAGTCGATAGGCTTACAACATATCTCTGTCTATCCCCGACAGATGGGTGACGACGGAAGCCAAACTGAACTGCTGGGTGACGAAGAATACTCCGAACAGATGGACGTAGCGACGTTTGAAATCACCCACTCGGAACTGAAAGCGACGTTCGAGTATCAGGTTCAGCGACTCCAGGAAATCGATAACAAAGCCATCGAAATTCTCAAAGCTAACCTTCTGTTGATCGGAATCGTCGTCACCGGTGGCTCGATTCTCATTCAAACGGAACTTGACCTCGCAGTCTTCCTCAATATATTCACCATCTTTGGTGGGGTGTTATTGCTGGCATCAACAGGACTGGCTGCAGTGACGTATACCGCATCAAACCTCAGAGGTGGTCTCGACGCGGACGCTGTGGAGACGGCAATCAAGGTCAATACCCTTCGTGATAAATCTTTTCAGAGCGAACATGACTTCGAAAAACAACTTCTTCGGAGCTACTCCCGATGGATTGAGTATAATACACGAGTAACTGCGGCTAACGATATTCTGGCAACAATCACTGTGTTGCTGGTCTTCGTTGCATTCGTCTATGTCGTCGCCGGCGTCGCTATCGGTGCGCTCGGTCTCACTTTCAGTGCAACCGTCGTTGTGTTCCTCATAACCACTCTGTTTATGACTGGGTTTATGTGGATTGTGTATCATATGGACCATCTCGATACTGATACGGAAGACTGGGAAGGGACGTTTGAGGGAGTTCGTGTTTCGAAAGGAACAACCCGAAAGCAGGGGCTATCTGCCCTCCGAGAGATGCTCGGCCGGTCATCGGCTGATGACAAAAAGAGAGAAGACTGAACAGTAACGGCTCCATCCTCAGCCTAGGGTGTTAGAAGCTCAACGTTCGACACTAACTGTGCTGATTAACAAAGGTCTTCCATAGATGGTGCCACCAATTTTGGTCAGGGCATTTCGTCAGTTTCGGTCTTCTCACCGCTACCATCACCAAGGTCACCAATCAGCTCAGCAAGGTCCTGTCCTTTACTTTCGCCCGGCAGGATGTCACCCAGTGTCGCTCCGAGAGCGGCCGCAGCCCAGATAACTGTCACCCGACTGAACTGCTCCACCGTCGTCGGGTCTTCCTCGTGTAATCGTCCCCACATCAGCATCATCGTGAAGGCGACGACAAACGAAATGAGGAGTGTCGCAGTCAGGCGTTTGGGGATGAACCCAAAGATGAGCCTGACCTGTATATCTCGAAAGTCGGTGAAATACAGCACTCCACCCACAATCGAGATAATAAATATAATATTCATTAGTAAAAACAGCGGAAGCGGGCCAATCGAAAAGTCGATAAACCATTCCGCAATCTCGAAGACACCATCCTCAACGAGCAGCGGGAGTGCGAAGATAATCCCCCCAATAAACCCTTCTGCGATATCTCGACTGGTATACTTTTTAATTCTGTCCCTTCCCGGGATTCGTTCGAGCATCCGTCTCGTCCGTCGGACCTCACGACGCTCCTCGGAGGTGTCCACAGTCTGCTCAAGATCATCAAGCTGACTGAACACATCTGCAAGCTTGTAATCGCTTCCGATGCTATCCGGTCCCTTCTCGTCACTACTCATACACGCATAACTGGTAGGAAGAGACTAAAAAGGATGGTGAGTTGGGTTTCTCTTACTCGCAAGTGAAGATTCCCCACTCTGAGAAACAATGTTTGGTATATGGGGGCGCTTCTTTCCGGCGGGCACCGCGAATCTTTTTCAGCGCCTTCTTTGGCGAAGCCATAGTGGATTCTGTTCGGATTATTGAGCAAATATATCCAACGAACGGGAGTTACATTTCTTCTTCGTCAGCACCGAACGCCTCCCGGAGACGGTTTTCTTCGGCCTCGGTGAGGTTCGTTTTGATGAGTTCGGGGTTGAATTCGTTCAGTTCTTCCAGAACACGCTCTTCGTTCCAGCTATCGACGAGCAAAAAGAGGGCTGACTCGTTCGGGCCGACGGATTCGCTGACTTCTTTCATGAACTCATCGCTCAGGCCAATATCACCCATGCGGCCGGTCAGTGCTCCGATAACCGCTCCAATTGCCATTCCTGCAAACGGCATCAGGAACAACAACCCGATGAGAGCGCCCCAGAATGCTCCTCCGAGGGCCCCGCTCTTGACGAGATTTCGGGCCTGTTTAAATTTTGGTTTGCCTTTTTTATTCCGACTCATCACACACGCATCTGCGATGTGTATCAGTTCCTCTTTCCTGATTTCGTATAATCTGTCGCGAGCCTTCGCCGCACCCTGCTGGTCGTCGAAGGTGAACACAAGCATCTGTCTCATAGTATTATACGTATCGGGCGCTAGGTTGATATAGCCACCGTGGTCGAAATATCGATTGGCAATAATTCTGAGAACGAACTATTAATAATCGTTCCCTCTGTTTTATTTAAAGATGGCAGAAGAAAAGAAAGACCGATTCAAACGTATCGATTCCGCAATTGACAAAATCCGAGAAGAAGTTGACGACGTTGCCGAAGGCGGCAAGTCCGCTGGTGGCAAAGCAACAAAAGAAGTCCGAGAAGCAATCGACGCACTCGAAAATAAAGTTGACTCGCTACGCAAACGCGAAAAAGAGTAATTCTTTTCGGGTCTCGAATACCCAATTTGCTTTTTTTGCAGTTCAGATAGGGTCATTTAGCCCAGCAAATGGATTGCATTATTGGCATTTATTGCTAGTCATCTTAAAGCGGTCACATGTTCACGAATCGGCACAATTGACGGAATTGGAAGGGAACTCAGTTCATTCAACAGGCAACTCTATCCAGTCCGAACATTAAGATACGGTGGCTACGATGACGATTGTATGACCGTTCGGGAACACAAATCCCAACACGAGAAGGTGGATTCTCTTCCGTTAATTTCGAAGTCGGCGACGGTAACCGAAGTTGAGGCGATGGACAAAGTGCGGCGTGGGGAAGTCCGACGGCGGCTACTCAAACTCGGTGAAAAACATGGATTCAATGACGTCGTTCCGGCTGCTGGGCCGATTGATTGGGACGTCGTTTTCGAAGCCGCAACCCAGTCGAGGCGGCAGTTGGCCTCTCAGATTGGGGCGTTCCGTGACCGATTCGAACGGGCTCATCCGGCGCTTGTTCGGATTGTGTTTGAAACTGAAGAGCCATTTGAATTTGCGGCTGGTCAGTATCTCTCAATTCGATACCGTGAGAGGACACGAGCCTATTCCATTGCGAGTTCACCAACCCGGGATGAGACGGAACTGTGCATTCGCCGCGTCCCTGATGGCCGACTCTCGCCGCGTCTCTGTGATGAATTGTCCGTAGGCGACCGGTTCGTCGTGCGTGGACCGAATGGGCACCTTCTCCTGGAGGATTCATCACCACGTGATATGGCTTTCCTCGCCACTGGAACGGGCGTCGCACCAATGAAAAGTATGATTGATTACGTCTTCGAAACCGGTCGCGACGAATACGAGGGTAAAAAACGTGATGTGTGGTTGTTCCTCGGCGCAGCATGGGAGGATGACCTCCCATACCACGAGGCGTTTGCCGACCTTAACGCCGAACACGATAACTTCCACTACGTCCCGTGTCTGTCCCGGGAACCGTGGCTTTCCGACTGGGATGGTGAAACTGAGTATATTCAGGATGCCCTCCTCAAATACGTCGACGAACGGGCGCTCGAAGATGCTGCGTTCGGCCGCCACATCGCCGAGATGCTAGCGAATACGCCAACCACCACAGTCGATGCACGGATTGACCCACACGAGTTAGAAGTCTACGCCTGTGGGATTAACGCAATGGTCTACAGCCTCGAAACTGCTGTCAAACGGCTCGGTGTCCCCAACCGGCATATCCACTGTGAAGGCTACGGATAGGCGCATTTGATCTCGATAACGGACTCTGTTCACTGCCGTCAGAGAACGGCAAGGAACAGCGTCAGCCA
>LKMJ01003353.1_pt1 | contig 14894 bp, 12 predicted proteins | sample 643391 | NCBI WGS metagenome assembly LKMJ01 (sample SAMN04112250, study PRJNA286221) | soda lake metagenome | biome: soda lake; feature: Kulunda Steppe; material: water; isolation source: sample PL-Br10 brine of Picturesque Lake | place: Russia: Kulunda steppe | collected 2010-07
CCCGACCGATCGGTGACGATCAGGTGCTAGTCTCGACTATCGATTTCTTTACGCCCATCGTCGACGACCCCTATCAGTTCGGCCGTATTGCCGCCTGCAACGCTGCGAGCGACGCGTTTGCGATGGGTGCCTGGACCGATCTTTCCTTGCTGGTCGTCCTTGGGCTGCCCAGAACGGCGACCGACATCGCGACGGCACTGCTTTCGGGTATCATCGATGCCGTCGACGAGATGGGGGGTGTCGTCGCGGGCGGACATACGATTATGAATCCGTGGCCGATTGCAGGTGGTGCGGTTACCGCAACGACAGCCGAATCGTCGCTTTTGCAAACGACTACCGCCTCGCCGGGTGAACGACTGTACCTGACGAAACCGCTCGGAACGCAGCCAGCTATGGGTGCACTCCGTGTCAAAGATGGTGAGTTCGGTGAGACCGTCACCGATACAACTGACCGACCGATCGAGACGATCGGCGAGGAGGCTCTGGCGTGGATGACGACGCCGAATCGAGATGCAATCGAAGCCGGCCACGAGTTCGTGACGGCTGCGACCGATGTGACTGGGTTTGGACTGCTCGGCCAGTCGAAGCTGTTGGCGGAGAACGCCGGCGTTGGCATCTCGCTTACGCATCTGCCGATTATCGAGGGGACTCTCGAGCTCTCGAGGTTGTTCGGCTACGGCCTCGAGAGCGCCGAGAGTGCAGAAACGAGCGGTGGCCTGTTGCTCACCGTCCCGGAAGCAGAGAGTAGTGCCTTCGAGACATCGCTTTCAGCAGCCGACGTCTTCTACCGGGAGGTCGGGACGGTTACTGAGGGGACTGGTGTCGAGTGCGGTGACCTCTCCCTCGAGCCGATCACTCGTTGAACTACTAATTCTTCTGTTAGCACCTATGAGAACCGGTATGCCTTCTCGACTCGTTTCTCCTGTTCGCCACGTATCAATCGAACCAGCACCTGGAACGGCGGCTGGCACCTCTTTCGAGGCGACTGTCGATGTCTCTCGCTCACCGGCGACGTCGTCGAATATCACGTCGAAAGCGATGAGGGTCGAACGATCGTCGCCATAACGGACCCGACCAAGAGCCCGTTTGTGCCAGACGATCGAATCTGTGTAACCCTCGATCCTGAGGACTGTTTGGTGGTTGATGAGCAATCAACAAGATGACTGAAGAACTCGTTGAAGACGTTTATCGGATCGATATGCCGGCAGACGACGAACCCTACCGTGCCTTCCTGTTCGACGGTGACACCCCGACGCTCTTTGATGCCGGTTCGGTCGAGACAGTCGATACGCTTTGTGCGGAACTTGAGAAACTGGATATCACACCCGAGCGACTGATAATCACACATGGAGATTTCGACCATGTCGGCGGATTCGATAGGCTCGTCGAGCGCTATGAGCCCAAAACGTGGGTGCCAGCGGAATCGAAACTCGATACCGATATTGGGCCCGATTACCGATTTGAACACGGAGAGACGGTTGCGGGATTCGTTGCCGTCCACGTTCCCGGCCACAAGCCCGATAACTATGCCTTCGTCGATGAGACGGCTGGGATCGCCGTACTCGGTGATGTCATGATAGGATCGGACCGCCGAGGACTGCCCCCCGGCTACTTCGTGATGGTCGAAGCGATTTACTCAGATGACCTGATTAGTGCGGAGCGATATCTGGAGCGGTTACTTGAGTACGACTTCGAGATTGGACTCGTCTCCCACGGTAGCTCCGTCACGAGCGGAGCGCGGGACAAACTTGAAGCATACGTCTCGTTTCCAGGACAACCAGAGTGGGATGACTGCTAACGAAGGTTATACTGGGATTGGTTTGTCAATCGAATCTCGCAACTGCCCCTGTCTCGCTGGTCAGCTTTCCTGTTTCTTTTACTCGCTGTACCAGCGGATTGCCTTCATAGCCGTAGAGCCCATCGGTTACCTCCGAAAGCGATCGTAGACCCCGCGGCTGGAGATACTCGATACAGGTCAGACCGATTTCGTGGAGTTCCGGAGTCGGTGCACCGGTTGCTTCTTCAACGACACGGAACGCGTAGTCGTGCTCATGTGCGCCGTGTGCAGTGTAGTGCACACAGATATTTGTCATAAACCCCACGAGAATCACCGTATCGATATCGTACGAACGAAGGATATGCTCTAGGTCCGTCCGGTGAAAAAAGTTGTATCGACGTTTGACGACGATGTACTCCGCGGGGTTCATATTCGTTTCGTCGAACGAAAGTGTCCCGTGGATCTGTTCGCTTTCACTTCCATAGAGACCGTGTTCCGGTTCGCAGGATTCGAGTTCGGCGCCATAGTCGACGAAATCTGTCCTGTGGAGTTCTTTGCCCCAGATTATCGGGATATCAGCCTCTCGAGCATGTTCTACGACCGTGTCGATGTTTTTTATGATCGCCTCGCGACCGCCATCAACCGACCCCGAACCGGAGTACATCGGATGGTCGCTGTCGCTGCCGCCCTCCTGAGCATCAACGACGATCAGTGCTGGTTTATTCCCAATTGGGCTGTCAGTTTGTGGGATCATACAACCATTTTCTTGATCTATAATGATCGGAATAAGCTCTCGGAATATATAAGAAATACACCTATTATTTCATCTTACAAATAAAATTTGTCACGGCGAAGAGCGCCTGTAGATCGTTCGGAAATCGATGATTTTTGTGATGACAAGTATCTCCGATTCTTGAAAGACATGGTCCCGAGGCAATTCATGCTTGTCATCTCTTCGAACAGGTTTGTGCGTGTCATGCTCACTACTACCCCCTCAACCAGACGGCGCTATCGTTACGTCAGGTTGTGATTGTGCTTTTTAATTTTATTTCCGTTCTGAAAGACATCTGGTGACTATCTCTTGACCATTATAGAGTATTGAGTCCTTGCACAACAGGTTTTAATAATTATCTTCAGTTCGATTTGCTATGGCAAGCGAACCGATAACTGATGATGAGTCAGCAACTTCCTCCGAGAACGACGAAACGGGCTCTGATTCTGGATCGTATCCAACAAGCTACGGTGGTATCCACACGTTCCTCCGGGCAGAGGCATGTAAACCGGACGAACTAACTGAAGATGTCGACGTGGGATTCGTCGGCGTCCCCTTCGACGGCGGTGTCACCCGAGAACCTGGGGCCCGGCACGGACCATCGAGTCTTCGTCAGTCCTCGGCGTGGCATGGTCGGCGGTTCCATTCCGAAGACGACTCGGTTACCCTCCCGACGGAACGAACTGCCAACTACGCGGACGTTACGCTACGGGATTGTGGTGACGCCCCTATCGTACCAAACGATATCGAGGCAACCGCGAAAAAAGTAACTGCGTACATCCAGTCTGTCGCCGAACAGACGATGCCGGTGATGCTCGGCGGCGATCACTACCTCACGTATCCGGCCTTCGTCGGCTACGCCAACACCGTCGGGGAAGACGTGGGACTCATCCATCTCGACGCACATTCGGATACGTCTGACAACAGTGACTTGTACGGAAAACATTACCATGGTTCGCCGATGGCTCGAATCGACGAGTCCGAATACGGCAGCTATGACACCCACGCCATGATCGGTATTCGGGGACACTCCCGCCCGTCTTTTCTCGAGATTCTGGAAGAAAGAGATCTCTACGTCGATTACGCAACAGATGTCCACGAGAAGGGAATCGAAGCAAGCATTGAGGGAGCAATCGAACACGTCACCGAGAAAGTAGATCACGTGTACCTGACGATGGATATCGATGTCGTGGACCCAGGTTTTGCACCGGGGACCGGTACCCCGGAACACGGCGGGTTAACCAGCAACCAGTTTTTGCGCGCTGTCGACCGATTAGGGGAGTGTGATGCTATCGGCGCAGCTGATCTGGTCGAGGTTGCACCACAACTGGATAGCAGTAATACGACGTCGCTTCTCGGATCGAACGCACTGAGTCGGTTTCTCGAGGCACAGTTCTACGAACCGTCAGAGTGATACCCTACTGCAGGATCAGGCCGTGATTTGAAATCTAGTGGAGTGTCTCTGGCTCGAATGACCTCGCCTCTTGGGATCAAGCCAGACCGGAGATTTTAGGACACCGTAGAGTGGGTCGGAAGGAACCTGGTGTCTTCGGGTATCGATTGAAGCAGGCACAAAACCTACCACATTGGTCGTGGAATACGCGCTGGAAGGTTGATTTGTCGCCCATCCGCATCGACTCTTGTGTGCGGAAAACTGGCAGTTGACTCGGTGTTCGCCACGGCGAGAATCGGGATCAAACACGTAAGCCGACCGCACCGACACAAACAGAACCACTCCAAGCCGTCACCACGGGAGTAACGGCTTCGTGGCGGAGCCAGTGCAGTCGGTCACAACCCACCCGTCAGGAGTGACCTGCCCGGCTAACACCGGGTGGGAAGCCCACGATGTTAGTCGTGGGAGCCCGTCAGTATGAAACCGCTTGCCGTTTCGAGCAACCTTGCTCCGAGTAGTCACCGAAACATGCAAGTTCCGAACAGCCTCGAGGCACTATCACTGTCTTTTTCTAAAAGACGTGGAGTTCGCTATTGCACGTCATTGTAAAAATACGACTCCAAGAACCGAGTAAGAGCAGTTGCACCTACTAAAGATGTCGTTCCTGCGGGATCTTCTGTCGGAAGCACCTCAACGAGGTCGAGGGCACCAATTGCATCACACTCACCAAGCAGATCCGCTGCACGGAGGAGATCGTTGCTGGTAATTCCGCCGGGGGACGGCGTACCAGTTCCCGGTGCAAACGAGGGGTCGACAACGTCAATGTCGATCGTTAGATATACGTGATCAACCCCGTCGGTCGCATGCTCAATTGCCCCTTGGATACACGCTTCGATCCCCTTCTCATGGACATCTCTCGCGAAGTCTACGTACAACCCCCGCTCTTCGACGATCTCGAGGAATTCCATGTCAGCGTGACCGCGGATGCCGACCATTGCGTGGTTCTCGTATCCACCGTACTCCGTTTCGTCGATTCGAGCCATCGGCGAGCCGTGGTAGTGTTCGCCGTACAGTTCGCTGTCTCCCCACGTGTCCGTGTGAGCGTCCAGATGTATCAAGCCGACATCATCTTCGATTGCGTTAGCATAGCCGACAAAAGCCGGATACGTGAGATAGTGGTCGCCGCCGATCATAATCGGCATTGTTTGCTCCGAGACGGTTTCTGAGAACTCCACAACCGACTCGTAGGTCGCTTTGATATCGTTCGGAACGACGGGGGCGTCACCACAGTCGCGGAACGTTAATTCGTCGTACGCCGCAGTTCGGTCGGTTGCGATGTTGTATGATTCAGTATCTGACTCAAACGTGTAAGAACCCTTCCGTGCAGTTGCTGCACGCAACGCTTCTGGACCGTATCGTGTCCCGGGTTTGTTCGATACCGCGCCATCGTATGGGACGCCGTACACCGCGGCGTCAACTTCGCTGTTCAGTGATTCGGGTTCCGCCGGGTCAGCTCCAAAGAATGTTTTGACACCGGCGTACCCAGGACTATCACGATCTTGGAATTTCTTCTCAGCCTCAGCTTTGGCCATACAACACCATCACCACGGATACACTTAATATACGTACATCAAATAATTCTTGCTACAACACGAAGTCTTAGATACTAAACCGGGCTTTGGACTACGATTGATTAAAGAAAATGGCTAAATAGTTTGTTTAATAAAATACTTACAGAAACGATCGATCAGACGCTGCCGTTCCGACACAGTCGCTTCGTATCGGAACTGATCAATCACTTCTCGTATAAATACGACTCGAAGAACCGCGACAGCGCGTTTGCGCCGACTAATGAGGTCGTCCCTGACGGATCTTCGGTCGGGAGTACTTCGACGAGGTCGAGAGCACCAATCTCATCACACTCACCGAGTAAGTCGGCTGCGCGTAGCAGTTCGGCACTAGAAATTCCGCCGGGCGCAGGAGTCCCCGTCCCTGGTGCGAACGATGGATCGACGACGTCGATATCTATCGTCAGATAGACGTGATCGACCCCGTCGGTCGCATGCTCTACTGCGTTCTGGATGCATGCGTCGATTCCCTTCTCGCGAATATCTTTCGCATACTCAATATGAAGTCCGTCCTCTTCGACCGCCTCGAGGACTTCCATGCGGCTATGTCCACGAATTCCAACCATGGCGTGATTCTCGAGGCTACCGTACTCGGTGTCTGCGATTCGACTCATCGGTGACCCGTGGTAGTGGTCTCCGTAGAGGTCGCTCGATCCGATATCCTCGTGGGCGTCCAAGTGGATGATACCGATATCGTCTTCGACCGCATTCGCGTAGCCGACGAAGGCCGGATACGTGAGGTAGTGGTCGCCGCCGATCATGACAGGCATCGCCTCCTCGGCGATTGTTTCGGCGTACTCGACGACCGATTCGTAGGTCTCGTCGGTACTGTTTGGCGTCACAGGAGCATCTCCACAGTCCCTGAACGTGACCTCCTCGTATGAGGCGGTTCGATCGGTTGCAATGTTGTACCGTTTCTTCTCAGAGTCGAATATGCTGGAATAGCGGTTCGTAGCCGTTCGTACTGCGTCCGGCCCATATCGTGTTCCCGGTTTGTTCGTTACAGCACCGTCGTACGGAACGCCGTATGCAGCGACATCGACTGTACTCTCGAGATCATCCGGCTCTGAAATATCTGCACCAAAGAATGTCTTGACACCAGAATATCCAGGTCTATTCCTTTCTTCGAACTTGGGTGTTGTCTCTGATTTAGCCACAAATAAACAAACGTTCGTACGGACATATACGCTGTTGTTTATGCTATTATTGCGGAATCGCGTTTCGTTGTACACACAGTTGAAATTGCCGTCTATGGGAGGAAGGCTGGAAAATAAGCGCAAGAGAGTCGATTATCGAGATATATAAATAAGAGGTTAGTCTGCAACGTCCGTCGAACAATCAGTGCCGCCGGTCTTCGGGAACAGAGTGCCCGTCGAAACGTAGAGTCCGACGACCAGCGCAACGCCGGCGAACATCGGAAATCCTGCAGACGCGATGTACACCGGAGCGAATCCGATAGTTTCGATCAACGGCAACGCAAGAATTGGGCCGAGTCCACCACCGATATCGCTGAACACGTTTGTTGTTCCGCTCGCCCGCCCCATCCGTTCTTCCGGGGTGAGGTCTGCGAGTAGCGCCATGTAGGGGGCGAGCGTTCCACCCATGCCAGTGCCAATCACCACACATACTGGCGCGAGTTGCCATGCTGAATCCGCCCACGGTAACAGCACGAATCCGACCGTCAGTAAACTCAGAAACACCAGCATGACTGGTACCCGTGACTCCCATGTGTCACTTGCTTTTCCACCAATTAACATCGAAACGGCGGCTGATAGAACTGTTAATGCCATAAATATCCCCGAGGATCCCTGGGCATCGAACCCGAGTGCACCGATACCAGTTGCCTCAAGAAACAAAACGAGCGATGCGAACAGCACACCCATATACGCAAACCAGATGCCGAAGTTCACGACCCCGAGGGTCAAAGTTGGGATACTGGTATCGATATCCCACGGTTTGACCGCCCGACTTGTTCCCTCCTTGACGTGTGTTTCGGGAATTGTTAAATACGCGAGAACAGTAGCGATGACCGCGAAAACGGCCGCCACAAAGAACGCAGCCGACATGCCAACGAGGTCGCTAGTGACGCCTCCAACTAGCAGTCCTGTGGGGAACCCAAGAATGCTGCCACCGCGGATAAGCCCCATCTTCATGCCGCGTGAATCTCCAACGCTGACATTTGCTGCGATGGTGTAGGATGTCGCGAACGTGAGGGCACTGGCAGCCCCGAGAACGATCCGTGATCCAAGGAACCACGCTTCTGGGAGCGGCAGGTACAACGCGATGATATACCCGAATGTTGCAACGGCCTGGATTCCCAGTCCAAGCACGTATGGGGTCCGTGCCCCAAACCGGTCGACGATGGCTCCGGCTGGCGCACTGCAGACAAGCCGTGAAAATCGGTTGGCACTCAGTATGATCCCGACAAGAAATGGTGAGATACCAAGGATTGTTCCAAGCGCCGGGAAGATCGGGAACACGACACCGCCACCGAACCCCGAAAAGAACGTCGAAATAAGCAGGGAGAATATGATAAACCACGACGATCGCTCTGACATTCCCTGCTTATTGTTTTCCTCGTCATTGTCACTCATAGTGATACGCGAAAGGGCGAACCACAGTTTGCCGTGCCGTCGACATGGTTAAAACCGGTCACGAATGTACACCGGTATAGACGGGAACAGCCGATTGAGTGTTGCTATAGCATCTCCAACACCCTCTAGTCGGCCTGACCGAGAGAGATCAGTCGCCGAACGGTGGCCCACCGCGAGTTGGGAGAGTGCAGCGATGTCGAGTCGTACAGCCGAATCCGCTGTAGTTGTCTCACAGTGCCCAACTCCATCGGTTACTGTCAGACGGAATCGACCATCGTTCCAGTCGGCGACAGCGTCGCTGACCGCCAGGACAACATCAGCGTCGAGGTTGGGATACGAGAGTGCAGACAACGTTGATTCGACGTCTACGACGCGAACCATCGGTCCGGTACTGAGTGTACACTCGACTTTGTCGGGCGATTCGAGGAGATCTCGAAATACAGTATCATCCGCCGCGTGGAACGTGATCATATCCGCCTGAGAGTCGTGATTGTAACAGAACGCAAGCACGGCGTGTAACGCCTCCTCATCTGTATAGGCGAACTCTCGGACGTGCATTGTGCGACCGTGGTAGTCACCCGTGAAGCGAAACACGAGGTATGCACGTGGTTCGCCGTTTTTGAACCATGCATAAACGTACGGGTCGTTATCACGACTGTAACAGACACGATGTCGCCACCACTCGGCATCTCGTTCGATCGTCAGCGAGTAGTTGTTCGAAAACGACTCGTAGACCGGAGCAAGGGTATCGAACGAATCGACCCCCAGTTGACGATATTCTCCTTTGGTTCCTAGTGTTTTTGCTGCAAACGACAGTGTCTCTACAGGGCAGTCGTAGTTTCGGACTTCGTTTGCTGTATCCCAACCAAACGATCGATAAAAACCGTAATCGAAGGGACGAAGGATCGAGAAGTGACGCCCTCGTTTCTCGTATTCAACAAGCGTTTCTGACAGTATATCTGAGACATACCCATTCCGTCGGTGTTCTGGTGGGGTAATGACCGACGTTAGGCCTGCGCCAGGGTGTGTTCGACCGCGAACAGAGACGTCGAACCAGTAGTGCCGACAAATCGCAACTGGATCTGCCCCATCGTCAGTGTACAGTCCACGACGATCGCCGATCGGCCGTCTGATGTTGTCAGGGTCGAACTCAACCGGACCGTTCTGTGGCCTGAATCCGTACTGCATATATTCGTAGACCGTTTCCGCTCCGTCATCGTCAATTGGTTTGTATTCTGTCATTTTACCAGAGTTTTCCATCAAGTTTGAAGTCAATGATCATAATCACACCCACCGTCACAGCCATGTAGATTACGCTGATTGCCGCAATCGTTGGATCGTAGCCGTATCGGAGCATCGAGAAGATCAGTATGGGTACCGTTTCGGTCCCCGGGCCGCTCACGAAAAGCGCGATCAGATATTCGTTGAGCGAGATAATAAAGACAAACAATAACCCGATGACGACGTTCGATGCGATCAGTGGGACCGTTACTGTCCGGATCGTCTGCGAACGGGTCGCACCGAGAATTCTCGCAGCCTCCTCGATTGAACCATCGATTTCGTCAAGGCCGGAACTGATCATAATAAACGGGTAGGGAGAGAAGATGATTCCGTGTGCCATGACAATCGCCAGTGACGTCCCCCACAGGTCGATCAGCAGGAAAAACGCCATTAGGCCGACGGCGATAATCACCGGTGGGACGAGGATCGGCAGCACAGCTAGTCCCCAGATCGACTTAGAGTACCGGATATCGTATCGGTTGAGTCCGAACGCTAGTGCACCCCCAAGACACGTCGCGAGGATCGACGATGCGACGGCAACCGTCACCGACAACTGGATCGCACTGATCCAGTTTGCACTCTGTACGATCTCGAGGTAGTACTGCAAGGAGACCCCATCAGGAGGAAACTCCAGGAAATTCCCTGCGGTGACTGAGACGGCAATAATAATCACTAGCGGTATGGCAAGCGCCAGGATCACAATCCCAATATACAGACTCGCCAGCAGTGATCCAATCGACTCCCAGGGGATCGACAGGCCACTCCGAGTCCCAGAATCGGGGGCGTGACTACTGGCCATCAGTCTCACCCTCCGGCGTATCGCCGATGAGTTGATCCGAACCGAGGCCTAAAACCTTCACCGCGATCAGGAAGAAAAAGATCGTGAGGGCGGTCAACACAGCTGAGAGCACAGCCCCGAACGGAACGTTCATCTGCTCGTTCACTTGTTCAGTGATAATAACCGGGAGAGTCCACTCGGACGGGTTTCCAAGCAGCATCGGTACCACGTAGGACCCGATAGCGAGAATAAACACGAGCGCAGTCGCTCCAGCAATTCCGTTCTTTGAGAGCGGAAGGACCACCCATCGGATCGTCTGTAATCGGGATGCACCCAGATTCCGGGAGGCCTCCTCGAGTTTCGGGTTGATGTTCGCAATACTGGTGTAGATAGTTAGGATTGCGAAAGGAAGGAAGCCATACACCATTCCGACGATGGTGGGGATATAGCCGGTACTGCTCGTAATTGGCTCGCTGATCAGCCTGAAATCAAGCAACAGGCTGTTCAGTATCCCGTCCCCTGCGAGTACGACCTGAATGGCGTAAGCACGGATGATCACGGTGATCCACATCGTGGCGACGATCATCAGGAGGAGCCCACGTTTTAACGCAGGAGACTCAACGCGGGCGAGCCAGTAGGCGATCGGGTACCCTAGAACGACGCTGATAACCGTCGTAACGGCCGCGAGTTCGAGTGTCGTCCACAGATACCGGCCGTATATCGGCGAATCGAATAGTCGGGCATAGTGTTCGAGCGTAAATCCAATTTGATAGTATCCCGACCCTTCTCGGGGAAAGAACGTCGTCGCGAACAGGTACAGCGTCGGAATCAGGAAAAAGACGACGAGTAGTGCCACAGGGATACCGATAATTACGTAGCCAAGGTTGTCTTTGGCGCTGTTTGGGGTAATATCGAGGAATCGCTCACCGATCCTGGTGGTTTTGCTACTCACTCTGGTACACCCCCATCGCTGGTTCGGATACATCCGTCTCCACCGGGGGTTCCGGATCGGGAATAACACAACACTCTGATGGGTCAAAAAAGACCTGGACCGAATCACCCTCGGTCGCTAGTTGCCCCCCAGACTGATCTTCTACGATCAACTGTCCGGCCTGCTCTGATTGAATGTAGTATCTGGTAACTGACCCAAGGAGGTGGACAATAGTGACTGTCCCAGTCAGTGTATTGTCTGCCTGTGAATCCGACGGCCGTGACATCATCAAGTCTTCTGGTCGGATCAGTATCTGAACCGACGCTCGCGTTCTAAACGATGTATCATCGACAATGAACTCGCCAGCGTCAGTTGTGACGACAGACTCGTCCGGACCCGTTTCGGTAACCGTGCCCGCGAAAAGGTTGGATTTCCCCATGAAGTCAGCGACGAACGTCGACTTGGGATCGTTGTACACTTGATTGGGGGTACCAATCTGTTCGAAGTGGCCATCATTCATGATGACGATCCGGTCGGACATCGTCATCGCTTCCTCCTGGTTGTGCGTCACGAATACGGTAGTGACTCCGAGTTCCTGCTGGATTTTCGTGAGTTCGGTCTGCATCTGTTCACGGAGTTTCTCGTCAAGTGCTGACAGGGGTTCATCAAGGAGAAGAATCTCGGGTCGCAACGCGAGCGATCGAGCAAGTCCAATCCGTTGTTGTTGGCCACCGGAGAGTTGCTCGGGATATCGGTCCGCCGTTTCAGGCATCTCGACAAGTTCCAGCATCTCTTCGACCCGATCGTCAATTTCGGACTGGCTGAACTTTTCGTCGGCGACTTTCATACCGTAGGAGATGTTCTCTGCGACGGTCATGTGCGGAAACAGCGCGATCGACTGGAACACCATCCCGATATCACGTTTGTTCGGAGGCAAGAATGTAATATCCCTCCCGTCCATCTCGATTGAACCGCTCGTTGGCTCGATGAAGCCAGCAAGCATCCGTAGTGTGGTCGATTTTCCGCAGCCACTCGGGCCGACGAGTGTGACGAACTCGCCGTTTTGAATATCGAGTTCGACTCTGTCAACTGCTTTCACCCGGCCGTCGTAGACCTTTGTTAGCCCCTTCAGGCTGAGATGGGGATCAGCACTCATAGTACCATCTCCCTCCAGGTTTCTTCGAGGAACTCCTCGTTGTCGATTTTCGCCTGATGATTCGGACGAATCGCCGCATCGACACCGGGACCGAAGATGCGATCTTCTAGCTCTTCGTCCATATCGAGAAGTTCGTCTTCAATTGTGGGATACGTATACAGGTTTTCGCAGATGTTCTGCTGGACTTCGGGACGGAGCGTGTAGTTGATGAACTCGAGGGCTTCCTCGGGGTAACTCGTCGATTCGAGGATTACCCAGTTTGCGTCGTTCTGGATTGCACCCTCATCTGGGAAGTTCGTAGAGACCGGAGCGCCGTCGTCTTCCATCACTAGGGTCACGTCATGAAATAGCGATGCGACCTCGACGTTTTCATCAAGGAGTGCCTGCTGGGCTTCTGCTTCTCCGTCGTACCATACCCCGACGTTGTCGGTCGCCTCTTGGATCTGCTCGATCACTTCTACGAGGCCGTCTTCCGTGTCTAACATTTCTGGACCATCAAAGAACATCTCGGCAGTGATATCGAGCATCGTCGTTTGTGAATCCTCGCCCAATGCCCACGTGTACTCTTCTTCCCAGAGTGATTCCCAGCTGGTAACTTCCTCATCAAGCATGTCTGTTTGTGTGACAATCGTCCCGAACCAGCCGTACGCACCCACACCCGTTACCTCCCCCGAGTCGTCGTGTGAAATCAGGTCATCGACCACGTTATCGATGTTGTCGACGTCGCTTTCCTCGTAGGTATACCAATTCCCCAGTCGTTCGCCGCGTATTCGATTTACAGGTGTTGCTGCGACGAGGTCGATCGGTGCTTCTCCGGCTTCTACCGCTGATTGCAACTGAAGTGGCTCCGATGCACTCGTCCCTGAACTACTCTCAACCGGAATCCCAGTGTCCTCGTGAAACGGTTCGATGAGGTGTTCATCTAGAACTTCCTGAAAGACACCCCCAAAAAACTCTACTTCGAGTGGATCACTTTCGGTCGGTTCGGTAGCTTCATCCCCACCGAGACAGCCAGCCAATCCGACAATCGCTGCCGCAGAGCCTGATTTGAGTAATTCTCGCCTTCCGATGTTATGCTTGTTGTTCGTTGTCGCGTAGCCGCTCATACTAACGTAGTGTACAATAATACTGGACTATATTATGCTTCTGTGCATATGGGCTGAGATAATACAATTGGCTGGATAGTATACCGTGACAGTAAGGCCAACAGTATCTGTTCAAATACTATGCTGTTGTAGATTTTCTGGCAAAATAATACTATACCTTAAAATCGCATGTTTATACCAGTCAGTTAGCATCATAGCGTATATTTAGTAAAACCGTTGAGAATTTCTTCATCCGACTTTCGTAGTTGTTTTCCTTGGAACTGGGCTGTTCGGAGATACTGTGTGCGCTCGTCCGTTGAACTGGTTCGATATGTTGAGAGCCGCGGTTACAGTCCCTGCGCCTGATGAGCGTGCGATTAGTCATCTCTGAATGTGGATTGAATGGAGGGAAAGTCCATAGAATGGGTAGTGTTCTGTTAGGTCTTACTGCAGTCTGACCCAGTTCCGAAAGCCGATTTGACCGAGTTCGACGCTTGACGGAGCAGTACTTTACCGCAACCGCAAGAGGGCCTCGAGCACGCCACCACCGAGACAGAGGGCCTTGTCCGAGACTTTCGTATAATCGACGTCGGCTCGAGGGTCGACGTCGCCGAGTTTCATTCCCTCAGAGACAGCGAGTCCATCGTGGACGAGCCCGCGGACGACACCACCAATCTCGGTGGTGACGGGTTCGGCATCGATGGAGCCGACGACGGTTTCGGCGTCGACGATCTCACCGAGTTCAACGGCTGTCTCCCAGGTTCCGGAGACGGGTGCACGGAAGACGCGTTCGTGCGTATAGCCCATCCGCTCGCCCGGTTCGCCGTCGTGTGGACTGGCAGTTCCCTCGTAAATGACGTGGCCGAGTTCGTGGCCGCGGTCGGTTTCGACGACCGCATCGACGTCGACGCCCGCGTCGAACCCGGGACCGAGTCCGACCACGACGTCTGCTAGCTCGCGGTTGGTCCCGGTATCCCACTTTCCTTTGGCCATGATCGCGTCGACGACGGCAAACGCCTCGAGTTCGTCGATTACCTTCGCACTTGGATCTTCGATAACCGGAACCTCATCAGCTGCAAGGGTGGCGATGGCGTCGTCGATCGTGTTGACTCGCCGTCCCCTCACACCCTGGACGGTCACTACTTCCTCGTACATTGCTGTGGCGAACGCGACTGCCCGCCGGACGACCGTTGGCGTTGCTGTTTCGGTGACGACGATCGGGAATCCGGCCTGATGCAGACGGTAGATAACGCCACTGCCGAGGTCGCCGCCACCACGGACGACCACCAGGTCCTCGAGTGAGTGACTGGTCGTACGTCCACCGGATGCATCGTGTCGATCCCGGTGTACCTCCGCGAGAATCGAGAGTGCAACGTCTTCGGGGCCACCGCCGCCGAGATCGAGGCCGACGGGTGCCCGAACGTGGGCGAGTTCTCGATGGGAGTAGCCGTCCTCGAGCAGTGATTCGAAGATGTGATCGGCTTTTTGTTCGCTGGCGA
>LKMJ01003330.1_pt1 | contig 14889 bp, 23 predicted proteins | sample 643391 | NCBI WGS metagenome assembly LKMJ01 (sample SAMN04112250, study PRJNA286221) | soda lake metagenome | biome: soda lake; feature: Kulunda Steppe; material: water; isolation source: sample PL-Br10 brine of Picturesque Lake | place: Russia: Kulunda steppe | collected 2010-07
CCGAAGCCCGAGTGCAGGAGCCGCCACCGCAGGAGCAGCAAAAGGGTCCCGGCCCACTTGACCCCGATGCGCCGGCAGCTGCTGCTGTTCTGCACCCGCCAGCTCCCCAGGCCCCCACAACTGCATCCCCTGGCGTCCCTTCCCCTCATGCTCTGCCTGCTCCAGCCCACCCAGCTCCCCAGGCCCCCACAACTGCTTCCCCCGACGTCCCTTCCCCTCATGCTCTGCCTGCTCCAGCCCACCCAGCTCCCCAGCATGCCCAGCAGCGCCCCGCAGCCCCTCAGCCAGAAGCCGATGCCCAATTGCACGCCACCGCTCCCCCCCCTCCGCCCCCTGCTAGGCAGCCGCCTGCCGCTGCTGCTGCACCCTCATCCCCTGCACCCCCTCAGCCAGCAGTTGCAGCATCCCCTGTGCAGCAGCCCCCTGCCCCAACCCTGCCGTTCGCCTCCTCTCCTCCTGCGCCCGCGCAGCAGCACCTCCAGGGCTCTGCCCAGCCGCAGGTCCAGCCCTTGCAGCCACCGCTGCAGCAACAGCAGCTGTCATCCACCGCCAAGGCACCTGCCAGCCGTTTAGTCCGGCGCTCCAATCTGCCCGCGCCGGGCTCCGCCCTCCTGGCCCCAGCCGCCCCTGCCTCCCAGCCACCTGCCCCGCCTGCTCCTGCTGCCGGTCTCGCAGCAGCTGCGCCCTCCCCGTCGCCTCCCCCACCCTCCTTGCAGGCAGCCCTGGGTGGTGCTCTGCAGCCACCCCTGGGCATTGCCGCAGGTGTGTACGTGCGTGTGCGTGCGTGCGTGTGTGCGCGCGCGCGTGTGTACGTGCATTCTCGTGCGTGCGTGTGGTGTGTGTGTGTGTGCGCACATGTGTGTATGCTCGTGCACACACGCACATTGCCTGCACATGCTCAGGTTAGCGCTTAAGCGCTCTGTGTGCACATGCACACATGCATCTCCAGCCTGGGAGGACCAAATCATATGGCCCATATGCTGCCTTGCACATGAAAGTGGCCCTAGCCCACGCAAGACCAGCCAGTAAATCCAAGGACGCTTGGTGCACTGCTCCACCCTTGGGGGCGCCCCCTTTCGTGCGCTCTCCTTTAGCGTCTCTCTCCCCCCCTCATACGAGCACTCTTTGCCCCTCTCTGCACATGCATGAACCAACCGAGACGCGCTTGTGCTGATCCTGGACCGTGCTGTGTATCAACTACACCATGCCTCATGTCTGCTAATCCTTTTGACCCTGCGCACACGCTTACAGACACACACATGCACATCCACACCCGCAATTACACACACAAACACATGCGCACACATGCACATCTGTGTGTGCAGATGTCAAGCCAGCCATTAGCCGCCGTGCACTCCTGGCAGCACGAGGGCACCCAGGTGTGTGGCAGGCAGGGCAGGGCAAAAGAGGGGGACAGGTTGTGCAGGCCTTGGAGGCGTGCTTTGATGCCTTCTGTGTGAATGGGGTCCCGAGGAGGCGCTTTGCACCAAGGGCACATGCACTTCAACGCTCTTGAGGGGGGGGGTGCACGGTACAAAGCTACCTGGGGCCGCGAGGTGGTGTGCATGTCTGTTGCCCCGTCTGGCAGCATATGCACATGCCTGGCTGCCGGAAGTGGGCGACCAATGCGGTGGCAAGGCTGGGAACGACACACCCTGGAGCGATGCGCCTGGAGCCAATTCAGGGCTTTGGGGCTGGCAGCCGCTTTTGCCACAGCCCACCAGAGGTACATGCCGCTTGCCACAGCAGGTACATGCCGCTTGCCACAGCTGCTTACCACAGCCCACCAGGTACATGCGAATGGGTCAGACACGGCTGTGACTTACACTGTAGGCAAAGAACGGCTGCTGATCAGGGGAGGTGGCATGCGCATGCCAAGTTATGTGTGTGTGTGTGTGTTTGTGCGAGTGCTTGTGCGTGTGAGTGTGTGTGCATGCGTGCGTGCACGCGTACGTGTGCATGTGAAATGTGCACATGCTTTTGCGTGTCTCCCGCGCTTGCTCCTCTCCTTCTGTGCCGTCCCCCGCCTTCTCCATCACTCTCGGTACCTCTTTGCCATGCCGCGCTATCACTTTCAAAGTATCCGGGCCACAAGCCCCTGCATCAGATGGCTCATGCGTGCACATGCAAGTGCACATGGACACACGTGCACTGCCTTGTTTGCAGGCGCTGCCCTTGTGCCCGGTGGCCTCCTGGTACCAGACCACAAGCCTGCGCAGCCAGTAAGCTCAGCCTGCCTTGTCTAGACACATCAGGGCCGCCTCTTCAAGACACATCAGAGGCCGCCTTGTCTAGACACAGCAGAGGCCGCCTTTTCTAGACACAACATTGTCTAGACACAACAGGGTTGCCTTGTCTAGACACAACAGGGTTGCCTTGTCTAGACACAGCAGGGTTGCCTTGTCTAGACAAAACCAGCATATGCCGCCTTGTCTAGACACAACAGGGTCGCCATGTCTAGACACAACAACCCGCTTTGTCTGGACACAACAGGGGCAATTTTGGAGTGAATCCAGAGATGGATGTGGGGTGTCTATGACACATAAGGTACATACCCCCTCAGTTGGCTGCAGCCATCGCTGCCCAGCCTGGCATGTGCAGCACGTTCGCTGCACACAGCACCATCTACTATGCGGTGCCCGAGGCATGTACACTCCAAAACAGCAATAAGTTTCTGCACACCATTGAAAGGAAGAGAGCAGGCCAGGATGCTGAGTGGTGCATGCGCATGGGCACACGCAAATATGCACACCCACACACCCGGACATCCACATGTGCATACGCTCACACCCACACCGAGCACACATTTGCACACAACCAAGCTAAACTCACACACCCAGCTTTGTGGATCCACTGCACAGGGCCAGGAGAGCGGGCCAGGCTCCTCGGCCCCCAATTCCAGCCGCCGTGCACGCCTGGCTGCTGCAGGGCCTCCAGGTGAGTCCAGTTAGACGAACAAATGGCATTCCATGTAAGACATGTAAGAATGGAGACTTGTGGGGGGATGGAGAGAGGTTGCCCCAAGATGGGGCACAAGCGCGTCCTGCCGCACATGGTGCCAGAGGCTCCTGCTGCTGCCCCACCCACCCCCAACCCCTTGGGTTGAGGCATGTTGTGGGCTTTGCATCACTTGTGCATGAGGGGAAGCGCGTAAGTTGGGCTGCAGCACGCACGTCTCATGGCAATTTCAGCGCAGAATACAGAGCGGTGCTCAGGGCCTGCCCCTTGGCAGCTCTCCAGCAGCTCGAGTTGCTGCTGCTTTTTGCTGCTGCTGTTGCAAGCAGCTTGTCAGACCAGACGTCCCACGAAACACTCAAGGCCGTGCTGTCTTGGCCACAGCACATGAGGCTGCTGCTGTGTTGTGGAGCCATGGTCAGTGCCAGACGCTCAATGCAAGTATGTGTGTGTGTGGTCCTTTTGTTCAGGGGCTGCACTGCGGACATCGCCATCGCCATCGCCACCTGTTGGATGCCCCAGCTCTGGTCATGGAGCACCTGCCAGCAGTGGAGGGGCCCCTAGGTCCAGCAGTGTATGACAGCAAGCTCGCTGCTAGAGCGGCTTGCAAATCCTGTTGGTGGCAGGATCCAGAGAGCCTTCCAGACAGAGAAGAGCTCCAAGCTTGTGGCACTGCTTGCTGGCAGCAAGCAGATAGCCTGTGTGCTCTGGACCCTCAACCAAGGGGCCTCCAGAAAGGACCCTCGAGAAGCCTTGGGAACTTCGAAATGAAAGAAAATACCATGAGAAAATACAGACAAGCTTTGTTGGCAGTTAAGCTCCTTATATGAATTGAAGGAAACGAGCCATCCTCAATACTCTCCTTGCCCTCTGGCAGAAGCCTTCATCCGCCAGTGGCAGCTTGAAGCATAGTAAGCTGGGCTGGCTGAGGCTGCCCAGATCTGAATCAGATCTTGGCTATGCTTGCATATTTCAAAACCAATCAGAACTAAGTTATAATCCAGATTAGGTCCAAGTTGCAGGCCTTCTAGGTTTCAGCTCAGCTGCCCTTGTTCGGCGGATACAGCTATGTAACCTAACGTAACCTGCAATTCAGAGCGTGATCAGAATATCGAGAATAGAATGAATCTGTCCTGAGGACAAAATCAGGATGAAGCACACTTTCCTACATACTAAGTGATATTCAGGCAATCAACCTGATTGAAATCCCTTGAAACCTGATTGATATGGTGCTGATTGAATTAAATCAAGGTATGTGACCGCTTTAAATGTGACTTCAATCACATTCAATTAGCTTTTATCATAGTGTAGCTTTGAGTACTCCACTAACTTAAGCAAACCTGACTCAGTAAGTCGGACTTACTAAGTTCTAGTAGAACTGGATTGCAACACTGCGGAAATGTGGCATTCATTCATTCGTGGCATGAGCACAGTCAAAATACAATAAAACTCACAAACATGAGGAGGGCTGAATTAAATACAGGTTTTCATGACCCTCTCTTGGGGGTTTGCCTGGTGCTTGCACCAGCTGTGAACCTCCCCTTACATGTGCGCCAACTGTTGGCAGGGTGACCCTCAGGCTGTGGATGCCTTCCTTTTATTCAACAAAGTAAGTGTAAAGTTCACAGATTCAGATGGTCCCCAATGTCAGCGTGTGGGGTGAATCTGCACCTTATAATTTGAAAAAACATGGGTTGAGACAGATTGAAGAAGTGCTGCTGTTGATGATTGATGGGCCCCATCATCAGCCTGACTTTCTCTCTTTGTACAAGCACCAAGCTGGCACCAGATGCAAGGGCACGTGTCTAACACGCACGGCAAGAGGCCAAAAAGCAGCTTACGCCACAAGCCCATCTGACGGTGCCTCTGTACGCACGGGCGCACGGCTTGTGCCCTGCAGAGTGACAAGGGGGGCTCAGCAGTGCCTCTACGCCGTGCTGGCAGCCATTGGGCACAATCCAGGGCGGGGGCCCCTCAGGAGCCCCGCAGGGCCCACCAAGCAGCCACTCACGGGGGCCCCACCAAGCAGTCATCCACAGGGGCCTCAGGCAAGGCTTGCCAAGCAGCCACTCACAAGCCGACCTGTACCTGGCGGATGGCCACCCCATGGCCATGGCCGGAGCCCGGCCGACTCCCCCCCCTCTCCGCCCCCATCGCCCTGCTGGCCATCACGCTGCTGCTGCGTGCACTGCCCTGGCTGCGCGCGCTCCCCGGCCGGCTCTCCCCGCCCCCTGCGCCCCCCGCCGTGACGCTGCCTCTGAGCGCCGAGGCCGTGGGCAGCCGCACCCCTGCGGCTGCAGCCATGCTGCCAATGCGCACACCCGGGTGAGCTGCCGCTAGCTGGGCGAGCTCTGCCAGCATGGCGCGCGTGACCTGCGTGAGAGTGCAAACACACGTGCAGGTCTGTGGCCAGGGCACCAAATCCATTTGCGGGGTGGTCCCTCATAGCATAAGGATCTTTAGGGGGGCTGGCTGAGTTGTACAGACCGGCTGCTGTTGAGGCTGCCGCTGCTGGAGCCGCCTATCACCAGGGGTGGTCACAGGGGCGCACATCCCCTGCCTCTTATCAGAGAGCACCTGTGCCTCTTATCAGAGAGCCTGCCCCACCGGAGGGTCCACCAGATTCTAGTGCACACATTCCCTAAGGGCTGCACAACACAGGGGTCTGGGCCCAGAGCACAAGCCACTCCCTGCTCTGCAAGGAGCCGATCCAGCAGGTCACTGAGGTCAGCCAGGCACTGGCAGGAAGGGTGGTGAGCATGCGCACCTTGAGCCTGCCTGCCCATCTGGGGCAAACAAGCAGAGTCGTACACACACGCACCCGCGCTTGCGCACATGCACAAGCAGAGAAAAATATCCGGACACACTCCCACACAGCTGTGCGCCGCCCCTGTACCTCACGCATTTCCGCCAGCGTCGCCTCCTTGGCAAGCGGGGGCAAGCCCTCTGGCGGGGGCTGAGCGCCAGGGGGCGGCAGGCCCAAAGCCAGCGCGGCGCGCGCACTTGCACGCCGGGCGCGGGCCAGCTTCTCTGCCTGCTCGTCCGCCTGCCTCTCAGCCTCCTCCTGTGCGTGTGAGCACAATTGCAAGCCCAGAGTAAGAGGAGCGTGGGGGAGGGGTTGAGCTGGTCACAGCCGCATGAAGAGCTGCAGCCCTGGGCTTGCAAGTGCAACGCCTGGGAGCTGTAGTACAGCTCGGGCAGCTGCAGTACAGCCGCCAATCCAAAGTGCTGCCAGCAGACTTCAGCCTCATGCACATTTGCACGCACATGTTTGCATGTTTGCGCATGCACATGGTGTGTGTGTGTGCGTGTGCGCACGTGCACGCGTGTGAACATGTGTGTATGCGCTCCACGTGCGCATTTGTGACGCCTGCCATACCTTTCGCCGCATCAGGTCCTCCGTCACCGCCGATAGCCCACGCTGTCCGGCATTCAGGGTAGCCAGCCGGCTGGACAGTTGCGCGCAGTCCGCGGCCAGCACCGCCTCCTCCTGCCGCTTGAATTTGAGCTTGTCGTACACACGGTCCAGCTTCTCCCTGCGGCGTGCGCGGCGGCGGCAGCAACGGCGGGTGGGGGGGGGCCCTGGCCCGGCTGGCTGGTGTGGCGCATGCGCACATGCACGGCAGCTGTGGCCTGCAGCAGCTAGATGTCCGCAGGGCTCCTCAGGAGCTTCCAAACCACTGCATCGTGCACGCCTTGCGTGTAGTACAGGCCATGGAGCACAGCAACTGCTGCTACTAACGGCGAGGTCATCAGTATGCAGCAGCGCCTGCCAGCAGTGACTGCTAGCCCTGCCCAGCCTTTGCCCTCACCTCAGCGCTGCCCGCTCGTTGAATGCTGTGCTGGAGTCAACCTTGAGGAAAGAGGATGCGTACTTGCCGTTGCTGCCCATGCACTGCAGAGCGCGCAGCATGGTGGTTGTTCAGGTGTGTGGATGTGTGGCTCCGGCAATGTGAGGGTGTGTGTCTGTGTTTGCAGGCGTGCGTGTGCATGGCGGAGAAAGTTGGTGTGTGGGAGGAATATGCGTGCCTGTTGGCAAAGACAGCGTGAGTTGTAAGGGAGGGGGACAGGGTGCTCAAGCTGCCACTCTTCATCATGCGTGCAGCACTTGGGGCAGAGTCTCACACCACTGAGCGGTTGGGGAGCCGTGGTTTGGCACTCCTTGAAGGCGCGGCACACCTACATGAGCGCTTGTGCCTGTGCAAGCACGCGTCTTTGCCAGCTTGTACCTGTGCAAGCATGCACCAGGTAAGTTCAGCCCGGCCGGGCCCCGAGGTATTGACTAATTTTCGGCCAGCACCGAACATCGTGCGCCCATGCAACCTTGCACTTGCGCCAGCTTGAGCGCCTGGGCGTGCACGCACCTGCAGGAGCGTGGCCTCCAACGCAGCCACCTCCTTCTCTGCACGCACCTGCAGGAGCGTGGCCTCCAACGCTGCCACCTCCTTCTCTGCCTTGCGAATCTTGGCATCCAACTCATCCCCCTGCGCGGCAGTAGAGTTCCAGTGCAAGCGTCATGGGCAAGCAGCTCCTCCACCTGCGTGGCAGCAGGGTTCTGGCGCCTGCGCCATGGGCAAGCAGCTCAAACCCCAGCGTGGCAGCAGGGTTTTGGTGCATGCGCCGTGCGCCATGGGCAGCCAGACATGCCTCACTGGCATTGTGGCCACAGCCTCTAGTGCCCCCATGCACACACGCTGCATCTTCCCTCGCGCAGCGTCGCCACTGCCACAGGAGCAGCTGAACATTCTGGAACAGTTGTACACACCAGCACACAGGGCACCCCCGAGGCCTTCGGTGCAGAAATAGTGTGCAGGCCCCCTGCAGCAGCCGGACCGCTTTTGCTGAAAATGCAGACCAAGGCTCAAGCCCCCAAAGGAGCACACTGCCAAGAAACACGCACGCACACACACATCCAACGCACGCGCAAATGGACGCAGCCTCATGGTCCCATGCAAGAATTCACAGGAGGAAGGCGCACGCGCACACACACCTCTCGCTGCAGCTCCTCGCGCTCCTGTGCTGCCTTGATGACGTAGTAGGCCTGCGTGAAGGGCTGGCCGTCCGGCCCCACCTCCTCTGGGCCGCCCTGGTGCTTCTTGTTCATGACCTCAAACTTGGCCTGAAGCTTCTCCACCTGTTTTTGTGTATAGAGTGTGTGTGCGTGCGTGCGTACGTGCGCATGCAGTGTGTGTGCGCGTGCGTGTACATATGCGCACATGCAAGTGCGTGCACAGCATTTTATCTGCGCATGCAGCACTGAGCGCCATTGCCCGCACATGCCGGCGTGCGCGGGGGCGCTGCAGCGCAGCATGTGCAACCACACACGCACGCATGCATGCATGCAGTTGAGGGGACGCTGCGACGCGGCAGGCAGGGGGGGAATCGTGTGGGAGGCCCCAATGGGTGCGCTCTGCCAGAGACTAGACGGCCCACAGGTGGGAGGTACGGCAGCTTTGTGCGCAGCACGGCGTTTGAGGCACGGCAGCTTTGCGCGCAGCACCGCGTACGAGGCTGCTCCCACAGAAGGGGAACTCGCTGGTCAATAAGTGTGAGGGAGGGAATCCCAGAGCTGATGGAACGGAGAGGAAGAGAGTGAGAGTGGGGAGGAAGACAAGGGGCAAGGAGGTGCAGTGTGCATGCAAGCCTTTGCCTGCCCAATGACCTCATCCAACAGCAATCTCACACGGCGACGTTGGTGGCCAGCCCATGCAGCCGTGTGGTGCTGAGACATTGCCACACCTCTCCCCATACATTCAGCTCTCGCCCCCCAGGAATGCACTCACAGGTACACACAAAAAGGCACATGTGTGCGCGCACTGCACACCCTGGTGGCGTGTTCTTGCAGCTCTAGTCTCTAGTGTGGACCTGCGTGCATCCTTGCGCATGTGCCCACCCAAATATGCTCAAGGAAAATCACACACATGCGCTTTTGCCAACATGCTCATGGGGAGTCAAACACCTGTGCGCACCACCACCCCTGGTTGTGTGCTCCAGCCTTCATGAGCCTGAAAATATCCTCATACATATAGATCCAAACGCTCCCATGAGCGAGCATGCACACACACACACCTTGGTGGTGCGTTCCCGCAGCTCCAATGTAAGCCTGTGGATGTCGTCGCGCAGCAGGCGCAGCTCCGCGCGTAGCCCGTCCCTGTGCACCTCAACCTGCACCATGGGCCATGCGCACAGCCACAGCTGTGTGAGAGAAGCGCAGGAGCCACGCAGCGCGCACGCCATTCTTGGGTTTGGTGGGGCGATAAAGCTGCGCAGGTGCGCAGCCCTCTGCTCTGGAGAGATGGCCAATGGGATGCAGCTGTGGATTTCTGCAGAGTGGGGGTGTGTGTGCTGCATGGGGCAAGCAAGCCCTTGCCTAAATTGAGCCCATAGGCCTTTGCAGCAGTCACTGTACAGAGCAGGTCTGATGAGGGGTGATCGGACCTGCATGGTGTGATCACGTAGGTGCAAGGCTCAGGTTCTTTCTTACACAGTGCATGGAGTAGCATGGAGTAGGATGGAGTAGTAGGGGGTGACCTCTGCAAGCATAGCTGGGAGGACTAAGTCCACTCAGCAAAGTATTGCGGCCGCCAGCCCCTCCCCATAGCCAGCCCTCCCGCACACACAGCGTGCGCAACTGCATATGCCGCAGACCCACAAGGGAGTGCACTCTTTTTGATTTCTTGCACAAAGCAGCACACACTCCCATTTCCGTATAGCTCAGCTCAGCTCCCTTCCTGCAACTATAGGTGCACAAATACATATGCATGTTAGTGCCCACATGCACATCTACACGCATATTCACTCTCCACCCCCCCCCCTCTCCCCTTATCTTTTCCCCACCTCATGCCTCCTCTCCTGTGCGCTCATCTTCAGCTGGTATTTCCTATTCTCCAGGCTGAACACCTCGTCCGCGTGCAGCGCCAGGATGTCTCGCAGCCGCCGCACATCCTGCTTGTGCGTGCATGTGTGTGTGCGTATATGTGCGCGTGCGCATGCAGGTCCTCATGCGCACCCATGTTCCGCAGCTGCAGCAAATCCCGCTTGCAGCAGGCACAGCTTTTGTTTGCAGCAAGCACACAGAGCATGCGTACTGGGTGTGAGCTTGTGCAGAGGCATCTGACTTGACCCTGGCAGCGCACGCATGCCGTGAGCCTCTGTTCCAAGGCAGGCTCCGGCACACAGTGCGGCCCATCTAGGCTTCTGCGCTGCCCCTGCTGCAATGCTTGCCTACACCTGTGCGCTGTGCCATCCAGTTGCGCACAAAGTATGGGGGCACGAGATGGTCACGCGCACGCGCAAGTGCGCCCGCACCCCTTCTCAGGCCGGCACGCGCGTGCCAGGTGGCTGCGGTGCGCCAGTAGACAGCCCCTTATGTACACAGCACAGCAAATGGGCAAGGTGCTGCGCATGCGCGCTTGTGCTGAATGGAAGGGCCGGAGCCACGGCAAGCGCTCCCGCAGCCCAGACTCGACCATATACCTTGTGCAGCCATGGCGCGCCCAGGCCGGCGCCCCCACATCGTGCCCCCCATCACACAGGCGGCTGCGGTTCCGCTTGATGCGCCAGGACATCCCAGTGCATCAGTGTCCCCTCGTGCGCCAGGACCCCCGACCTGGCGCATCCAATGTGCGCTGCTTGGGCCTCCCAATACGAGCGACGGCCGCGTGGTCAACAGCACTCTCTCCCATGGGCAGTCCCAACTCTGCGGCATGCGAGAGCTGCGCCGGCACTGGCAGTGCCCAAAAGCGCACCCACCGGCCCCATGTATCTCAACACGCGCTTGTACTGTCCCACAGGGCGTCAAGTAGGTGCTCGCGGGCGGCTTGCACCCGACCCCACCCACCAGCTTCATGACATCGTGGTCGACCAGCGCCTTCTCCTTGTCTCCGACAGCGCCCTTGACCTGGCGCACCGCCATCTCCACCTCCAACTTGAGCGTGCGGATGCTCTCATCAATCTTGGCCTGCGGGAGGCATGCGCATGAACGCGGAGAAGGGGGCGCCGCCAAAAAGTGCACAATGAGCGCTTGAGCGCAACCCCCATGCGAGTGCAGCCGCACTTGAGCACGCGCATCTGTGCATGTGTGTGCATGCGCATGAGGGTGCTTGGATGGATTCATGTGTGTGCATGGGTGCATGCACGCGCGGGCATGCTCGTGCACGTGCATGCATGAGCCTGCGCCCATGTATGGGCAGGCATGTGTTTGTAGGAAAATGGTTCTGTTTCTGTGCTGCGCTTGCTCAGGACCCTGAGGCAGCGCTTCAGCATCCAGGGGGCAGAGGCTCCCTTGCACGGGGCGAAGCAAGCTCATCAGACCAGCACCAGCGCTGAACCCCTGCCTCCCCTCCTGCCTGGCAAGGGTTTGCACCAGGCCAAACCGCCGACTTGGGCCTAGGCAGGCAACCTCGCTGAGTTGCCACTGGGCAGGCTGACCCGCTGACTTGCCTCTGGGCAGGCAACCCTACTGATTTGCAGCTTGGCCAAACACTGCTTGGTTTTCCCCAGGCAGAGCGCGTAGGTTGAGGATTTGGGTCCCAGCAGCGGGGCCCAGGTTCTGCACAGGACTGCACTCACCCTGTCGGCCTTGAGGGCAGCGTTGGCACGCTGCACGTGTAGCAGATCCTCCTCGCTGTGCTTGACCTGCACACAACCAATGGGCATGCCGCCAGACGCATACGGGGCAGTGCGTTACTGCTTGCGCGAGTGTGTGCATGCGTATGCGCGCCCAAGTATTTATGTGTGTTTGCATGTGTGGGTTTGTAAATGCGCGCGCAAGTGTGTGTATGAGTGTATGCGTGCGCCTGCGTGTGCATGCGCAAGTGTGCATGTGTGTGTGCATACGCGCGTGCGTGTTTGCTGCAGTGCCCTGTTGCTACTGTGGTTATGGTGGAGTGGTGGCTGTGGTGGTGCCAAGCTCGCTGCCAATGATGATCCAGGCAAGGGGCTGCTGCATGTTTGTAGCTCCACACGGCCCCAACACCACAGCTTTCATGCGCCAGCAGAGAAAGCGACCAGTCCGAACACTGCTGCGTCTCTGGCATGCGCACGTGCATGCCAACTGTGGCTTTGCTCCCCCATATTTAAGCTAACACACGGCAGAGCGCAAACAAGTGGAGCCACATGGGTGGGCCACAGGGCAGGCCACGCAACAGGAGCTGCAAAGAGCAGCGGCTGTGCATGAAAGCTGCCAAGAGCAGCGGCTGTGCAACGGGGGCTGCAAAGAGCAGCGGCTGTGCAACGGGAGCTGCAAAGAGCAGAGGCTGTGCAATGGGAGCTGCAAAAGGCAGAGGAGTTGGGGACAAAGGGCAGAGCCTCAATCAGCAGGCCTGCAGCCCCGCAGCCCTGCAGTAGGCAGCACGGCCGTCCAGGATGGCATGCATGCATGCATGCCAGGCAGTGCGCGCATGCCTGTGCGCGTGCGCACCTGCTCCAGGAGCATCGCGTGCTCCGCGTTGACCTTCTCCAGCACGCCCGTGAGCTTGGAGATGCGCGCGTTGAGGGCGCGCGCCTCCTCATCGCTGCGCACGCCCCCTGCGCGGGCCACCTGCAGGTATACAGCACACAACGGCAGGTGGTTTGCAAGGCTGGGCAGGATTGGGCTCTGGTGCGTCACGCGGCCATGGAGAACTCGGGTGCTGCAGACGTGGGTGGCGTGAGGGGCCTGCACAGGGCGCTGGGGCAGAGGCGCATCAAGAGCCCTCAAGAGCACCCACAAGCAGGAGAGCCGGCCCAGGTGTGGGAGCACGCAGCAGCGGGAGCAGCCATCCTAGCTTGCACACACATGCTCGCGAGCCGCAGAGCGCGCACCTTGCGCTCCATCTGCTGCAGCTGGAACTCCACATTGTACAGCAGTTCCTGCTGCTTCACCACTTGCTCATCAAGCGCCGCGATGCGGCTGGACAGGTTCTTGTTCTGGCCCTGGCTGCCACTGATCTCGCTGATCAGGTCGCGCTCCTTGGTGCGCAGCTCAAACAGCCTGCACCCATGCGCGTGCGCACACACATGCTTGTCGAATCCAACTTGCATCTCGCTGCTCATGTCGCGCTCCATAGCGCGCAGCTCAGGCAGCTTTCTGCCCACGCATGCACACGCATGTACACAAAGCTCAGGCAGCTTTCTGCCCACGCATGCACACGCATGTACACAAAGCTCAGGCAGCTTTCTGCCCAGCTCAGGCAGCTTTCTGCCCACGCATGCACATGTACACAAAGGGCAAGCTGTGCAACGGGTCCGGGCCGCTCATTAAGAGACAGCATTTTTTTTGGAAATGCGCGGCCATACAACCAGCCACATCCACACCCCTGAACACGCGCACACAAGCACTGGTGCACACACACACACACACACATACAAGCACACACACACACATTGCATATGCATAACCCTGCAACCCCTCCACGGCAAGGACCCCAAAGCAGGTGGCACCAAGGTCCAGCCCATGTATCTGCCCCGCCAGCTAAACGTCCCGCCGGTGCGCTGAGCATGGAGGGAGGGAGGCCTAAGAGCAGCAAAGAGCCCCACGCACACCTGCAAACACGCACCCCGGCCCCCGCGCTCGCGCACGCGCAATTCATGCGTCCCCCACCTTTGCGAGCGCTTGAACTGCTCCTTCTTCAGCTCCTCCGCCTCTTTGATCACGGCCTTGAGGTGCGCCTCGTCGGCCTGCAGCCGCACAGGCGAGGTGGCATTGTTGACAGGGCGCGTGCATGTGCGGCCCTGGCTGCTGTGGACACTGACTGGCATGGCATGTGTGCAGACCTCACAGATCCTCAGACGCCACAGGGCTTTGCATGCACGCCCCCAGGTCCATCCGCACCCTGACCCATCCTTACCCATTTTCACCCACCCCGACCCACCCTAGCCCATCCTCACCCACCCTACCCCATCCCCAACCTAGCACGCGCAGTTGCCCTTGTAAACACAGTCAATCCATCACAAATACACACACACTGCACACACCCGTACTCAGCGCACGCACACACACTCTTAGCAAACGCGTCAGCTCACACACACAACACACACACACTTTTCACAAACCCCCACTGCGTGCGCTGAGATGAGACAGGGCCTCTAAGGGCAGCACAGTAGCACCAGGCCCATGAGGAGGCCAGGCTCAAGGCCCTGGCTGTCCTGGACTGCCCATGTTGCATTGCCCCCCCTCACGCGTGTGCCGGTACCAGCAAAACCTTGCTACCCTTGCCGAGCACACTAGCCAGACTGAACAAGGGACAAAACAAGGAAGTTTGCGCCAGTTCGGGCGCACACAGCTATAGTCACGCGCATTGCGCATCCACACCTTGCACAATGCACACCCACACCTTGCGCGTTTTGCACCCGCCTTGCGCACCGCGCACCCCCATAACGCACTGCACACCCACCTTATGCCCACAGCTAGCTGCGCGCACTCACACGCGCACACACCCACCTTGCGCAGGGCCTCCAGCTCCTCCACCTTGGAGCCCAGTGAGTCTAGGGTGGCAAACTCGCTCTCCATCTTGCGCCGCAGCAGCATGTATTTGGAGCGGGCCGCGTCCAGGCGCTTGCGCTGCATGTCCAGCGCCATGCGTGCGCCTGCGCTCACGCGTGTTTGTGCAGATGGTTGCACAACACAGCACGTCGGGGCGAGTGCAGCGGAGCCATGCCATGCCTGAGTGCGTCTGGGCATGTGCAGCAGAGCCATATGCCATTCACAGCATGGACAGACACCTCCTACCAGAGGCACAAGGATGGGAGCGCGCCTGCGTGCATAAGCTGCACCACCACCTGCTGCCTACTGTGTGACTGAAGCTGCAGAGCAGGGCCGCTGCTGTTAATGCTGTGGCTTAGCACCTGCATTCCTGTTGCTGCTGATGCTGATGCTGCTCCTGCAGCCGTACGTATGCGCACTCATGCGCGCACACAAACAAACATACATGCAGTCGCTGCACTGCTTACGCC
>LKMJ01003354.1_pt1 | contig 14885 bp, 13 predicted proteins | sample 643391 | NCBI WGS metagenome assembly LKMJ01 (sample SAMN04112250, study PRJNA286221) | soda lake metagenome | biome: soda lake; feature: Kulunda Steppe; material: water; isolation source: sample PL-Br10 brine of Picturesque Lake | place: Russia: Kulunda steppe | collected 2010-07
ACAAACAACGCGGCGAGCAACGGGATATCGCTCAGCTCACTCCCAACCGATTCCATCGTCCGCCGGGCAATCGTGAACCCACCGAGGCCGATCGCCAACGTTGCGATGATGATGGCGGTGTCTTCGGGAAGCCCACCCGCAGCGCTAACGAGCGGTGCAGCGGCGTTCGGAACGTTGCTTGCGCCCGCACTGAACGCCATGTAACAGCCGATAACGAAAACGACCGCCGTACTCACGACTTCCGACCACGTCGTATTCGGGCCAAACGTTGGTTTTGGAAGGTTCGCATCGCGATCGAGGGCCAGGAGCGCTCCCTCGGACCTCCTGATCTCCACGCGCCGATCGACGACCGGATAGACGTATCTGCCGATAACGCCGCCGATCCAGAACCCGATGACGGGCGTCACGAACCACCACGAGATGATCTCGGCCATCACCACGTAGTTGAGCGTGTCCGTCGCGAGGCCAAGTCCGGCAATCGCGCCGACGGTCGTCATCGATGTGGGGACGGGGACGCCGAAGACGTTGGCAATCAGAATCCCGAAGCCGATGAAAAAGAGAATGGCGACACCAGCCGCCAGCGGGATCCCGCCTTCAAGCGTAACGATCCCCTCGCTCAGCGTCCCCATCACGTTCCGGCCGACCGTCCAGCCGCCGAGGAAGACGAAGACCGTCATTAGCGCCGCTGCGGTTGTCTTCGTTACGACCCCAGCACCGACGGGTGGCCCCCACGCGACACCCGTCGATGACCCGCCGATATTGAAGCCGACGAAGATGGAGGCGACGACGCCGACTGCAAGCAGCGGTTCCATCGCGCTGTACTACGACGGTTGCGGTAAAATACGTGGAGTGGGTCGTTCAGGTCGAGCGGTGCCACGACGACAGCAGTCCGTTTTCTCTCACAGCAGCCCGCGCTTCGGTGGGTTTAGGCACTCCCCGATCAACCCACCATATATGAATGCATTCCCCGAGTTCGAGGTCGTTCCAGCAGTCGACCTGCAGGACGGCGAGGTCGTCCAGCTTGTCCAGGGCGAACGCGGCACCGAGAAACGGTACGGCGATCCGGTCGAGGCCGCCGAGCGCTGGATTGATCAGGGCGCCGAGACGCTCCACCTCGTCGATCTGGACGGCGCGTTCGAGGGCGAGCGCGCGAACGCCGACGCAGTCGAGCGGATTGTCGAGGCCACGGACGTCTCCCTGCAACTGGGCGGCGGAATCCGCACCGCCGAGGACGCCGCGGATCTACTGGACCGCGGACTCGACCGGGTTATCATGGGCACTGCGGCGGTGAACGATCCCGACCTTGTCGCCGAAATCAGCGAGGCCCACCCCGATAGTGTCGTCGTGAGCCTCGACGCGAAAGACGGCGAGGTCGTCGTCGAGGGGTGGACCGAGGGGACCGGACTCGATCCTGCCGAGGCCGCCGCCCGGTACGAGGGCCTCGGTGCGGGAGCGATCCTCTTTACCGACGTTGACGTCGAGGGGCGACTCGAAGGCGTCCAGACCGAGCCAGTGAAGGCGGTTGTCGAGGCGGTCGACATCCCCATCATCGCCAGCGGCGGCGTCGCCTCCATCGACGATATCCGCGCATTGCGTTCCGCGGGCGCAAGCGCGGTCGTCGTCGGCAGCGCGCTGTACGAGGGCGAGTTCACGCTTGAGGAAGCCCGGGCGGCACTGGAGTGACCTCGGCCTCGTTGTCCTCACCGCGGCCACCGCCACCACGGAGACGCAGGAACCATAGTGCTCGGGTGCGTTGACGCCGATATGACCGACCGCGCCGCGGCAGTGACCCGCGAGACGGCAGAGACCGAAATCGACGTCACCGTCGAGATTGACGGTGACGGCGACGCCGCCGTCGACACTGGAATCGGCTTCTTCGACCACATGCTCGAATCGTTCGCCAAACACGGCCTGTTCGATCTGACGGTCGAGTGTGACGGCGATCTGGAGATCGACGATCATCACACGGTCGAGGACGTCGCGATCGTGCTGGGCGACGCCTTCGCGGAGGCGCTGGGCGACAAGCGTGGAATCGTCCGCTACGCCGACCGCAAGGTGCCCCTCGACGAGGCTGTCGCCGGTATCGTCGTCGACGTGAGTGGCCGCCCCCTCTTCCGGTTCGACGGCGAGTTCTCGCAGGCCGCAGTGGGTGGGATGACCAGCCACATGGCCAAACACTTCCTGCGCTCGCTGGCGATGAACGCCGGGCTCACGCTCCACGCGGAGGTAACGGGCGAGAACGCCCACCACGAGATCGAGGCGCTGTTCAAGGCCACTGCGCGTGCACTGGACGACGCGACGCGGATCGACGAGCGTCGGAGCGACACCCCGAGTACGAAAGGCGAACTGTAGGTACTACACGTCGGAGCGGGACTCGCCCGCACTCTCGCCGGATTCGAGCAGCGCAGTCTGACGGTGTGGCACGGTGAGCGTGACGATACTCCCACCATCCGGACGCTCGCCGAACTCCACCTCGCCACCGACGGTCTGTGCTACCCATACCACCAGCCAGAGTCCGAGCCCGCTCCCGTGGCTGAGTGGCGTGATCTCCTGTTCGCCCGAGAGCACCGCGCGTTCTGTTTTCGGGATACCCGTCCCGTCGTCCGCGACGCTGATCCGGAGGCGGCCCTCCTCGTCGGCCGCGGTCCTGAGTGCAACCGAGACCTGGCCGTCGTTATGCTCGATCGCGTTTTCGATGAGATTATCGACGGCAAGCCGTGTGCGGCGGTCGATCTCGAACGGCTCTTCGTGTCCGAACTCCGCGGTTATTGACAGCCCGTCGTACCCTTCGTCGTACTCACGGACGAGCCCGTTGAACAGCGACCGCGCTTGCTCGGCGTACACTTCCGTCTCTGGATCCAGAACTCGCTCGGTCTGTCTGGCCTTGTCTCCGAGATCGACGAGCGAGCGGGCCTGTGAGACCAGCTCGTTGGCCCGCTGCACGCTCTTCGGATCGTTACTGTCGGCGGCGAGGTGTTCTGCCAGCCCGATGACGACGTTGAGATCGTTCCGGAGATTGTGCCTGAGGATCCGGTTGAGAACCTGTAGCTGTTGTTCGTGGCGCTTTTGCTCGCTGATGTCGGTGTAGATACCGAAGCCCCACACGCCCTCCTCGCCAGTGTCGTAGGGGAGGCCACGAAAGAGGAACTCTCGGGGGCCATCGACTGTGAGTCGGCGAAGCTCCGCACGCTGTACGTTCCCCTCGATCGCTTCCTCGTCAAGCTCAGTCGCAGCCGTTTGCTGGCCCGGTAGAAGGATCAGCTCATTGAGCGAGCGCCCCTCGATGGCAGACTGCTCGTGGCCGAAGACATCGGTGAAGGCGCTGTTTGTCGACCGAACGATCGGCTCGCCGTCGGTGAACTCGACCTCGACGACTGGATCCGGTATATACTCGAAGAGGTACTGGAAGCGATCGCGCTGGTCCGCTAGCTCCTCTCTGGTGTCGGCTAATTCGGAGATATCCCGCACCGCACAGAGCGTCTGGTAGCCCCCTGCCTCGGTTTCGAGGACCGAAAACTCCAGCTCGACCGGTAGTACACCCCCGTCGGCGTCGATGATCTCAGTTTCCCATCGGCGCGTGGATCCGTGCGGCTCGTCGACCAGCTCCCGGCCGAGTTCGTAGCTCTCCTCGATGGTCGTGTCACCGGTGACAGCCGAGACGTGTGTGCCGATGAGCTCGTCGCGGTCGTAACCGAGCTTCTCCGCGAGCGATGGGGTCACGAGTGCGAACTCGTCGTTCTCGTCGAGCACGGCGATCATATCACTGACGTTCTCGAACACCCGCTCGTAGCGTTCGAGCTCCTGCTCGCGTTCTTTGCGCTCGGTAACGTCCTCGAAATAGACGGAGAGCCCGGTGTCGCCCGGATACGCACGAACCTGAAACCAGATCCCCAGCGGGGGGAAGTACTCCTCGAAATCGACCGGCTCCTGTGTCTCCATCGCGCGGTGATAGCGCTCGTAGAACGCCCGTGTAATCGCCTCGGGGAACTCCTCCCAGACGTTCCGTCCGATCAGTTCCTCGGCCTCGCGCTGCAGCAGCGATTCCGCGCGGGCGTTGAGATACGTGAACTGCCACTCGTCGTCGATCCCGAAAAAGCCGTCGTCGACACGCTCGAAGACCTCCCTGAGCTCGGAGTCTACGGTGTCACGCTCTTGCTCCCGCCGCTCGCGTTCGAGCTCGCGGCTGACCCAGGTCGCCAGCAGTTCGATGAAGGTCACTTCCCATTCGTCGAAGCCCGAGCGAGGCTCCCGATCAAACAGACAGAGGGTACCGTACGGCTCGCCGTCGACGACGACGGGCGTCCCCACGTAACACTCGATACCGAACTCCTCGGCAACCGGTCGCTCGGACAGATCGTATGGTGCATCGGCCAACTGGCCGAACTGGAGCGCGGCTTTGCCGGCGATCGTCCGCTCACAGAACGTCGCCGAGAGCGGTAGCGTCTCGCCTGCCTCGACGGCTCCGTCGAACCCCTGAACGTGTTCGATCGTGTACTCGCCGTTCTCGATTCGCGATAGTACGGCTCCACCCGTCTCGAATACGTCCATTGCGAGTGAGAGCAAATCGTCGATGGTCTCCGCTACCGACTCGTTCGGGGCAACTGTCGAGTACAGTCGTTCGAGCGCATCCTCTCGGGTTGCTATGGCGTCGGGGACGGTGTCCGCGTTCGTGTTCCCGGACACGACGGCACGCGCACGGTCAAGGAGCGTTTGCTCGTCCAGCGCTGCTTCGTACACGTACTCCGTGATCCCAACCTGACTGGCTCTGGCTGCGACTTCAGCGTCCGGCTGGGCAGTGTAGTAAACGATCGGGAGCTCCGGCCAGCGTTCGGTCACAGCACCCAGGACGTCGAGTCCCGTGCCGCCTGGGAGGTCGTGCTCGACTACTAGCACGTCGGGGCGGCGTGACTCGACTGCGCTCAGGGTTTGATCTACTGTGCCGACGGCGCGGACGGCGTGGGGATCACGCTGGTGAGTCTCTGTGACTGGTGGGTCGGTGGTCCCCACGTCGTCCTGGTGTCGTCCGACGTGGACCACATCGATCGTGGGTCCCATTGGCTGCTCAATACCGAGGTCCTCTGCTAACATAAATCTCATTGAAACATGTAGTCCAGTCGCACGCTCCGCCTGGCCGGTGGGCGACACATTCTATAAATACGGGCCGACCGTTCGCCCGGACAAGGATGTTCGACGAGATCATGGAAAAGTTCGAGGGCAGCCCGTCACAGCAGGCGGTCATCCGCCTGTTGCTGGAACGCGGCTTCTCCGTCAACGACGAGGGGCGGGTCGTCTCGGGCGGGATCGAGATCCCGAACACCGGCATTGCACGCGAGATCGATGTCGACCGGCGAGTAGTTGACTCGACGACCGACGCGATCCTCGACGACGAGGAGCTCACCCGCATCTTCCAGAATATCTCACAGGTCCCCAGCCTGATGGATCTCGCTCCCGTCCTCGATCTCACCGTCCTGTCGATCGAGGTTACTGACGCCGAACAGGAGGGAATCGTCGCAAGGGTCACGGGACTGCTCGCCGAGGAGGGCGTCTCGATCCGTCAGACGATCAGCGAGGATCCCGAATTCACCGATGAACCGCGCCTCTACATCGTCACCGATCAGGAGTTGCCGGGATCGCTGATCAACGAGCTATCCGATCTCTCCTTTGTCCGCTCGATCGAACTGAAGTGAGCGTCCGAGAAACCGACGGCCTATTGACGATCCCGAGACGAGTACGCATATGGACGACAGCGTACGGGGAACACTCGAGTTCGCTGCGGTACAGCTAGCAGCGGTCGTCGCCGGACTCCACCTGTACTGGGCCATTCCTCGGCTCATTACGGCGGCCCAGACCGACCAGCCGATCTACTGGGATCCCCGTCCACTGCTGTTTATCGTGTCCGGCGTTGCGATTATCGTTGCGCTTCTACTGGTCCGTCAGCAGCTCCTTTCACGGCTTCGCGCATACGTTCTCGGAATCGGTTTGATGCTGACCTACATCCTCGGGTGGGCCTACTGGCACCTCGGCGGCCACATGGCCGTGCTCCCGTGGGTCGAGGATACCCACGGCCACAGCCACGAGGGTAACCCGATCGTGATTCTCGCCGAGCACCTGGTGGGCTCTCCCATCGATGGCATCTCCAAGACTGCCGAGACCCTGTTACTCCTCACTCTCGTCCTCCTTGTGTACGCCGAGTACGCCCACAGTTCGGACGACGCCCCTTCCGTATCGTCAACCGATTCGTCAGACCCAGAGGACGGCTGATCGATGTCGGACGACGCCTATCTAACCGTCGCCGAGCGCGCAAGCGCGGCCTTCGAGGTACTGGGATCCGAGTTTATCGGCCATATCGCCCCGGTCGAGACGACCGGACAGGCAGAGGAATTCGTCGCGGCGATCGGGACCGAGTACGACGACGCGACGCACAACGTCCCTGCCTATCGAGTCCGGGCCGATCCGTTCCGCGAGTGGTCGAGCGACGACGGAGAACCGGCAGGGTCGGCGGGCAAGCCCGCTCTGAACGTGCTCCAGCAGGAAGCTGTAGAGAACGTCGCCGTCGTCGTGACGCGGTACTACGGCGGAACTAACCTCGGCGTCGGTGGACTCGCACGGGCGTACTCCCGTGCCGTCAAGGAAGCGCTCGACGAGGCTGGCGTCGTCGAGGAGCGCCCGCACGAGCGTGTCTCGGTTACCGTCGAGTACGATGACTCCGGGACGGTTCGGAGTGTCCTCGACAGCGCCAGCGTCGAGTTCGAGGCAGACTACGGGGAACGCGTTGCCTTCGACGTTCGCGTCCCGGTCGAGGATGCTGCTGGACTTCGTGATCGGCTTCGGAGCGCGACCAGCGGACGAGCCCATATCGAATAGCTCCGTTTCGTTAGCGGCGATCGGCAGTGCTACAGGTTCTCCCTCTCTCGGTTTTCGATCCGAAGTGAAGGGGTTGGTGTTGTGGGTCTGTGGTGGTCAGCTGGGGGCGGTAGTGGTCAGTCGACAATAATCTCGTCGTCGGAGAGCGGGTCGTCGTCAGTTTCCATCTCCGCGCGGTAGCGACCGATCCAGTCGGCAAAACAGGGCGGGCAGAGCCGCTGGGTATCGACCTGCGATCGGTCGACTGTGAGTCGGACTGTCCGCGCGAGCGGATCGGAGACTGGTTCGCTACAGGAGTCACACGGAGCTGACATCTACTCGGATGTGAGTGCCTCTCCCACAAAATTCTAGTGGTCGTCTCTCCCCACCTCACTGCGTACGGAACGCCCGATCCCCGGCGTCGCCGAGGCCGGGAACGATGAAGCCGTCATCGTCGAGATGGTCGTCGATGGCGACGGTCAGCAGGTCGACCTCGTCGAACTCCTCGCCGACGCGCAGGAGGCCATCCGGGGCGCTCACAGCCGAGAGGACGATAAAGCGCTCGGGCTCGGGGGCATTCTCGAGGACGTGATCCAGCACAGTACACATCGTCGAACCGGTCGCGAGCATCGGGTCGGCGACGATGACGGTGTCATCCTCTGTGATCTCGGGTAGTTTCACGTAGTCGACGGTGATCGGGAACGAGCCGTCTTCCTTGCGGGCGCTCTCGTCCCGACTTGCGCTGATGACGCCCTGTCGCGCCCGCGGGAACGCCTTCAGGAGTCCCTCGACAAAAGGCGTCGCCGCGCGCAAAACGTTAATTATGACGACGTCGTCGAGTCCTTTCACGCGCTCGCCCATCGTCTCTTCGAGGGGCGTATCGATCGAGACGTACTCGGTCTCCATTCGACCGTCGATGATCTCGTACCCACAGATTCGGCCGAGTTTGACGAGCCCCTTCCGGAAGGCGACCTGCTCGGTTTCTACATCCCGAAGTCTGGAGAGCGTGTCCTTCGCGAGCGCGTGCGTGACGACGTGTGCTTCATCCCGGTCTTCGATGGTCATGCTCGCCAATCGAGCGTCCGACGAGTATAAGCTATCGATCCTCGCGTACCGCGCGAGCGTTCCGGCCCGCATACTGGGGGTGTGTGCGCCCGAACTACCGGAAACGCCATCGCTGATCACCGCGGCTTTGTGCCCGCGGTGAGTAGGGGCAACGATGACAGACGATCTGTTCTCCCCGCTCGAACTGCGTGGAACGGAGATCCCGAACCGCGTGATGGTTTCGCCGATGTGTCAGTACTCCTGTGAGGATCGGGATGGCCTCGCAACCGAGTGGCATCGGACACATCTGGGTGCGCGAGCGACCGGCCGCGCGGGAGTGGTGATGACCGAGGCGACTGCAGTCGAACCGCGGGGACGTATCTCGCCCGAAGATCTGGGTATCTGGAGTGGCGAGCACGCCGACGCGCTCGCGCCCATCACCGAGTTCATCCGATCGCAGGGGAGCGTTCCGGCGATCCAGCTGGCGCACGCCGGGCGAAAAGCGAGCACGCGCCGACCGTGGGAGGGTCGGGGACCGCTTCAGCCCGACGAGGGGGGCTGGAACGTCGTCGCCCCGAGTGCGATTCCCTATCCCGGTCACGAGTCACCGGTCGAGGTTGCCGCCCTGTCTCGCGAGGAAATCGCGCAACTGGTCGAGACGTTCGCCGACGCTGCTGGGCACGCCCTCGACGCCGGGTTCGAGATCGCGGAGATCCACGCGGCTCACGGCTATCTGCTCCACGAGTTCCTCTCGCCGGTCGCCAACGACCGGGACGACGAGTACGGCGGGAGCTTCGAGAACCGGATCCGGTTCCTGCTGGAGGTCACAGCGGCGATCCGGGACGTCTGGCCAGCGGACCGCCCGCTGTTCGTTCGGCTCTCGGGCACTGACTGGCTCCCCGACCGGGAGTCCTGGACCGTCGAGCAGTCCGCCCGGCTCGCGGATCGGCTTGCGGACGCTGGCGTCGATCTGATCGACGTTTCCAGTGGCGGCATCCACCCCGAACAGCAGCTCCCGCCCTCGGGCCCGAACTACCAGGTGCCACTCGCAGAGCACGTTCGTGAGCACACGAGCGAAGACGTCGGCATCGGTGCAGTCGGCGGGATCACGACGCCCGAGGGGGCGGACGCGCTGATCCGCAACGATCGGGCCGACCTCGCGATCGTTGGCCGTGAATTCCTGCGTGATCCGCAGTTCCCGCTCCGGGCCGCCCGCGAACTCGATGCGCTGGATCGGATCGACGTCCCACCGCAGTACGAACGGGCGTTCTGAATCCGCTTCCGAATAACGCCAGTGTGCGTGTGGATACGTGCCAGTCCGTTCCCGAACCGAACTACCTATGTCGGCGCTCTGCCTCGTATCCCGCATGGGTTTTGGTAGTTACGACGAGTCCGAACAACAGGATCAGAACGTCGAAACAGACGACGATGGAGCTGTCAACGTCCATGAGAACGATCACGACGGCGCGATTACCTTCGATACCGAGGAGTCAACCGAGGATCTGGTCGGACGACTCCAGCAGATGCGAGAGGACGACGAGGAGTAGACGGCGTCGGATTGTGGGTGCCGTACCATCGAACGTAGGGATAAAGCGTATATAGACGCCTGTTTTAGCGGATACCCACACGGCCATGGAAGAGAGCATCTCGGGATTCAAGATCCGGGGGACGTGGGGGGACATCGTGGAACACGGCGAGCGGATCTCGCGTGCGCTCCGTGACGTACAGGTCCATCGTGGCGACGAGTACGCTCGAGCGTTCGAAGAGTGGGATGAGTGGCGACCCAAATCACACGAGCGAATCGAGGAAGACGTCAGCGAGAAGACCGCTGAACAGGCAAGCGTCGCGGAGGGGAAGGGCGAACAGGCAGGTAAAAATCCCGACGAGGACATCAAAACGGCCGGCGAGAAACTCAGCGAGTCCTACGAGAAACTCGACGCTGACGATGCTGAGGGGGCGGTCGGCAAGTGGGGTGAGTCAATCGATTACGTCGCACGGGCAGCCGACTCGGCCGGTCGGAAAGCGCTTCGCAAGGTTGAAGACACCGTTTACCAGCGGGTGATGACACAGCTTGCACCCTACTATTTCGATAATCCACTGATCAGTGCGAACCTCCAGCAATCGACCAACGGGGACGAGGAGGAGTTCATTTTTGAGGTTAATGTCAACGACGATGGCCTGAAAGAGGAGGTGTCCGAACGGCTCGCGGAGTACGAGGATACGATCGACCGCTGGCATATCGACACCGAGAAAGACACGGAGATCGCCGAGGCGGTCGAGGGCGTCGAGCCGCCGGAAGACGATGTCGATGGGCGCTCCAAGTCGACGAAAAACTGAGCGCGCGCAAGCGTAACCAGTTCGTCTCGCACCGTACCTGAATTCTACAGAACTGTCTAAAGAGCCGTCTAACGCTCGATATTGGCATATTATGCGTTTCGACGTGTCCTCGCAGTGGTCGTCGGCCTGTGGCTGGGCAGTCGGGTCTGCTTTGAGTTGTGGTTTCCGTTCGTCCAGAAGTTATACAGCGTGTGCTGACTCCCGTGTGTTTCACAACCTTATATAGATATAACCAAATGAGATTTTTTCACTATTACAATTAGGGGCAGTGTATTTTCCAGTCTGTCAACGCCAATCCTTATATTGGGTTGATTCAATACGAACAACCGCAATGGCGCTCATAAACGTGCGAGATACACTGGAATCGTTGGACGAACATTCACTGAATTTCCGTAAACCCTCGACGGTCTCGAAGGTGGTTGTATGGTAGACCCGGTTATCATGGAGATCAGTGCGGCGGATCTAGACGAGCTCGCGACCGGTATCAACATGGTCTGGGCGCTCACCGTCACCTTCCTGATCTTCTTCATGCACGCCGGCTTCGCGATGCTCGAATCCGGTCAGGTGCGCTCGAAGAACGTCGCGAATCAGCTGACCAAGAACATGCTCACCTGGGCGATCGGGATTGCGGTGTTTTTCGTCGTCGGTCTCGGGATATCGAATAATATCGGTTCGTTACTCGTCGGAGGTGGTACCGGGGAGCTGACGATGTTCGGTGCCGACCCCAGCGAGGGACTGATGAACGTCCTGTTTAGCGCGGTGTTCGCGATGACTGCCGCGACGATCGTCTCGGGCGCGGTCGCAGGACGAGCGAAACTCCGTGCGTACCTGGCGTACACCTTCGTTCTGGCGGCGTTCATCTACCCCGTTGCCGCCGGTCTGGTCTGGTACGCACCACACGCCGCAGATGGTGTCGCGCCGCTCCTTGCTGGCCTTGGGTTCGAGGACTTCGCGGGTGGGATGGTCGTCCACGGTCTCGGCGGCGTCGCCGGGCTCACCGCGGCATGGGTGCTCGGTAGCCGGATGGACAAGTACAACGAGGACGGCAGTGTCAACATCATCCCCGGTCACTCGATGACCTTCGCCGTCCTGGGGACGCTGATCCTTTGTTTCGGCTGGTTCGGCTTCAACGTCGGCACTGCCGCGACGCCGATCAACCCTGAACCCGGTGTGTTCGAGCTCGGTGCCTTCGAAGTCGTGGGCCGTGTTGCGATCGTGACGGCACTCGGTATGGGCGTTGGCGGGATCGGTGCGGCCGCCGCCGCGTTGTACATGACCGGAAAGGTCGATACGCTGTACGTCGCAAACGGCATGCTCGCTGGTCTGGTTGGTGTCACGGGCCCGACGAACCTGATCACGCCGATGGGTGCGATCGCGATCGGCTTCCTCGCCGGCGCACAGCTCCCCCTGGTGTTCAAGTTCGTCGAGCAGACGCTCAAGATCGACGATGTCTGTGCAGTCTTTCCGGTCCACGGGAGCGCCGGGATGCTCGGTCTGATCGTCTACCCGCTGTGGTCCGTCGAGGGCACGGCAATCGGCGGCGGGCTCATCGCTGGCGGAATTCTCTCGATCGAAGCGGGCGCGTTCGGTCCACAGATCATCGGTGTCGCAGTGTTGACGATCTGGACCGTCGTCACGACGGCCGCAGTCTGGGGCGCACTCAAGGCGATGGGTCAGGCCCGCGTCACCCCTGAACACGAGCGTGACGGCCTCGACGTCTCCGAACACGGCGTCGACACCTACCCCGAGTTCGGCGGTCCCGACGTCGCCACGGACGGCGGCGTCCCTGTGGAACATCACGAGATTCGCACTGACGGTGGCGAGGTCGGCGAGCGAGCCTCGTCGGAGCTACGGTCCGACGGTGGTGAGGACATCGAAAAGCCGATTAAGATGGTCACGGCGATCGTTCGTCCCGACCGACTCGGCGCGATCAAACAACAGCTCGCGGAAGTCGGTGCGCCGTCGCTGACGGTCACCAACGTCTCCGGCCGCGGTAGCCAGCCCGCAAAGAAGGGCCAGTGGCGTGGCGAAGAGTACACGGTCGACCTCCACCAGAAAGTAAAGATCGAAACGGTCGTCGCGGACGTGCCCGCCGGGGACGTCGTCGAGGCGATCCGGGAGGGTGCCAACACCGGCGAGCCCGGTGACGGCAAGATCTTCGTGATGGACGTCGAGGAGGCGGTACAGGTACGAACTGGTAAAACCGGACCCGACGCGGTGTAGGGGCAACTGCGGAGTACGGGACTACTGTGTGCATATCCATGGCGGACGCGGGTGGTTGACGCGTCGGCCCTCGGACGAGTGATCGTCCACCCCTCCGGGGTTCGCTGGCAGGTGGCTCCTGCCGCGGGCCCCTCTTTGCTTTCGAAGGAATATACGGCGCGTTTGCGCGGTTTACCTGCACTGTCCCGTGACTTCGAAGACTGTAGCTATACGCTTCGATTATTATAGCCATAAACTTCGAAAACTGTAGTACAATCAGACGGACAGGGCGACCGCTGGCAGTACGAACAGGGCACCGATCACGAGCACACCGAGGCCCACAGCGACCCGCCACAGCCCGCCTCGTGCGAATCGCCACGCAGTGGCGCGCTCGTCGGTGTCGGAGACGACGAACGTCGGAATGGCGTCTCCGTTGCCGATTACTGCATCGACGACCGTACTCCCCCAGCCCGCCGAGGGGCCGCGGGTAGCCTGACCGTAGACATAGACCGTTTCGCCGACGTCGAGCCGACGCTCCGTAAAGCGCTGTTTGTTTCCCGTGTTCACCTCGGTAACGAGCAGGTTCACCGTTCCGTCCTGTTTGTCGACGCCCTCGGTCGCCTCGACGTATCGTTCCAGTCTATCAGGCAACTCCTTGCCGGGTTTGACGGTGATCGAGTCACCGTCGAGGCGGATATCCGCACCCTGCGGATCGACGCGTACGCGCCCTGTTCCATCGTCGATGAGGAAGTCGACGCCACCCTGTCCCTCGTCGAGGGTGTGCCAGCTGGAGTTCTTGCCCGAGGAACGTAGTTCCTCGACCTCGTAGGTGTAGGCGAGACATTCTGTCCCGGTAAAGGGGGCCGTGACAGTTCCGTGCTCGTCGTCCGGCACGGCCTGTCCCTCGACCTCGACCGGACCTCGATGGCCGTTGACCGACCGAACGTCGAGCGGGTCGTTCTGGAGAATGTGATACGTCGTCCGAAGTCTGCGGCCACCGCCGATCAGGAAGTACCCTGCAACGCCGGCGACCCCGAGCAGGAGGGCGAGTTCGACGAACATGATCGACTGTTCTCGGATCGGCGTCAAATTCTTTCCGCTGCGCGTGTATCTGCCGTCGTACGACGCGCTCGAGCGGGACGGCTCGACGCCGCGATGCCGGTACTAACTTTACCCGCGCGTTCCAACTCGCGGGCATGAATCACGATAGCTCCCGCGAACTCTACGACCGTGCACTGTCGTCGATCCCGGGCGGTGTCAACTCCTCGGTGCGCGCGATCCGACCGTATCCCTTTTTCATCGAGCGCGGCGACGGCGGCCACGTCATCGACGCCGACGGCAACCGGTATCTCGACTTCGTCAACGGCTACGGCCCGCTGCTGTACGGACACGACCTGCCACAGCCGGTCCAGAGCGCAGTCCAGTCGACGGTCAGCGAGGGGCCGATGTACGGCGCACCCACGGAGATCGAGGTCGACCTCGCCGAGTTCGTTTCCCGCCACGTCCCGAGCGTCGAGATGATCCGATTCGTAAACTCCGGCACCGAGGCGACCGTCTCCGCGATCCGGCTCGCCCGCGGCTACACCGGTCGGGACAAGATCGTCGTCATGCAGGGCGGCTACCACGGTGCACAGGAGTCGACGCTGGTCGAGGGCGAGGACGGCCACGTCCACCCGAGCAGCCCGGGGATCCCCGAGGAGTTCGCCCAGCACACGATCCCGGTGCCGTTCAACGATGTCGACGCCGTTCAGGACGTTTTCGCGGCCCACGGCGACGAGATCGCCGCGGTGCTCACCGAGCCGATCCTCGGCAACACGGGGATCGTCCACCCGGTTGAGGGCTACCACGAGACGCTCCGGGATCTCACGGAGGACCACGACGCCCTCCTGATCTTCGACGAGGTCATCACCGGTTTCCGCGTCGGCGGGCTCCAGTGCGCACAGGGCAAGTTCGGCGTCACGCCCGACGTGACGACCTTCGGCAAGATCGTCGGCGGCGGCTTCCCGGTCGGCGCGATCGGCGGGAAAGCCGAGATCATCGAGCAGTTCACACCTGCTGGTGACGTGTTCCAGTCCGGAACCTTCTCGGGCCACCCAGTCACGATGGCGGCGGGCTACGAGTCGCTCAAATACGCCGCCGAGAACGACGTCTACGAGCACGTCAACGCGCTCGGCGAGCAACTCCGCGAGGGACTGACCGAGATCGTCGCCGACCGTGCGCCGAACTATACCGTCGCGGGCACGGACAGCATGTTCAAAGTCCTGTTCACCCGCGAGGGTCCCGACTCCACCGAGGGCCAGTGCGAGGCCGGCTGTCGCCAGCGTCCCGACTGCCCGCGCTACGACCACTGCCCGAAAAACGGTGCGGACGTCGCCAACTGCGAGGACGAGCGCTGGGAACGCCTGTTCTGGCCCGCGATGAAAGAGCAGGGGATCTTCCTGACGCCCAACCAGTACGAG
>LKMJ01003355.1_pt1 | contig 14885 bp, 15 predicted proteins | sample 643391 | NCBI WGS metagenome assembly LKMJ01 (sample SAMN04112250, study PRJNA286221) | soda lake metagenome | biome: soda lake; feature: Kulunda Steppe; material: water; isolation source: sample PL-Br10 brine of Picturesque Lake | place: Russia: Kulunda steppe | collected 2010-07
GACTGTTTCATCGAAGGACGCCTCGGACGGAGTCGACGCAAACCCGCTTTCGGCGTGGGTGAAGGGGTGGCAAATCGCTTGCTCTCCAGAGTCGCTGCCGTTGCCTCAAGCGTTCCCCTTGCGGTTATTCTCATTGCAGTCCTCCTAACTGCTGGTGGTGCCTACGGCGCGACGACGATCGACACCGAGTTCAATCAGGCTGATTTCCTTCCGCAGGATCCCCCAAGCTGGACGAGCTACCTTCCCGGTCCACTCCAGCCAGGGTCGTACACGATCAGCGATGATTTCAACTACCTGAGCAACAATTTCCAGCTTCAGGGAAGCGATTCACAGTCACAGATACTGATACGAAACGACGTGACCGACGGTGATGTGCTCCGTTCGATCGACGACGCGACCGCGGAGATTGGCCCGGGCAGTTCGATCGCGATACGAGCTGACGGCGCAGCTGCCATCACTGGTCCACACACCGTGTTGCGGCAAGCCGCCAGCGAACACGAGGAGCTTGCCGCCGCAATAGAAGAACACGACAGGACCGGCAACGGGCTGCCAGACGAGGACGTGGCCGCGGTGTACGAACTGCTCTACGAACTCGATCAAGAGACGTTCTCGGAGGTCCTTAGCCGAAACGAAGCTGGTGAGATAACCTCCGCTCGGCTGCTGATTAACGTCCGGAGCGCGGAGTCGGCACAGACTATCGCCGCCGACACCCGAACGCTTGCCGATCGAATCCAGACAGGCGCGCCCGCGATAACTGCCGTTGGGACCGGTGTGCCAGTTACCGAAGCTGTCGTGCAGGATGCGCTTCTGGACAATCTCGTCGAAGCGTTCAGTATTACGCTCGTGGTCATCCTGCTGTTTTTGACAGTGCTTTTCTGGTCGAAATACCGCTCACCGTCGTTCGGAGCCATCGTGCTCGCACCGGTCGTTGCGGCGCTTGCATGGCTGATCGGTGCGATGGCACTGCTCGATATCCCATTCAACAGCGAGACCGCAGTGATAACCAGTCTCGCAATCGGTCTCGGTGTCGATTACAGCATCCACGCAGGTGAGCGGTTTATCGACGAACGTGAACGACACGAGTCGATGGAGGAGACACTTGAAGCCGCCATCACGGGAACGGGTGGTGCGCTTTTGGCAAGTGCGGGGACGACTGCGGCTGCCTTCGGCGTGCTTGCGCTGTCGCTTTCCCCACCGCTCCAGCGGTTCGGTATCGTCACAGGGACGGCGATTGTGTTCGCCTTCGTTGCCTGTGTGACGGTGCTGCCGTGTCTGCTGGTCGTCAGAGAACGACTGAAAGAACGGTTGTGAACTAACCCCGAGGCACTCGCCTCCTACCGCCTGTAGAGACGCCCACCCCGGTATCTCTTTGCTCTTCTTTTTTCGCTTGTAGCAATCTGCACCACAGAAGCAAGAAAAAAGCGTATTTGTTTGAGTGTATTTAATATATCTAATGACAGCGATTCAGACGGCTGCGCTGACAAAACGCTACGGCGAGGATATCATCGCCGTCGACAGCCTTGATCTTACCGTCGAGGACGGTGAAGTGTTCGGGTTTCTGGGTCCCAACGGTGCGGGAAAATCGACGACGATCAACATGTTACTCGACTTTGTCCGTCCGAGTGAGGGGAGCGCCACGGTCCTCGGCATGGACGCTCAGGCGGAAGCCGACAAGATACGGAAGAGTATCGGTGTTCTCCCCGAGGGAGCCGCTCTCTACGACCGCCTTACGGGCATCGAGCATCTCGAATGGGTCGCTCGGATGAAAGATGTCGACGCAGATCCGTACGCGATCCTCGACCGCGTTGGTCTCGACGTTGAGGACGGTGAACGCGCAGCGGGCGGCTACTCCAAGGGGATGCAGCAGCGACTTGGCTTCGGGATGGCACTCATCAGCAACCCTGAGCTGCTGATTCTCGATGAGCCCTCGTCGGGACTCGATCCCACGGGCATGCAGGAGATGCGTGAGATCATCCGCGAGGAAGCCCAGAACGGAACAACAGTCTTCTTTTCGAGTCACATTCTCGGTGAGGTCGAAGCCGTCTGTGACAGGATCGGTATCATGAACCAGGGGCGGCTGGTTACGACAGGGACAATTGCGGAACTGCGTGACGAGATTCATCTTGATACACAGATTACGCTGGAAGTCTCCGAGCAGCCGGCGGCGAGGGTCATTGAAGAAATCAGCGGTGTTACTGCGGTCGACCTCCGGGAGTCGGAGCTCACAGTGACCTGTGTGGACCCGTCAGTCAAAGTTGACGTTGTCCAGGCCGTCGCAAGCGAGACAACTGTGACAGATGTCCTCTCGGAGAATGTCTCACTCGAACAGCTGTTTAACACCTACACGAGGAATGGAAATGAAGAGCAGACCGACGCAGATGAGACGGCCGAGGCTGTCCCGGAGGTGGCAAAATGACCGCGATCGAAGTCGCACGCAAAGATTTCCTCGACGTACGACGGGCCAAAATGGTCTGGTTCGTCCTGGGGATGTTTGGGCTGATCGTCACGGCCATGTTCTACTGGACGAGAGACGCGGCAGGGGAGCCAATCTCGCCGATGGAGGAGGCCCTCGGTGGAATCCTCTTTTTTGGCGCGTTGCTGATTCCACTCGTAACACTCGTTGCCGCTTACCTTGCCATCGCCGGTGAACGTGACTCGGGCAGCATCAAGTACCTGTTGTCGCTGGCGGGAAGCCGTGGCGAGATCGTCCTCGGCAAATACCTCAGTCGGACTGGTATCATCTGTGGCGGCGTGATCCTGGCGTTTCTCTGGGGGCTTGTGTTGGCGGGGATCTTTCACGGATCGATCGAATCCGGTGATCCGTCACTCTTTGCGGGGGTTGTAGCGCTCACACTACTGTATGTTGCGGTATACATTGCGGTCGCCGTCGGTATCTCCGCGATGACAGCATCGCGCTCGCGGGCGATGGGTGGCTCGATTGGATTCTATATGGTGACGGTCGTCTTCCCACTCGCTGGCCTGAGCATCCCTCAGTTTTTCGACTGGTTACTGAACTCACAGCTGGGTCTGTCCATCTCCGAAAACGTGATCTCGTTCATCGCTGCGCTGACAGCACCAACGATTGCCTTTCTCTCTGCCAGCGAACTCGTCTTCTCGGCTGCAAACCCCGAAGTGCCACCCGCACCCGATATCTGGTACCTGCAACCAGAGATGATGATCGCCATCCTTCTGTTCTGGATTATTGCTCCGCTGGGCGCTGGCTACTGGCGGTTCCAGCGAGCTGATATCGGGTAGGAGATACACCGTTTCGATTTACCGGCTGACTCATTCGTTGTTTGCCAGCAAACGACGATTGGTACTGTTCTGGGCGAAGAAGTCGCTGTGTGGCCAAAATCTGTCTGCTGTATAGTATAAACAAAACAACTATTTGTCTCGATTGCATCAGCATCTGATGCGGTCGGAGCGTGTGACAACCCACAGCCCCACATCGGTCGCGACTTCCCGCCGAGTAGCACTCTCAGTTTTCGGTGGGTCGCTATTTCGATGGTTTGAATGACCAGCCACTCGCCGCTCATGCATGGCCGAGGGGGAGACACTCGTTAACTCGCTTTTCGGTGCGTTCGCAATCGTCGTGCTGACACCGTTGGTACCGCTTGCACCGCTTTTTGGTGGCCTGATCGGCGGCTACCTGCAGGGAACTGATTCGGATGAGGGGCTGACAGTCGGCCTCCTCGCCGGCATTATTGCCTTCCTGCCGCTGCTTTTGATCCTCGTCTTGCTCGGGAATCTGTTTCTGTTCTTGCTCGCTGCCGGGGGTTCGGGTGTTCTCGCAGGACTCGGCGGGATCGGATTCATCACGATCCTCGTAGTCGTACTGTTCGGCCTGGTCTACGTCGTTGGACTCGCTGGCCTCGGCGGCTTTCTGGGCAGCCAACTGAAAGGCGAGCTTTAGGGGTCAGGTCGCGCGCCGACCGTCACGTCGACAGTTTCTCGCTGGCCGTCACGGATAACCTCGATTTCGATCGTATCGCCCGGTCTCGTTTCGAGGGCAAGGAATGCGGAGAGTCGCTCTCGGTTTTGGATCGTCCAATCGTCCATTCGGACGATGACATCACCGCCGACCGGTGTCTCTGCGCCACGGACAGTCTCGGTGTCCTGTGTCCCCCGCAACTGCCCATCAGATGGTTCGCCCGCCGAGACGGTATCGATGTAGACACCCCAGGTCACGCCATCTAGGTCGTTTCCTTCGATGATCCGTGGCGTGACATCCTCCAGAAAGACACCGAGGAAGGTGTGTTCGTACTCACCGTGTTCGATGAGCTCTGGGATCACTTCCCGGACGATGGCGGCAGAGATTGCGAAGTTGACGTTCTCTGCTGGGTTTGCCTGTGTCCCTCTGACACCGGAGTTGACCACACCAGTCACTTCGCCATCGTGAGTGATCAGCGGCCCGCCGCTGTTGCCGGGGTTCAGGGCAGCGTCGGTCTGGATACCGTCAGCGATCGAGAAGGCTGTTCCTGGCACCTGGATCGTTCGGTTTCTGCCGCTTATCGTCCCAACGGTAAAAGAGCCAGTCAGCTCGAATGGGTTGCCCACCGCAGCAACCTCCGTGCCGACGGCAAGCGGTTCGTTGACCAGCGGCAGTGGAGTCGACTCTTCGGGTCTGTTTTGTACCTGTAGGACAGCGAGATCACTGAACACGTCAGTACCGACGATCTCTGCCTCACGCCAGCCGATGTCGGTAAACCAGAGAAACGGATCCGTACCGACACGCACGACGTGCTCGTTTGTCACGAAATAATCGTCTTCGTATGCCCAGGCTGTGCCGCTGCCGGACTCCTGCTGGTCACCTTCCATTCGGACGGCTGCCACGGAGTTGACAACCTCCTGGTAGACCTCCGATAGCTCCGAGCCAGCGTTCGTTGGCTGCTGTTCTGTCTCTGGCCGTTCGGGATTGTTGGGAAAGCCTGCCCCTTCCTGGCTGCTCTCGGTGTGTGTCGAACTGTCGCTCGGCACATCGAGTGAACAGCCTGCAATCCCGGCAGAGAGCCCAACAGCGGCAGCAGCAAGAAAGCTACGTCGCGAACGTCGCTCATCATCCATATTCCTATGAAGGCTGGCAGAGAAATAAATGGTCGGACGTTAGCTGTTAATTCGCTCCAGATACTGATTGACGACGATCTGGCCAGTCGTCGTCAGCGCCGGGCCACTCGACGTGTTCCGGACCAGCGAATCTTGTTGCAATGACGAGAGCAGGGTTCGAACTTTTTTAGGTGGTAATCCAAGCACATCCCCGAAAGAGACGCCAGTGTCTGCTGTCGAGTAAAGCGTCACGAGCGCCTCGATTTCGGGTTCGGTAAGCGAGAGATCCTGTAGTCTGGCAAGGCGTTTGTCGTACTGCTGTCGGAGATACCTGCCCAGAAGCGAAAGCGTACGCATCGACTCCGTCGCGGCGAGGGTTGTCACTGCTTTGCCGTCTTCGAGATGACGGACGACGAGCGTCGGTAGCTGTGTGCCGTCGGCTGATCGCTCTTCCCGACTGAACCCGACCACAGCGTCAATTTCGATGCCAATCTTTCTGCTGTCTGTATCGAACGTGACGGCCTGATTCGATACTGACAGCAGCGCGGATTCGAAGGTTGCGTCGGTCACCCGCCCCCCACGCCGGGCTGGATGTTTGATCCTGAGAAGTGTGTCGTTTAGCATCGTTTTGAAAATAACTGGGGTGAATTTTTCGATCATCTCTGCTTTTGCACCGAGGGCGGCGACAACACGGTCATCGCCGTCGTTGTAGGCAATCGTCACCGGAACACCCGGCAAGGAGCCGAACATCGCCGGGGTTGTTCCAGTGTTGATATCGAACACGGACTGCAACGGAATCGAGTGGCGCTCGCCGTTGGCCAGAAAGGCTACCTCGCCGTGGCGAACCACCACTGTCCCGTCTCGTGGCCCCTCCCAGGGCGCACGCTCGGCGACGACAGCCGCGCGAAACTTCGCCAGCGTCGAGTTGCTCATCGGATACCGATCTGTTCGTCACACATTATCATAAATTACGCGGAGAAATTGCAAATCTGTCACGGGGCCGACGGAGAAACCCTCCGGAGCAGTCGGATATAAGTGGCTCACTAGCTGTACTGTAACGTGCAATGGAACTCACATGGCACGGCCATTCGACGTGGCACGTCGAGATCGGTGGTACAACGATCCTAATCGACCCCTTCTTCGGCAATCCGAAGACTGACGTTTCGCCCGCAGAACTCGATCCGGAGTATGTCCTTTTGACCCACGGGCATATGGACCATCTCGCCGATGTTGGCGAGTTCGACGACCAGACAATCGCGACGACACCCGAGCTTGCGGGCTTTATTTCAGATGAGTATGGCATCGACGAGGAGAACACCATCGGCTTCAACATCGGCGGGACAATCGAACTCGGCGATGCGTTCGTGACGATGGTTCGCGCTGACCACACGAACGGCATCGAAACCCACTACGAGTACTCCGGCGGGCCGCCTGCTGGCTATGTCATCTCGGACACGAATCCGACGAAGGTCGCCGACGAAGATTCCGAGACCTTCTATCACGCTGGGGATACCGCGTTGATGTCCGAGATGAAAGATGTCATTGGTCCGTTCCTCGAACCCGACGTGGCCGCACTGCCGGCAGGCGATCACTTCACGATGGGCCCGCTCCAGGCGGCGATTGCCGCCGACTGGCTGGATGTCGAGTACGCGATGCCGATGCATTATGACTCGATGGAGGTCATCGAACTCGACACAGATGACTTCGAGCGCGCAATCGAGGGGAATGCGCCGGGTACCGAGCCGGTCATTCTCGACGGTGACGAGAGTTTTAGCTACGAATAGTTCAACAACGCGTTTCCTAGGCAAGCGCTGACGAAATAAGTAGTATTTTCACCGCGGTCTACATATCATTGGATGCTATGGCAGATATCGAAACCGAAAGTACCAGCACCGAAGGCTACGCAACGACAAACATTCTCGGCGAGTGGGAGCTTGCTATCGACGCGACGAACGAAACTGGCCCGAATCCAAACGAGGTTCTCGTCGCGGACTACGCCGCCTGTTTCATTCCGGCATTCCGCGTCGGCGCAAACAAGGAAGGATTCGACGACATCGGCACAGTACGCATCGAGGCTGCTGCCGACCTCGACGAAGAGGATGATCTCGAATGGATCGATTTCGAACTCCACGTCGAAAAATCACTCGAGGGCTCCGCTCAGGATATCCTCGACCGCGCAGAGGATATCTGTCACGTCCACGCTGCACTCAAAGAGGAGCTCGAAGCCGAGGTCACCATCGAAGAAGAAGTCGATTTCTAGAGCGAGCAGAAACACTTTCAGGGAACTGCTTCGAACGTACCGTATGAGCAATATGTGGCAGGATCAGCTTGCCGGGGCTCGGATGCAGGTCGACCAGCAGTTCAACGACCGCATTCTGAACTCCCAGTTTACGAACCAGGAGTGGGGACTGATTATGACTGCTGTCTCGTTCGATATCGAACAGCCTGCAGAGCCCGAGGAGGCAACGCTGGTCGCCGACACCGATAACCTCCCACAGATCCTTCCGGAACTCGAAAATATTCCCCAGGGGATGGGCGGGGCTCCACAGCCAGACACTGGCTCGTCGGGAGGCGGGCTGTTCAGCGGCATTCGCAACGCGCTGGGACTGGGTGGTGACTCGGGTGGAGACAGTGTGGATCAGGAGAAACTGGCCGCTGCGCGTGAACTCACCGAGGAGTACACGGCCGAACTACAGAGCCATCTCGAAGAGCAGGGTCGGTGGGAGGCGGTCTGTGAGCGAGCGGCCGAGTGATCACTCCGCGCGAAACAGTGTCAGCTCTTCGGCCTCGTAGATATTGATGAGTTCGTTGATAATCTCGTCGTAGGACTCGTCTTCGATGCGCAGCCCGTCCAGACGGTCGATCGTCTCCTCATCGATTTCAATCGAGGGCATACCTGTCATTTCGGTTGCTACTCTCTTAAACAGCCGGGGTCATTCGAACGCTGGTGTTACAGCGAGCCAGTTTGCGTAATGTATTTTTCTGCAACGTGAGTAGACCGCTTCGACAACGTCATGAGACGAGCCACGAGGCGGAAATTCTTGGCCACCGGCTTCCTGCTTGGCAGTGTCGCTCTTGCGGGCTGTACGGATGCCAGCGACGACGCTGAGACGGTTCGAGAAGAAAACGAAACCGACACAACCGATTCGACAGGCAACGGGGAGGAAAATGAGAGTGACGCAGAACCATCAGCGTCAGACGATCACACCGAGGAGCAAGAACAACATCCGTTCCCGGAGTACGAGACAACAGCAGTCGAGATCGTCACGCCGGAGGGTGAACAGCTGGGATCGGTGACAGCTGCAATCGCAGAAACGTCCGAGGAGTGGACCGTCGGCCTGAGCGATACCGAGTCGCTTCCGGAAGACTGGGGAATGTTGTTTGTCACGGGTTCAGTCGCAGATCGGGAGTTCTGGATGCGTGATATGGACTTCAGCATTGATATCATCTTCGTCGACGACGAGCGGCGAATCACTGGCATCCACCATGCACCAGAGCCAGGACCGGATGAAGACGGGAGAGATCAGCGCTACTCCGGGCGTGGGCAGTACGTCCTCGAAGTCAACTACCGGTGGACAGAACGCCACGGCGTCACGGAAGGCGATATCCTTCGGTTCGATCGTTGAGTAGTTAATTGCTATCGTGCTGGCTCCCAAGGGCTATCTATCCGCCACACCATCCCTACGGTGTGAGCGAATACGATCTCGAACGGTATCTGACAGTCCGGAGCGCCTACGGCTGCTCGCTCGGCCCAGATGGCCGTCTCGCCTTCCTTCTGGATACAACAGGCGTCAGCCAGGTGTGGACAGTTGAGGAACCGCGTGGCTGGCCGACACAGCGAACGTTCTACGACGAACCGGTCTCTTTCGTCACCTACTCACCTGAACGCCCAGAGCTGGTGTTCGGCATGGACGAGGGTGGCAACGAACGGCAACAGCTGTTCCGTCTCGACGAGGACGGCCGTATTACGAACCTGACGGCGATGCCCGATGCAAAACACCGCTGGGGCGGGTTCAGCCACGACGGCGAGCGGTTTGCCTTCGCCTCGAACCGCCGCGACAACTCCGTCTTCGACGTCTACATCCAGGGACGCGACGAAACCGGTGAGGACGCAGAACTGGTCGCCGAGGGCGATGGCTGGCTCTCCGTCAGTGGTTGGCGGCCCGACGATTCGGCACTTATCCTCCGGAAGGCGTACTCGAATTTCGATCAGGACGTGTACATTCTGGATCTCGACACTGGCGAGCGCCGCCATCTCACACCTCACGACGGGAACATCCGGTATCGAAGTCTCCAGTGGGGTCCCGACGGCGAGTGGCTGTATCTTGTCACCGACGACGGTGCGGAGACGCTGTATCTCGCCAGAATGGAGCAGGAGACGGGTGAGATCGAAAAGCTCCGTGATGGGGGCGACTGGAACGTCGGCGGCGTCGCGCTGGATGCGGACACCCGCACGCTCGTCTATTCGCGAAACGTCGACGGCTACACCGACCTCACGCTTGGCGAACTCTCCGACGATGGCGAACTCCGAGAGCTACCGATGCCGGAGATTCCAGGGAATATCGCGGGTGGTGTGAGCTTTTCGCCCGAGGGAGACCGGTTCGGCCTCTCCTCGTCGGGTCGAGCTGAGAATACGAATATTTCGGTCGTTGATCTGGCAGAACTCCGGGAACTCGCAGCCGACAGTGAAACTGACGCCGAGGCGAACAGCAACGCACTGGACGACACCGTCACTCGCTGGACTGACGCCTCGACAGCCGGTATCCCCAGAGAGACATTCATTGAACCGGAGCTGATCCGCTACGAAACCTTCGACGGCCGAGAGATTCCTGCCTTCTTTTCCGTGCCAGCGGATGCGTCGGAGCGTGTGCCGGTGATCGTCGACATCCACGGCGGTCCCGAAAGCCAGCGCCGCCCCTCCTTCTCCGGACTGCGACAGTACTTTCTCTCGCGCGGCTACGCCCTGTTCGAGCCGAATGTCAGGGGTTCATCTGGCTATGGCCGTGAGTACACCCACCTCGATGATGTCGAGAAACGGATGGACTCGGTGCGGGATATCAAACACGCTGTCTCCTGGCTCGACGATCACGACGCGATCGATTCGGAGCGGATCATCGCCAAGGGTGGCTCCTACGGCGGCTTCATGGTGCTCGCTGCACTGACCGAGTACCCGGAGCTATGGGCTGCCGGCATCGATGTCGTGGGCATTGCCAACTTCGTGACCTTCCTCGAAAACACCGGCTCTTGGCGACGGGAGCTTCGCGAAGCGGAGTACGGCTCAGTTGCGGATGATCGGGAGTTCCTCGAATCGATCAGTCCGATCAACAATATCGACCGAATTGAGGCACCGCTTTTCGTCTTGCACGGGGCGAACGACCCACGAGTCCCTGTCGGTGAGGCAGAACAGATCGTCGAAGAGGCAAAAGCTCAGGGTGTCCCCGTCGAGAAACTCATCTTCGAGGACGAAGGCCACGGCATCGCGAAACTCGACAACCAGATCGAAGCCTACAGCCGTATCGTCGCGTTCCTGGACGAACACGTATAACCACGAACTGTATCCTCTACCGCGACCACGATCTGTTATATCTGCTGCGACCACGATCCGTCCCGTCTACCCCGACCGCGAATTGTATAACAGACCGAGCCCCGAGAGCAACCCACCAACTGCCCCAGCACCGATCGCGAACTGACTACTGGAACCGAGCTGTCCACCGGGAATGAGCGATCTGTCTTCTTCTCGCAGCTGTACCGAATCCAATCGTCCCCGGACCCGTGAGTCAGTGCTGCTGCCATCGACCCCCGCGTCGATACCGTAGAGATGTCCGTCCATTCCGCCGACAAAAACAGTGCCGTCGACGACAACTGGTGAGGAGCTGATTTTATCGTCGGTTTCGAACCGGAAGCGTTGCTCGCCAGTTGCGCTGTCGAGTGCGTACAGTCCGTGATCCCAACTGCCGACAAACACCACCCCACCAGCAGTTGTGGGTGAAGACAACACCCGCCCGTCCGTTTGGACTCGCCAGCGTTCACTGCCAGTGACGGCATCAACTGCGAACACCGAGCCGTGTTCCTCGGTCTCACCGATGGTGTTGAACCACCCACCGACGAACACCGTCTCGCTGCTTGCCGTCGCTCGTGCAGTCTCCGGTTCGACCACAGACACCGTCGGCGAGGAGTCGATGAACTCGTCGGTCTCGATCCGGAACCGGCGGTCACCCGAGCGCGCATCGACAGCGTGAATGTTTCCGTGTGACCCAGGTTCACCCACTCGCGTTTCACGATCGCCGACATAGACGGTATCGCCGACTACTGTGGGCGAAGAGAAGGTGCCGCTACCGATCTCGTACTCCCAGCGCTCCCAGCCGCTCTCGATATCGAGTGCCAGCAGATTTCCAGCGCGGACAAACAACGTCTCCCCGACGACGGTGGGTGACGAGTGCATGACTGCGCTTTTTTCGACGTACCAGCGTTGCTCCCCGGTTGAAGCGTCGATTGTATACACACCATCGTGATCGCTTGTGACGTACACAGTCTCATCTCTGATTCTCGGGGTGGCCTGTATCCGGCCGCCGGTTTCGAACTCCCAGTACAGCTCCCCTGTTTCAGCATCGAGCGCGTACAGATAGCTGTCGTCACAGCCGACGATGACCACCGTTCGTTGCTCGGTCTCTAACTGCCCGTGCTGGTCGGTGGCTCGCTCCTCGTTTTCTCCAGCATCGACCGCTGCGACCAGCGGTGAGGAGTTGACCGGCTTATCGGTTTTGAACTCCCACTCCAGTGTGCCAGTGGCACTGTCCACTGCGTACACGCCACCGCCCTGACTGCCGACGAACACCGTCTCATCCCAGACAGTCGGTGAAGAAAACACCGCACCACCAGTGGGGTATCGCCAGTGCAGCCGTTGTTGGCTCCCACTGACCCGAGCCACTGCCCCACCGGCGAGAGCCAATCCGCCTGCCCGGAGAACGCTCCGACGACTGTACGTGTGGGCGTCCTCCGGGGACATACTACTGTGATCCAGTCGAACTATCATGTAGATTGTGATCTATCTCTGGCCTCGAAACACTGCTAGCTGCCAATACCGCGAACATAAATATCCGTCTCTCTTGATTCAGATTGAATGGCTCAAAGCGACTGGGATCGTTCGATTCTAATCCGGTCACGTCGTCACAGACACTCACAGCCACCAATCTCAGCTCAGACTCTGGCATGGCTCTGAACTCGAACGACCGTGCAATTGCCCAGTTTACGATGCTCGGCCACGGCCTCGTTCACTGGTACGAACTTTCGATCCCGATTTTTCTGGTCGTCTGGCGTGATTCCTTCGACGTATCGATCGCCTTCATCGGACTCATCATTGCGCTTGGCTACGCCCCCTTCGGGCTCGGGGCGCTTCCAGCAGGGATCCTCGCCGATCGATTCGGCCCAAAGCGGCTGATTCTGATCTGCTTTGCGGGAATGAGTCTCTCCTTTCTGGTGCTCGCGCTTGCGACATCGATCTATCTGATCGGGGCTGCGCTCGTCTTCTGGGGGATTATGGCGAGTGTCTACCACCCCGCAGGGATGTCGCTGATTAGCACTGGCGCTGACCGTCAGGGTACTGTCTTCGCCTATCACGGCATCGCTGGCAACATCGGAATTACACTTGGCCCCTTTGTGGCTGCGACGCTTTTGATTTTCCTTCAGTGGCAACTCGTTGCCGTGCTGTTGGCTCTCCCCGGCATCGCTGCCTTCTTCTATGGGCTCCGTGCTGATTTCGATACGACTGCCGCCGTCGATAGGGAGATCGAGTCCGAGACAAACACGCCCATTACGCTACCAGCTTTTCTCTCGAACAGCAAGACGCTGCTTTCCAGCGCCTTCCTGATCGTTTTCGTCTTTGTCACCTTCGAAGGACTGTTCTACCGTGGTATCCTCACTTTCCTGCCGGATATCCTCCAAGGATTGCCTGTCATGGAAGGGATTGATCTTCGTGCTGGGTTGCAAGGGATCGAGCCGGGTGATTACATCTTCGTTGGGCTTCTGGTCGTGGGGATGGCAGGCCAGTACGTCGGCGGTAAGCTTACCGAACGAATTGCCGTCGAACGCGGAATGGCCGGGATCTTCCTCGCGCTTGCGGTGCTTGCACTCGCTTTCGTTCCGGTGTCGGAGCTGGGGCTGACGCCACTGCTCGTTCTCTGTGCGCTGCTTGGCTTTTTCCTGTTTGCGATCCAGCCGTTCTATCAGGTCGCCGTTGCTCAGTACACCCCGCCGGAGACGCGCGGACTCTCCTATGGATACACGTATCTCGGGGAGTTCGGATTCGGCGCGGCGAGTATCGCGATTGGTGGGTTCGTGATCGGTGCCTACGGCCTATTCGCGTTCTTTACCGTGCTCGCGGGCTTCGCCCTCGCCGGAACCTCACTCGCGGTCTTGCTCGTTTTCGGTTCGAGACGCTTCTCGTTCATCCAGAGCTACGAAGAGGCGGCGGATTGATTGCCATCTCGCGATTGGTTCGTCCTGTGTTGGTGTTCGAGCGTTTCTAACCGTGAAAATTTTCACTGATTTTTTATTTGATTCGATACAATCCCAGCGCAGGAATGAGTTCGACGGTAGTTGGCATTCTTTTGACACTGTTGCTGTTGCAGTTCCTCCTCGCCCTCTTCGTCGAGATCGATGCCAAAAATCTCGAACTCGAACATGCCGGAGGATACAGCTACGGCGTTCTCATCCCCATCATAGGGTATCTCGTTTTCGCGGTGTATCTTTCCGAGCGCAGAGAGCTTCAGCAGAAAGATGGCCCCCGAATTTCCGATCGACGAACAGCGCGTGATACCGATCATACTCACGCAGAGCAGACAGCTACTGACAATGCTGGCAGTGAAACTGAGAGTAATACGGATCAGATTCACTCTCATCTGGTGGATTCAAGCGGTGTGATCGACCGCCTTCTCGCAGCGTGTTATATTCCATCTTTCTCTTCTTGGCTCGGCGGATTCGTCTATGTCCCGGCCCTGTTGCTCCTGACTGGACTGTTTTTCATCCCAGAAGTTGGTGTGTTCTACTTTGCATGGTGTCCGCTTTTGCTGTTTCTTTACCTCCTTTCGTTCCGATACCACCGGGAGACAGTCCTCAGTTTCGACCCGGCAGAAAAACAGCTCGAAGCGAGAATGAGTCCGCTACTTTGGGGCAACGAGGGTTACAGCAAGGAGATTGACCTCTCGGAAATCGAGAAAGTACGATTCCAGGAGGTCCGTGGCCAACTGATCGTCACGCTCGACCCAGACAAACCGTTCGTCACACACCAGTTCGTCATTCCGATCAGCCGGATGACTGAAATCATCGATCTCCTTCGACGAAGTTCGGTGCCGATCAGTGCTGATTCCAGCACGCTGCCATCTATCGGGCGAAGTACACGGCGGGAGGAGATCGCTGGTCTGGGTGCAGTTTCTTTTGTCACGCTCGTTCCGGTAGTTGTCGGCCTTCTCTTTCCCGAACTGTTCGTTATAAGTACGGCGATGCTTCTCTGCACCGGGCTCGTACTCTTGATCTGTCTGTTCGAGCTGTTTGATCTGGAGGAGGCATCCACCAGAGCATCCGTACAGTCTCGCCGGTAACAACCCTGTCGTCGGAAACGCAAGCCGTAACAAAATCTAACAGTGGACCGCTCTTTTGTTGCGATATGGCAGGCCACGTGAGACGAAGCGACGAGATCGAATACGAACCACTCGATGCCGCCGACGGATTATCGAAAGGTGTCCTCGTCGACGAGGCAAGCGGTGCACCGAATATTGCACTCCGGCGGTTCATCCTCGGTTCCGGGGCGACAGTACCAAAACACACCAACGAGGTCGAACACGAGC
>LKMJ01003356.1_pt1 | contig 14884 bp, 10 predicted proteins | sample 643391 | NCBI WGS metagenome assembly LKMJ01 (sample SAMN04112250, study PRJNA286221) | soda lake metagenome | biome: soda lake; feature: Kulunda Steppe; material: water; isolation source: sample PL-Br10 brine of Picturesque Lake | place: Russia: Kulunda steppe | collected 2010-07
ACGCCCTCGATCGCGTCGCCGGTTACTGCGTTCGTCACAGTGCCGGTGACAACCGGGACGGCCGTCAGCTCGATCAGATCAACATCGACCGCTTCGCCCGAACTCACCACGATATCCTGTTCGGTGAGCTCCTCGAATCCAGAAGCAGTTGCCGTGTACTGGTAGACACCCGGTGGGACTGCTGCGGTGAACTCGCCGTCTTCGTCGGTCTGGACCGTCGTGGTGAACCCACCGGATGTGGGAGGCCCTCCGACACCGTCCTGTTCAACGATTTCTATCTCCGCGTCGGCGATTGGATCTCCACCGTCCACGGTGACGACAGTACCCTCGATAGTTCCGTCCTGGAATGGTGTCAGTGTCAGGTCAACGATCGTCGTCTCGTCGTCGGTGATCGCCACAGTCTGCTCGATGGCTTCCTCGTACTCCTCGGCACTCGCGGCGACATCATAGGTTCCAACGGCGAGCGTGAGCTCGTAGGTACCGTCGGCGTCCGTTTTGGCTGAGTCGATGACGGCGTTCCCGTCGAGCACTTCGACAGTTGCATCAGCGAGTGGGTCGCTGGTGTCGGCATTGGTTAGCGTTCCTGAGAGCGTTCCTGTGTCGATGAGGGCAGTTTCGAGCCACGGATCAAAGCGGACGGCGTCCGATGCACTCTCGATGCTGTCACCATCTCCCTCAGCCACGGTGCCTTCGACGGGATCACTAACGCCACCGGAGGGACCGTTTGCGGCACCCCACCAGTTGTTCCGTGCGTCGAGTTCCTCACCGCCGGAATACGTGAGTCCGACGCCGTTGTCGGTGATCAAGTTGTCCGTTACAGTCACGTTTGTTGCGCCATCGAGACGAAGCCCATCGCCCTCGTTATCCCCAATCGTGTTGTCGGTGACATTGAGGTTCTGGACCGGTGTGCTGCCCCGTCTCGTGAGGTCCAGGCCGACCTCGTTGTTCGTAATTGTATTGTTGGCAACCGTGCCGCCATCTTCGCCGATATCGACATCCAAACCGACACCGTCATTTCCAATAATGAGGTTCTCCGTAAATATCGCCCCGTCAGTGATCGAGCCGCGTGGGTTCGCTACGCCATCACTGCCCCCGGTGATCGTGTTGTTCGTGAACGTCAGGCCCTGAATGTCGGACGATCCAAAGGGACGCCCGAATCTGACGCCAGTCGTCGTGCCGTCGATTGTATTGTCTGTGACGACCGCATCAGTCGCGGCCACGATGCCGATGCCACGGGTTTCCCCGGTCACCTCATTTCCGACGATAGAAAGATTCTCACTTCCGTCAACGCGGATCCCGTCGTTATAGTCACCGGTGATCGTGTTGTGCTCAACAGTCACGTCGTCCGTATCATCGATGAAGATGGCCCGATCAGTGGTTGCACTAATCGTTCCGTTCGAAACCGTGACAGTATCGCTGTTGGTCACGAAAACACCACGCTCGCTGTTCGTCACGGTAAAGTCATCAATAGTCACTCCCGATGAGTCCGAGACACTGACAACTCCTTCGTCATCTGCCGTAACAGTCGGTGATGCTGCACTGATATCTGTAAACTCACTGTCTGTGATACTGATATTTTCGGAATCAATTATCTGTATTCCTGCTGTGACAGTAGACAATGAGAACCCCTCGAGGTCAGCGTTTGTGACGTCGACGAGGATTATCTGCCCAGCATCAGCATCGATCGTCGGGTCGTCCTCACCGACTGCGTACACGAGTGGGTCACCACCGACGGTGTTATCGGACAGTTCGTGAGGCTCGTCAGGCATACCGATCAAGATGATTCCGGTGGCGAACTGATTATCCGTGACTGTGGCGCCGTCTTCACCCAGAAAACCCCTCTCGAGTCGAAGATCTGTGTCCGTGCCGGTGAACTCGTTTCCGTGGATCTCGAGGTTATCTCCGTCGCTGTTTATCCCGATAGGAACGCTAGTGAAATTATTGTACTTGATTTCAGTACTAGCTCCCGGCTCGATACCGATGGAGCCCACATCTTTGAGGGTGTTGTTGGCGACGACTCCAAAACGCAGCCCATCGATTCCGGTGCCGCTGGTTGCTGTCACATTATTGTAACGAATCTCTGCTCTGAGTCCAGCCGTAATACCGTTTTCGTTGCCTGTTACCGTGTTGTTCTCGACGACGTTGTCCGGTGCGCTGGAACTGCCGAGGTCGATTCCTGCGCCACTGTTGTCCGTTACGGTGTTATTCGTAACTTCTCCATCGTTGCCGCCGGTCTGTTCGTACGTAATGCCGTCAGCATTTCTGTGTATCTCGTTTGCATCGACAGTGAATCGGTCGTTTCGATTACCCAGAGAGAGCCCGTCTCCACCGTTGTCGGTGATGGTGTTTCGGAGAACCGATGCGTCGTCGACTCTATTCGCAAACATGATCGCATCGCCGTCGTTGTCGTGAATGTGGTTGTCGGCGATCACGATTCCGTGTGCATTCTCGTTCGACTCCGTCTGAATGCCGTCAACAGAGTCGGTAATCGTATTCTTGAGGAAGGTGAACCGCTCACCACCGACGACCACAGCGGAATCGCCGAACCCGCCCCCACTTCCGGTGTAACCCTCGATTCTGAACCCTTCAACGGTCACGTCGTCGTCCGTCACCGTGATTGCCCGCTCGAATCGTTCCCCACTGCCATCGAGAACCGCTCCACCTTCGGAAACAGTCCGGAGCGTGAGTGGCTTATCAATCGTCAGCGACTCCTCGTAGGTTCCGTCGCCGACGACGATCTCGTCGCCAGGCAGTGCGGCGTCGATCGCCGCCTGAATACTGTCGCCATCTTGGACGCCGTCGACCAGCACTTCGACCTCGCCGACTGGCTCGCCATCGACCTCGAGGTCGTAGACGCCCGGTTCAGCGAGTGGAACGCTCAGTCTCGCAGTCGTGTTGGACTCGCCATCGACGTCGATTGTCTCGGTGACGCGTGCGGCTTCCGCCCCCTCGTCGTCGTAGGCGACGAGTTCGCTTTCGACGCTGTCTGCGTCCTCACCGAGGTTCTCGTATCGAACGTCAACACTCGCTTCGCCAGCAGCACTCGGCTCTACTGGGGCTTCGATACCGCTGATGATCGAGTCATGCAATCGGTTGGTGTCGCTCAGGTAGATCGGTTCGTCTTCGGGGAGTACCTCGATCGTGCCGATTTCCTCGTCCTCGAGGAAGGCGGTGTACTCGCCCGGTTCGTCGATCGGGTCGGTGACGAAAACGGCCAATCTCGTGTCGCCGGGATTGATGCCTTCCCCGGGTCCCGCAAACGCCACATCCTCGCGGCCATCAAACGCTGGCCCTTCGAGTGCGAGCGTCGCATTCTCTTCGTCGACTGCCTCAGTTCCGAGATTCGTCGCGTCGTAGGAAATCTGTATCAGGTCACCCTCGAGTCGGGTGTCGAAAAACGGATTCACCGACCGGAATACAGGGTCGGTTTCGTCGACAACGGTGAGCGTCCCCACCCCCACGTCGCCGATCGTGAGGGTGTACTCACCTGCGCTGTCGGGTGCAGTCATCGGCAATTCGACCGTGTTCGTCCCGTAGGCGGGGACGTCGATCGTCCGGCTAACCTGTGGATCACCGTCCAGTTCGAGCGTGTAGGTCGCCGACGTGGTCGGGTCCCAGTCGTTTCTGGCTGTCGCCGAGACCGTCAGTTCATCCTCGACGAACACGCCCTCGTCGAACGTGGCATCGACGATTCGGGGCTCGGCATCCGGAATCTCGCCAGTCCACTTGTGGTGGTGTCCGCCGAGCATGATACGGGAGTCGCTGCTGGAGCCAGTCACACCAGCGTCGATCGCCATGAGCTGGGTGTCGCCGATCGTCACGGCAACGTACACGACGCCGTCGACGACGATAACTTCGCTTCGATCACCCGTCTCGACCGACCACAACTCAGTTCCATCGTTCGGGTCGAGGGCTCTGAACTCAGTCGATTCGGTCGTCTGCGGAACGAAGAGCGTGCCATCAGCGACTGTCGGGGAGTCAAATACGGCGTTGTCATCGGACCAGCGCTCGCTCCCGTCAGTCGGGTCAAGCGCGTAGAGTCCATCGTACCCAACATAGACGGTGGGTTCGTTGTTCTCGCCAGCGACCGTCGGTGCGGTTGGAACCGTTGTAAGAGCTTCCTGTGCGACGCCGAGGTCCTTCTGCCAGACCTCCTCGCCGTCAGTCACATCGACTGCCGATACAAATCCCGGGTCGTCGTCACCCGCGCTGTGGCTGACGTAGACGTGACCGTCGGCGACGGTCGGCTCGTTTGCAATAGTGATGACGTCTCCGGATTCCCACTGCCACTGTTGGTCGCCGGTTACAGCATCGAAAGCGAGTATGCCGCTGGGGACGCCGCCGTGGACGACATAGACAGTCCCATCGACAGCCGTGGGACCGCTCAGAATCTCATCGGTCTCCGTTGTCCATTCTTGGTCGCCGGTTTCGGCATCGAGTGCGGTGAGCAGGTCGCTGCTTTCGGAGGTCTGTTCGACGGCATACACGGTGCCATCGCCGACCGTAACCCCGCCACGAGCGTCGAACTCGGCATGCCATTCGATCGTTCCGAGTTCGAGAGTAAGCGCGTAGACGCCGTCATCGCCGGACGCGTAGATCGTTCCGTTGGCCGCGGTCAGCTCGCGCGTGGAGATGTCCATCGCCCACCGCTGTTCGCCGGTGCCGACGTCGTAGGCGACGACCTGGTCCGAGGAGCCGTCCCCATCCGCGATCGTTACGAGGATCCCATCGACGACTATCGGTTCGCTATACGACTCGAGATCGACATCAGACTCCCAGAGCACGTCGCCCTCGTCAGTATCGAACTGTGTTGGGGCAACCCGGTCCGTCGCCGACGCGTTACCCACGTCAGCCGCTGCGAGGCCAGTACCAGCGCCGATGAGGAACAGTCCACAGACGGTTACGATCCCGATCCAGACTGCCAACCCCGCTCCCCGTCGAGATCCATCTCGCCATTGATTCAGGGAGAGTAGGTCGCGCATGTAGCGAACTGCTAAAGAGCACGTCCCTCTGGTAACAGTGAGAGTGTCGGACCGAACGCCTCCGCTTTGTAGCCGGTCTGCCGTCCCATCACGGTGATAGTAACCGTCGCCCCGCGTCGAGTTTGCTTCGTCACCCGTCGCCGATACGCGTCGTGGATCCGAACTGCGCTTTAGTGGCGACGTGATTGTATTACTCTCTCTGTTATCTCGTGTCGTATCACGCCCGTCTGATTGACGGCCCGTGGCTCCGTCCGTACTCATGGAACCACCACACGAGTTTGCAGCCGTCCTGGCCGGTTATTCGACAGAGAAGGCTTTAGGTAAAGATACGTTCGAACTGCCATGCAGAGCTAACCGTTCAGGATGTAATAACATTCTGCTTAGGCAGAACGAAGTGAGTCACTTAGGTTAAGCTAAGCCTGTTTGTCCAGCGACGCCAGTCTGTCGTACAGCCTCGAGACCGTCGGATCTTGTTCTAAAACCGGCCTCGAATAGATGGACTCCAACAGCGCAAGTCTGGCTTCGATCCCGTCGCGTTCACGTGCCGGTTCAGGCTGGCCGAACCGATCGAGTTGACGAGTAACGGCGGTTACAAGCTCGGATTTTACGAGCGGTTTCCGCAGAACATCGTCATACGGCCACGTACAGAGCGACGGGCCAGGACGATCGCCGACGAGAGCGATACGGCGGGTCATGTTGGGACAGTGGACGGTGAGCGTTGCCGGGTCGTCACTCCACATGTCGATATCGAAAATGGCGACATCCGGCATCTCAGTGAGACTGTTCTGAAGCGGCTCTTGGCCGCGTACTGCGATCACGTCGAAGCGGTCACACAACCACCCACGATAGAGGTCGACGAGTCGAGGATCACGATCGCCGAGGACGACTGTCGGCTGGACGGAGTCGATGTGTTTGGTTGCCCACGTCGCCAGCGAGTCAAACACAGGTCGCAACTCGCGTCCAGCGTCGGTCAATTCATACGTGACTGTGAGCGGTGATTCGCTGATCACACACCGGGTGACGAGTCCATCCTCCGAGAGCGACTCAAGCGTCTTCGTGAGCATGTTTGGTGAGATATCTGGGATGGTATTCTCGAGTTCGCTAAATCGAAGCGAACCCGACTCCAGGAGGACACCTACCACGACCGGCTCCCACTTGTTCGAGAGCAATGAAAGGGCGTCCAGCGCGCCCCGGATGTTGGTTGGTATAAACACCTCAGCTCTATCCATGCAGTGGATATGACTAGCACCATAATATTCTTGTCTCCCGTCTGCATGACGCCGTTAGGACCCACAACCTCGGAAGAGTTATTATCTCTCCGATCAACTGATAGGGTTATACTCATATCGAGCATTTCATCTGGGTGAAAAATTGCCGATCACAAACCAAGACGTCGAACTGCTGCTTGTCGAGGACCAGCACGATCAAGCACGATTTGTTGAACGGCTAATACACGAACAGCAATCGTCTCTCAATAGCCAGACAACTCATAGTCCGATCGAAGTCACAGACATCCACTACGTCGATACGCTCTCGTCTGCCCTCGAGTATCTTGACGCAACGTCTCCGGACGCAATCCTCCTCGACCTCATGCTCCCTGACAGTCGGGGAATCGAGACCGTCGATCGCGTGATCGAATACGCACCGGACGTGCCAGTCGTTGTGCTGACTGGGCAGAACGAAACGGACGTCGGCGTCGACGCGGTTCAGCGAGGAGCACAAGAGTACCTGTCCAAGGGAAGCGTTACTGGGGAGACGATCCTGCGTACACTCAGGTATGCAATCGAGCGATCGCGAAATCAGCGGAAACTCGTCGACCGAAACCATCGGCTTGCACTGTTGAATCAGATCCTCAGACAAGACGTCAGAGCCGACCTGAGCATGATCGTTGGCCTGGGGGACCAACTGGAAGGTGATGGGAGTGATGATGACGAACGCACGAGAGCGTCGTTGTTGGATGCCGCACAGCACGCTGCCGACCGTACCGACACTGCAGCAGCAGTGGTCGACGTCATTTCGGCTGACGACCTCAATCGGGAACCATGCGATCTGTACGCTGTACTCGAGACCGAAGTGAGCCAACTCCGTCATGAGCGAGAGATCGACATTACAATCGAACGAACCAATGCTGTCGATGGGAAACTACTGGTCTCCGCCACTCCAATGCTCGGGTCAGTATTCAAACACCTTTTTGAGAAAGCCGCCGATCGTTCAGACCGGGCCATACCAAGAGTGACGGTAACGGTAGAGACAACGTCTACGGAAGCAAAAGTCGAAATTGCCGATGACGGTGGTGAAATACCTGGCATAGAAAGAGAGGTACTCGTTGACCCGGACGTCCGTTTCGATACTCGGTCGGGACTGGATCTCAAATATTATCTGGTCATGACCGTGCTCAATTCGTTCGGCGCTTCACTCGAAATCGATGCCAACGATCCGTGTGGGTCGTGTGTAACTGTCCTTCTCGCCCGCGAGAGCGCGTCCCACAATCAGTCCTGACGAGAGAGATGCGATATATACGTATCATCCCTGTTTTAAGCGAAGCCAAGCAGCGTGAATCGGAAATGGAAGGTTTTGGTCATCAAGCGAGATTATCCGTCTCCGGGACCCCGCGAATCTCTGGTCCGCTCAGTCACGAAAGCGTTCCGCGCTTGCGATCGAAAACGGCCACTGGCTGTGAACACTCCGGAACGTGGAAGTGTGTAGTAGGCAATCGGGGACCACAACACAGAGACCGTTCCCAGTTACTCCCACCACTGACCGCACGCTGGGAACATGGTTTCCGACCCATCGGCACGGACTCGATTTCAGATACGAAAAACATGAATAGCGAAACGCAGTTTAACGCGAGGATACATTCCGTTTGACACTTCTGTCGAACCGGATACCCGCCATCGGTTCGACTCATACGCATACGTATCATCAATTACCGGCGTCGTCGGGCTACGCCCGACTGCTTGAGGGATCGCTGATCCCTCTCTGTCACCGGACTGCGTCCGGTTGCTCGTGGCGCATCGCGCCACGCTGTCGTCGGGCTACGCCCGACTGCTCGCGGAACTCCGTTCCGCGCAGATCGGCGATACGGTACTGCCGATCGGCGGTACCGACGGACACGAATCCGTATCACACGTTCAGGCTTGGACTGCCACTAGTTTCCAGCGGCGGACGGTAGCAACTCGTTCGTGTACAATCGGTCCGTGTCGAGATCGGTTGCAGAAAGCTGGTTCCCGTCGACGGATGTCAGAATCCCTTCGTCGGCAAGCCACTCGACGAAGCGGTCCCAGCGATCGTGATGCATCCTGCCCCAGTCGCCGCCGTCGGTAAGATAAGCGTCGGCGATCCGCCGCTGGCTTTCGATCAGAAACTCCGTATCGTCCAGTTCGGCGGGGCCGTCTGTGGCTTTGCCGAGCAGTTTCGCTGCTGCTGCTGGGTTTTCGGCAGCGAACGTGTACCCCCGTCCCGTCGCCTCCAGAAACCGACTGAGTTCGTCCCGATCGCTACTGAGCGCATTCGGGTGTGCGAGGAGAATGGGCGTATATCCGTAGGGAACGTCGTATGCTCCCGGTGAGAACGCGTTCAGATCGAGTCCGTCTCGTTCTGCGAGGACACCCTCCCAGGGCATGAACACCCACGTTGCATCCGCATCGCCGTCGACGAGTGTCTCCCAGATGCCAAGCTTTGGCGGTGTTTCGATCTGCAACTCGCCGTCGCCACCGTCGTTTCGGACCAGTTGTTCGACGATATGATCCTCGAACCGGGCATCGTAGGAGGCGTAGGTCTTCCCGTCGAGCGCTTTTGGGCGATCGATCCCACTATCACCGAGCGTGACGATTGCACTCGTGTCGCTCTGGCAGATCGCGGCGATCGCAGTCAGTGACGCGTAGTCCGGATGCGTGTTATAACTGATCGCACTCTCGGACGGTGCGACCGCGACCGTCGATCGGCCGTTGGCGACTCGTTTCGCCGGCGTTTCAGCGTAGCCATCCTCACCCGGCGAGCGAAGCGTAACCTCGAGATTCGCGTCGTCGTAGTATCCCTTCTCCTGTGCGACGTAGAATCCCGTATGGTTCGTGTTTGGCGTCCAGTCGAGGGCGACGTCGATCTGTGCCATACCGAGTTTCTCTCGTCGCCTCGTCTTCAATCGGTTGGTCTGCCCTCCGAGTGGATGGGGATGGAATGCAAGCAGAAGGCACCGACCATGAGGTCCGGGATACAGTCGAGATACCCGTAGTGAGGTATCAAGCGGTCCGAAACCACCCTGTTTGCGAGCCCCAGACAGCGGTTGGTGTCTGCTAAGGAAGCCATGATAGTATTAACCATACTAAGGAATCCATGATAGCAACAACTCGATCGAAACCGGACGTAACTGACCACTCGGAAAAACGTCGGTGGGAGACCGACGTCGAGTGCCCTGTGACAATCGATCGGCGGATCGGGGACCGGGCGCCGGTGGCTATCGACGAGATACCGGTCTCGATCGGTGGGAGATAGTATCTATTGTCACGAATTGCAGACTGCTATCGACTGATATAGTCGACTTATCCCCACCAAGCAAAACATTCGGCTACTAGTGTATAAGATTACTGGGTGTCCCTCCACAATTGGCGCGGACTGTTGTGTCGGCGTCAAGAACGGCTGTCGATCGGCACGGAATATCGAAATAGCGCTAGCAGTCCGCTGATGATGCTTTGCTGGCCGTTCCAGTGGTAAGCGGCACAGACCACAGTTCGATCGACGACTGTAGCAACTGTCCCCACGCTGTGACCATCTGAGTTGCTGGCCCCTTCCGAAGGGCGGGAACGTCAGCTGTACGCGGTTGTTCGGCGAGCACGGTGTCACAGCGTGGACAGACGTACCGAACGTAGTTTCGCTCTCTATCGAGGTGCCACGCGTCCGCGATCGGGCCCGCGTACTCACACTCCCAGCAGAACAGCACTGACTTCCGCCGAGTTGGATCACCGTCGCTGTCGTCGTCGGTCAGGAGCGGAACCATCGTTTTGGCAGAGTCGAGGGACAAAGATAGGTCTATCTGCGTACCCCCTTGCTCACATTAAAGAATTGAATGACGGTTTTATCCGTGATCGGACTGTCAGGCTGTGATCGACGTATTCTTGATCGTAATGGTGAGGAGACGTTCTTTCTGGGATCTACTTCTTCGGCGACAGCGATCGCGGTTCGAAAGTCGAACAACACGCTATCGAAGTCCGGTTGGCTATAGCAGCCGCTGGAAGGTGGTCCGGATGGGCGCATTCGACCTGCATGCACCCGGTCCCGTCCCCGGTTTCCCCGCCTCCCCGCACCGCGGCGTTATTCGAGCAGTCCGAGCTCTTCGAGCCGGTTGACGATCACGTCGACGGCCTCTTTTGCATCTTCGACCTGCTTGCCGCCGGTGACGACCAGCTTTCCGGAGCCAAACAACAGCGCAACGACTTCGGGCTCGTCGAGTCGGTAGACGAGACCGGGGAACTGTTCGGGCTCGTACTCGATGTTCTCGAGACCGAGGCCGATCGCGATCGCGTTCAGGTTGAGGGTACGCCCGAGGTCGGCGCTGCTGACGATGTTCTGGACGACAATCTCTGGATCGTCCTCGACCTGGATCTGGAGTTCACGAAGCTTATCGAAGACGATTTCGAGGCTCTCGTGGACGTCGTCGGTGCTTTTGGCCCCCGTACAGACGATCTTCCCCGATCGGAAAATCAGTGCGGCCGATTTCGGATTTTGCGTGCGGTAGACGAGACCGGGGAACTGTTCGGGGTCGTAGTCGGCCCCCTCGAGGTCCATTGCGACACTCTGGAGGTCCAGTTCCTGTCCGATACCGGTCGACGCCACCACGTTTTCGATGTTGATGGATTCTTTTGGGTCCGTCATCAGTCGCTTAAAAAGACGTATTTAACCTTTATAAAGGTCCGGGCTGGTACCGTAAATGCCCGGTTTTAAACACCATCGCAATGCTGGAAACATCAAAAACCAAACTAGTACGAATCCGTGAATTTAATGTAGTGAGTTGTATAGGGACAATATATGTACGACCTGACCGGATTCCAGCGTGACCTCCTGTACGTTGCTGCGGGCCTCGATGAACCGCATGGCCTCGCAATCAAAGATGAACTCGAGAAGTATTACGAAAAAGAGATTCATCACGGCCGACTATATCCAAACCTCGACACGATCGTCGACAAGGGTCTAGTCGAGAAGGGCACGAAAGATCGCCGAACCAATTTCTACACTGTCACCCGTCGCGGCAAGCGCGAACTCGAAGATCGACGCTCGTGGGAAGACCAGTACGTCGAAGACGCGCTGTAGGGTACCCATTGCAGTCCAGAGCGGCCCTGGCGTCGACCGGCCTACTGATTTTGAACTGTCGCCCGACACGTAGTGTCGAACTGTCGCCCGGCACGTAGTGTGATCGATCGACTTTGGGATACCCGACGCACATTAGGATCGATCGGCCCTGATACGGATTAGTGTCCATAGTTACCGCCAATCGGCGACCCACCTTGGCCGATCGGCGGTAATTGATGACACTAATCCGTATGAAAGCGCTCGCTCCGAGGGTGCCGGCGATCGCTCCGAGAGGGCCCACAGAGAACGACACCAGACCGTATCACTCGTTGTCGATTGCCTCTCCTTGGGGGAGCGTTACGTCTGTCAATCCGGCCTCAATCCCCTCGCGGTTGCCCTCGAACTGTCCGGGGAGCACGAGCCGTTCCCCGAGTGCATCGAGTGGTTCGTCGCTGGTGTATCCCGGCCCGCTTGTCGCGAGTTCGAAGAGGACCCCGTTGAACTCCCGAAAATAGACCGATCGGAACCAGTGGCGATCGATCTGATTCGTCGGCCGCAGTCCCATCGATCGGACCGCTTTCCGCATCGCGTCCTGGTCGTCGTCGGTTGGCGTCTGGAACGCCACGTGGTGGACCGTCCCGTGGCCCGATCGACCAGCCTCGATCGTCGGGAGGATGTCGACGTACTGGCCGACGGAGCCACTCGCAGCGAAGCGAGTTCGCTCGTCGCCGGGCGTCTCACCCGGCGACTGTTCCGTGCCGATCTCTTCGAGCCCCATCGTCCGAAGGAGGGCCACAGTTCGCTCCGGATCTGCGAGCCAGAGGGTTACCGAATGAAAGCCACGGATCGCAGCGGTTTCGGGAACGAACTCGGTCCAGGGGACAGTGGGATCGTTTTCGGGGATCTCACACTCGACGAGTTCGATCGGAAGCCCGTCCGGATCCCAAAGCGGGAGGACGGCCTGGTCGAACCGTTCGACCCGATCGTCGTAGTCGACGCCATACTCGTCAAACCGGTGCTCCCAGTAGTCGAGGCTTCCCTCGGGGACGCGAAACGCGGTCCGGGAGACCTGTCCGGAGCCGACGCTGCCACTCGAAAGGCTCTCCCAGGGAAAAAACGTCATACTGGTCCCGGGAGTCCCCTCGGCGTCGGCGAAAAAGAAGTGGTACGTCCCCGGATCGTCCTGGTTGATCGATCGTTTGACGAGTCGCAGTCCGAGGACCTCAACCCAGAAGTCTATGTTCTGCTGTGGGTCACTCGCGATACAGGTTACGTGGTGGATGCCGGGTGTCGGTGCCGGGTCTGTCATTGGCAACTGAAAAGGGCTCGGGCTATTTCAGTTCGTGCTAACACGAGTGTTATCTATCGCCGCGCGTGACACGGAAACGACGGGAACAGGACCATCCCCCGTTTTCGGAGCGTCGATCGTCTACAGAAGTACAGCGAGAGTGTCTCGGGCCTGACCCCGAGGCAGTTTACTCTTCTGGCGTCGTCACCCGAAGCTGGGTTTCGACCTCATAGAGGTAGCCCCGATCGAGCAGTCTGGTGAGTGCGTACTCGGCGTCTTCGCGGTCGGCGACCAACTCGGTGTCCGAAAGCAGCGTGTCGATCGCTGTCTCGTACTCGATCGACTGTGCACTATCCGCCGTCTGTGCTGCCTCCACTGCCTTGGAACGGATGTGGTCGTAACACTCGATAATCCACTCTGGAAGTGGTGGCCGTGGATCGCTAACGCCAGCCATTACAATGGGGTATGACTTGCTCGGACTTCAATCCGCGCAACGACGACCCCACAACAGCGGTTTCTCGAACAGCGTTTCAGTCACTGACATCGATCGCACGACAGCTGTGCGATCAGTGTGTGGATCGTTTCAGTTGGGACGAGAGCTGTGTGTAGTACTGTCTCGGAACCGCCGCCGAGCGACGAGACACACGGTGATCGCCAGTAGCGTGAGACCAACGCTGAAGCCGGGTGTCCCGTCGTCGACGTCCTCCGTCACGCTGTCACTGTCAGCCTCGTCTGCGCCTGAATCATCGTCCACGCCAGACGCACCACCGGCATCTGTCTCGCCTGCGCTCGAATTCTCGTCCACGCCAGATGCACCATCGCCAGCAGTCTCGTCCGCGCTCGAATCCGCGTCTATGTCAGACGCATCATCGTCCGCGTCAGGTAATCCAACACCGATGGCAAACTGCGAGAAGCTGTCGACACCAGCACTGAAGCGCTGTCCGTCCGCTGTTTCGCCGATCAGTGTCGTCTCGAGTGACCGCCACTCGTCGGCGTCGGGATCGAAGTGGTGCAGCGACACTGCGTCAGTGTCACCGTCGGCGATCGCAAGCGCTTCGGTCGGGACGCTGAACTCGATCGTTGCCGATTCGAACTGGTCGGGCTCGATATCAGTGGCGATCTGGAGGTAGCCAACCGCCTCGAGACCCTCATCCAGGTCGCGAGTGTCGTCGCTGGTCGGCTCGCTGCCCTCACGGATCGTTGCCGTCGTGTCGATCGCCTCAGTGAACTCGATGGCGAGTCGCTCGGTCGTCGCGACTGGACGGTCCTCGTCTGCAGTGTCGTCAGCAACGAACCGGAGTTCGATTGCTCGGGTATTGCTGAATTCAAGCTGTGATTCAGAGACGCCGTGGCTAACGGAAGGGGTGATGTCGGCTCGAAGCTCGTCACCGACAGTGCGAACCGATGTCGTCTGATCGCTGTCTACTGATGCGCTGGGACTGCTCGTTCCGCTTCCGGTGGAGGGTGCGGCTTCGACGGTCACCACCTCGCTGTCACTGTCGTCGCCGCTCGTCACGGTCACGCTTCCCGAACCGGCGTCGCTGACGGCAGTTTCCCACTTCAGGGTACGCTCCTCGGAGTCACCGCCCTCGAGTGTGACCGCTTCGGTGTCCTGCTCGTCGCCGTCGAAATCACGCAGTTCGACAGTTCGGTCGCCGCCTGCGGCCCAGTTGGTGACGGTTGCGGTCACCTCGAGGGTTTCGCTCTCGGTAACTGGCGCGGTGGTGTCGGTGACGTTCACCTCGTAGAACGGCTCGGTGTCCTGCCAGGCGAGCGCCGGATAGTTGTCGGTGACGTGCCAGGTTCTCTCATTAGTAGGGAATTCGAAGCCGGCCATGTTTTCGGTGGCGTTCAGGCCGGTCATCTCGGCGGTCTTGAGGTTGGTTCCGCCGGCCACAGATTCGTTCTGGCCTGTTGTATCGCGGTCCCAGTAGGAGTCCGCAACCGCACCACCGCCACTACCGACGAGTCCGCCCAAATTGGAAGACCCCTCAACAGACCCACTCGCGTAGGATTCCTCTATAGTACCGTGTGGGCTCCACCCAACCAATCCACCTACTCTATCGTTACCGGTGACAGAGCTTACTGAGTAGGATGCGGTAACCTCTCCACCGTTTGTTCCGACAAGTCCACCAACTCTGTTGCTGCTAGCGCTAACCGTACCACTCGCATACGATTCTGTAATCATACTATTGGGTCCCATTGGTCTTTACCTATGGAAATTCTGCTACCTGACCAAACCACCGTTGACGACATAATATTTTGGACCACTGAATTGAGTAACCCAGAAAACGAGAAAATCGCCAGAGCGGAGGCTGATGCCAATCTCAAC
>LKMJ01003357.1_pt1 | contig 14884 bp, 23 predicted proteins | sample 643391 | NCBI WGS metagenome assembly LKMJ01 (sample SAMN04112250, study PRJNA286221) | soda lake metagenome | biome: soda lake; feature: Kulunda Steppe; material: water; isolation source: sample PL-Br10 brine of Picturesque Lake | place: Russia: Kulunda steppe | collected 2010-07
AGAGAGAGAGAGAGAGGGGGGGAGAGAAGGAGAGAAGGAGAGAGGGAGAAAGAGAAGGAGAGGGAGGTAGGTGAGAAGGAGAGACAAGGCCATTTTGCATGCAGCAGCTAGTGTATAGAGGTGGAACCATGAGCATGCAAGCCCAGATGGGTTAGGCTGGAAGGCATCTTATCAAGCAGCAGGTGTGTGCTGAGATGCAGAGCTTGCAATAAATGAGGCCATAATGTCAACACTTTTGCACTCTTGCACTCTTGCAGTGCCCCTGCTTGCATAGCAGCAATCTGGTATTGAAGTGGCACAGCTTGGTTGCTGCAAGTATGATTTCTGTCTTGTAGCCAAGAGCTACCAAGCCTTGAAGGAAGTATTTTGAAGTGGAGCAGGGCAGCCTGCTGCATTTAAACTGGCGCAGGTTCCTGGAATGCTGTGGTCCACTGATGGCGCACCCCATATGTGTGTGTGCCGCACCCACCAATAAAAGGTTGCCCACACCTATTTCATGGGCAGCAGAAGCAGAGCTCCCAGGCTCTTGCATTAGCCCTGCAGTGCTTATGTACCCCCATGACAGTGCTAGTGTACCCCCATGACAGTATGCTTGCATTAGCCCTGTAGTGCTTATGTGCCCCCATGACAGTTGGCTTGCATTAGCCCTGCAGTGCCTGTGTACCCCCATGACAGTATGCACCAGTTGGCATGCTGACAGACCAGGGGCATGCAGCCTTGGTAGTCCCCCCTCTACCTCCAAGCCCTGGTTATCAATCCCTGATGCCAACAGCACACTGACTTGCAGCATGTGCCCACGCTGGGGCTCACAGGGAGGAGCGCACGCAAACATCTGCGCGCTGATGTGCTTGCGCATATGAGCACAAGTACACACATACAACCACAAGTACACACATGCAACACCGGCTCACCTGGCGCGTCGACGCTGTAGCTGCGGTGATGGCGTGTGCTGGCGGGCGAACGAGGGCTTGACTGCACTGTTGCCTCCGGGCCTGTGCATGCAGTGTGGGTGCAATGATCACCGCTGTGCAAGCCTGTCTGTCTTAACATGCTGTGCGCGAGAACAGGGCTCCGTGTGCAGGTCCAGGTATTCAAACCTGGACACTGAGTGCTGAAAGGCCTCCAACCCATGGCACAGGTGCTATGTGCAGGCGAGCACCTTACGCAGCGAGCTGATAAGGACAGCATCATAAGAGAACTTGACAGTCAGAGAGAGGGTCACCCCCACCTGCAGCCTTCAGCTCTGCCTTGAGCGGGGTGCGGCCGCCATCAGCCTCTGGCAGCACGTCACCCAACGCCGCGCCCCCTGGCTGCTGCTCCTGCTGCTGGTGACTGCGCCCGGCACCCTCACCTGGGGCAGTGCTGTGCTTGGGGCACGCAGCCTCCGCCAGCCACGCCGGGCATTTGCGCAGGGCGCACTCACGCAGCGTGGGCTGCAGTATGCTGTACACTTCCAGCAGCTGGTGTGCAGCCTGCGCGTGTGGTGGGGGCACGGACAGAGTGGGCACGCAGCGGGCAGAGGATCGGGGGGGCAAGGGTGAGTTGGCTGTGGGTGGCAGGCAGAGGGGAGGGGCCTAGCACTTGGTGTGGGCATGCGCTGAAAGTGGTGCAATTTTGAATTAAGGTGAGGGGGCATTTGAGAGTGGGAAGGGTGGAGGGGAAGAAAAGGGGAAGGTGGGGGAAAGACAGCGAGGGAGGGAGAGGGAGCCATGTCTGACGCGGCACTCTGAGCGGGAGACGCCTCTCACTTGTGGTGGATGCAAGGCGTGGCAATCCAGTGGTCCAGAAGGCGCAGAGGCTTGCGCCCCTTCTTTGCATGGGTTTCTTAAGTGCACGGGTCACATAAATGCACGGGTCTTACTAATGCACGGGTCTCATCAGTGCACGGGCCTCATAAATGCACAGGTCTTGTAAATGCTTTATGCTCATCAGTGCACTGGTCTCATCAAGGGTTCCTCTGAGCACTTGCGCGGTCTGCTCTCAGTCCGCTCTCAAAACTGCACGAGATACATTGAGAATGGCAGACAGCTGTGAAAGGCTTCCATTCTGCACTTCAAGCTCCATCACAGAAACACGCGCTTGGTTCTCCAAGGACGGGAAAATAGTGGTCGAGAGTGTCAGGCTCCAGCCCCATCCCCCCATTGCACAGAGGGGCACATGCATGGTGCTTCAATGCGCTTGTGAGTTCGGAGGGAGGGGTTGATCCTGTTTCGTGCTTCAATTTGCGCTTGTGTGTTTGGAGGGAGGGAAGGACCATGCTAGGTGCTTCCATGTGCGCATGTATGTGTTGGGGGGAGGGGGGGATAATGCTTGGGGCTTCAATGTGCATTGTGTGTTCGGAGGGAGAGAGTGATCCTGTTTGGTGCTTCAATGTGCACCTGTGTGTGTTGGGGGCAGTGGGGAATCTGGACATTGTACTTATGCATTGCCCTGAGGAACTGAGGTTTGTGCGCGGATGCCTCCATTGGCGCTCTGATACTGATTTGGTTGGCGAGTTGGTTGGCTTGCCTAGCTTGTTTCAGCGCTAGACATCAGGAGATCAGGAGCAGGCAGCACTGTGTGCAGCTGTGCTCTTTGTCCGTGCATGCAAGCATTAACAAGCGCACTGAGGTGGCTTTCATCCCCACAGCAGACAGCAAGCATGTGCCGCGCCACTGCGGGACGCACCTGGTAGTCATAGCACGCAAAGCGCTGGGTGTTGAACTGCGTGGCGCTGTGCGGGGCAGTGGAGGGGGCAAAGGAGCCGAAAGAGGTGCGGGGCATGAGACCTGCAGGCACGGAAGTTTGGGGCAGGGGCAACGCTGAGAAGGAGCATGAGGCCTGCAGGGGCCAGATCACTCCTGCAAGGTGCGCTCACAGGGAGAAGGAGGCATGAGGTCTGCAGGCAAGGAAGCAGGGGGCAGGGGCTCTGCTGATGAAGAGCATGCCACCAGCAGAAACAAGCTACTCTTGCAAAGGGTGCTTGCTCCTGAGAGGAGGCTGGGGCGACATGGGGGCGGGCATCGCAGCTGAGAGGGGGCTGGGGCAACATGGGGAGGGCATGGCTGCTGAGAAGGGGCTGGGGCTGAACGGGGAGGGCACAGTAGCTGAAGAGAGGGCACCTCTTGTGCGAGGGTGGCGCCGGGCCAAGCAGGCGATTGTGGGTGATGAGGGGCATGTGGTGCGGGGTAATTCGGCCATTTCTGCGCCAGCCGAATTAATGTTTCCACACAGCAACGTGTCATAAGGCAATGATGGCTGAACAAAGCAGTTCCTGCGCGTCCGGCAGGTGGTCGCGGCTTGGCGAACGGTGCACCTGCGGGCAGAGCGCTCTGCACACCCATGTGCCGCACCGCGCCATTCCCTCGCCCCACGCGCGCAATTTGGTGCCTGGTTTGTCTGTGTTGGCATCCTGGTGACGGAGGTGGGCGCAGGACGGGCGGGGGGCGTGGTGCTCCGCGGACCCCGACGCGCGTGCTTGCAATTGATTGACGCCGGTCGGTCCACCCCCCCCCCCTTCTGCAAGGCGCCCCTAACAGCACAGCGCGCCCCTCGCATTGCGTGCGACAGGCATGAATACCAGCAATGGTGTGCAGGGGAGGGAGCGGGCAACAGCGCTGGCAGACACCAACGAGGGGCCCTGACTCCAGGCTGAGCTGAGTCGGCTCGCTTTTTAGCTGAGCAGTGCTAGCATGCAACTGAGGGCGTGGTCAAGGGGGGCTGTGTGTGCGCGCACACATGCTTGCACACACGCAATGTCAATGTCTGGCATGTGGTCTAGCAGGACCAGGGAAGGGGTTACAACATGATTTTATGGCGTGCTCAGACCCTCTCTGGTGTGTAGTGCACAACAAGGCAGGAAAGCTAAGGGGATAAATGACAGGGCAAGCATGCCTGCCTGGCATTATGTCAAGTGAATCACTGTGTCTTTCAGGGTAGGATAAGGTCACGGGGCAGCACGCCCAGACCCATGTGATGTGGGACAAGTAGCGGCATAGGAGTCGACAGCGATATGTGGCAACAAACAGAGAGCATGCGTGTTGCCACAAGCCAGTGGGCAACAGCGGGCAACAGCAAGCGTGGTGAGATGACTAACAGCAAAAGGTAGAGGAGTCAGCACCGGGGTGTGGTAACAGACAGATAGCGGGCATGTTGCTTGCTGTCGCGGGCGGGACACAGGGGGGGTGCGCCTCATGGGTGCCAGCTTCCAGCAACAGGAAGCTGGCAAGCGGTGTGGTGACTGGCAAAAGCGGCGTGGTGCCTGGCACAGGTATGTGGCTGCGAGCAGCAACCTGCAGGCAGCAAGCATGCATGCGCCGTGCACAGCACGCCACGTGTGTGCACCTCCAGCACAGAGCAAGCACATGCGCACGTGCACGCTCTTATATAAGTGCATACCCTACACCTCAGAAGGCCTTCACACTTCCACACTTACATACTCCACAGTGCCACTTATTTCCAGAGCGTGCACGCCATCACACCTGGTGTGGTTGGCGTGCTGGTGGAGTCAAATCCCCCGGCAAAGGTCATACTGGAGCCGTGGAGTACAGCAGCAGCCCCGGGGGAAGCAGCTCCTGCCGGGGCAGGCGGCGCAGTGGCCGCCGCTCCCTGGCGTACATGCCGCCCCACCTCGGAGACAACGCGCGGCAGCAGGGAGGAGGCCAGGAGGTCCTCCTCCATGCCCGCAGCCGCCCAGGCCTGCAGGGGTGAGCGTAGTCTGCGTGACTGATGGTGCAAGCATGACTGATGGTGCAAGCATGAGGTGCCAAAGCACACGTTTTGTACTATGGCCTGTTCAAGCCACTTGACAGAGGCATTTTTTGCCTTGCCCGCAAGTGGCTGCGCATGCTGCACAGGCTACAAACAAGAGGGTGGCAGATTGCGTCAGTGCTGAGCATGGGGTGCGAATGCACACACAGTCGCCTTGTGCGCAGGGCACTCTGCTTCTGTACCTGAGGCGGTCTTGGCCCACCCACAAGGGGAGGGGATTCCAATCACCACAGCAGTTCCATGCAGAGGGGGCTACCTGCGTTAGGTCCTGCCCTGTTTCCTTTTTCCAATCAGAAGTATGAGGCAAAAAGTATGGGTGAAACTGTGGACCTGGGAGGCTGTGCAGCATCCCTTATTGGTTCCAGGTCAGCAGAGAGCGCACACAGAGTGGGGTCATCATAGCGCATCCAGCTGCAATTCCAACTCCGTTGCGTCATCACCAGTGCGGTTCTTGACGGGAAAAGAGTGACCATGCATGTTGCGTCATCACCAGTGCCGTTCTTGATGGGAAAAGAGTGACCATGCATGCTGACACTCTGATCGGAGGGGATCAGGATGTAGACCTGTCCAGCCACTTGTCGAGCGCGATTGACCCCGTTGAACCACACAGCACTCTGACCACGTTAAACCACAGCATGTTTGACCTTGGGCAGTCATGCATAGGACCGCACAGAGAGTGCCATACATAGGTCCAGAGCTCGCATGACCAGTTTACACGTGGAAGGACACACGCATAGAGCATTCCATGAACAGCAACAGATTAATGCGCCAGGCATGGAAGGTCATGTTTTCAATGCCGCGCATAATAATTCCAAGGCATCCCTATAGCCCCCCATGCACACCCCAGGCCATCCTTGCATTGCAGAAAGTGCACAACCTTGGTGCGTGCTTGCACATGCTGGAGCCTCGCACCTGGAGGGCGGGCAGGAAGGATGAGATGGCCGCTTGCGCCACCTCCTCTGCCCCGTCCTGGGTGAGGTGCATGAGCATATCCTGCATTTGAGCTCAAGCACAATACCATGAACGGCAGCTGAGTTCAGGTAGTCAATCCATCCTTCAGCTCTGTACACGAGCAGCACATGTGCGCTTACACAACACAGACAAAAATCAAGGGAATGTACAAGCTGCAGTTGAAGCCAGAAACAAGCGTGCCGCTGGGCATTTCTCTTCTTCTAGATCCTCTGTTTCCTATCCATCGTTTCTCTGCTTAATGTCCCTCTCATTGCTTAAGTACGTATTACTCTTTCACGCACTTGCACAAAGCCGTCTAATTATTGCGTGTAGGAGTTCAAAGGCCAGTGCAGCCCCAGATCTCAGGCCCAGAATAAAACAAAGACAAGCTTTGTATGGCGGCCTGCATGACAGCGCAAGCCCTCCACTGTAGCGCCCACCCCGCACCATGCACGCCATGCATGCCATGCACGCCAGGAGTGCAGCAGCGCGCCCTTAGGCTACGCAAGAGGGGACACACACTCATGGTGAAGGAGTGGGAGCTGCAGGTGCAGAGGATACGCACCCATGGTTCCCAGGAGGAGACACACACCCATGATGCAGGAGTGGCAGCTAGGGGCATTGAGGCACACGCGCGTGCCGGAGGCTGCCCATGCATGAGCCAAGGAGCAAAATCAGGTACCTGCACTTCCTGAGGGCAGCCCAGGCTCAATTTGCTGTGCATTTGCTGCGGGCTGAATTGCCTTAAGCATTCCTCCAGTACCTCCAGCACTAGCTTAATTTCATTGTGAAAGAGGGTGTTGGAACAGAAAGACATGAATCCATGTCCAACCAAGGATCCTGTCCACCTACCTTCAGCACAAGATATAAGTGGTGACTTCTTACAACCTTCCTAGCGGTGACCCACCTCCAGCATAAGGTAGTAGTGGCGGGAGAAGGAGAGCCGGTTGGGCCCCAGCAGCGTGACCAGACCCCTCAGGGCAGCCTCCCTGACCTGAAAGCGCAAAGCATCCACACAGGCGGCAAATTGGCAGCCGCACACACTTGCCATGGTGCGTGTGCAGCTGCGCAAGTGGGTGGAGCGAGTGTGTGCATATGTGTGGGACTCATGCATGACGGACGACTTTGCGAGTGCAGCAAGGGCTTTGATTGCATGTGCCAATCTTGATGGCAAGTGCAAGCCTTCAACTGTTCTGCACTTCATGTGTGTATGCATGCGATGCTGCTGGCCCCCCTCACAACCCCTGAAGTTGCAACAAGCTGCTAGCAAAGCTGCGCGCATCCCTACCAGACTAACACAGACACACATGCACATCGACTTTCTGACACACTAGAATGTTGCGCGTACATGTGCACGAGCATGAAGGCGCGCACACACATGCGCACCTGTACACACATGCATGCCTGCGCATGCACACACACACACACACACACACACACACACAAACGCGCAAATGCATATACAAACACACCCCACACACGCTCGCGCATGCACAAGCACATGCAAACACGCATGTATGCACACACACACACACACGCACACGCGCCAGGTCCTGTACAAACATATGAGCGACAGCCACAGCCCCGTAGCACCTGCTCCATGCGGTCCCCCGCCAGCCTGTGCAGCTGGGGCAGAATCGTGTGCGCCGTGGACGGCAGGTCCACAAGTGCTGCGGGCTCCCCTGGGTTCAGCAGCGCGTGCAGCTGCTCGGCCACCAGCACGCGGCGCTCTGTGGAGGGGCTGGAGGCCTGCGCGGCCATATGGTGAGGGGCGGCAGCACCAGCGCATATCATGTGTGGGGCTAGTAGGCCTGTGAGCCCTTCTGGAGACCCTACAGGGGCAGCAGCACCAGCAGAGGGCGCGGCAGCACGCGCTGGCGGACACTGACGAGGAGCCCTGACTGCACCCACGAGGACACCCACGAGGGGCCTTGACTGCACTGAGCTGAGTCGTTGAGCGCCTGAGTTCAGAGCCGCCTCCGTCTGCCGGCGGAAGCTCGCCTCCCAACCGCCCCAACCAACCAACCCGACAGTTTTTTTTTAAGTGGGTGTGCGCCGGCAGAAGCTTGTCGCGCGCGGCAGCTTGACCGCCAAATGGAGTCCACTGCACAGCTGGACGGTGCAGCCACCTGATGAGCATGCATGGAGCCAGCCGTACGGGCATTTGCTCCTGTGTGCTTGCAGGTGCCCATGGGGTCCACAGTTCGGCCCCCCTGCCATTCATATGGTGCTCATCTCCTGCATTCATATGGTGCTCATCTCATGTCCCTGCCCTTGGTACAAAGTCCACACCAAGACCAGCTTTCAATACCTCTAGCATGAGGTTCGCAGCGAGACCTGTCTTCAATACCCTTGGCATGACGTCTGCGTCAGGACCTGTCTTCAACACCCTTGGCATAGCGCTCACATCAAGACCTGTCTTCAATACCCTTGGCACAACGTGTCCAAACAAGACCTGCCTTCAACAGTCTTCAACACCCCATATGTGTCTCTCAAAAGGGATGGTTCACCCCCCCTCTGCTACAGCATCAGGGGAACACACAGCCGCGGTGGACCCTGACCCGTCCAGGCCCCGCGCGCATCCTGCATCTGAGCTCCACGCATCCCCTGCCATCCACGCTCCATGCATCCCCTGCCCTCCGAGCTCCACGCATCCCCTGCCATCCGAGCTCCACGCATCCCCTGCCATCCGAGCTCCATGCATCCCCTGCCATCTGAGCTCCATGCATCCCCTGCCATCCACGCTCCATGCATCCCCTGCCATCCGAGCTCCACGCATCCCCTGCCATCTGAGCTCCACGCATCCCCTGCCATCTGAGCTCCATGCATCCCCTGCCATCCACGCTCCATGCATCTCCTGCCATCTCTCCAGCGCAACCTGCATGGCGTCATGTCTGCGCGCGCGTGCCACATGCGCCTCAAGCACTCAACCACCACCCCAATAGCACAGCCCTGCTCTGCTTGCGGAACATGCCGCTTGCCCCAGGGAGCCCGCTGCGCAGACGCACCCTGCTTGGTGCACCTGCCCAGCACCTCCTCTGCAGCTGCACCCGCTGTGAGCGCACGCCGTTCTCCCTGCCCCATGAAGAGCCCCCGCGCAGCCGCACCTGCTTGGTGCACATGCCCAGCACCTCCTGCGCAGCCCACGTGGGCCCCAGCACCGCCGCCACCCCCGCGCACAGCCCCACCACCGCCCCGCGCTGCGCGGGGTCTGGCGTCGCGACGCCGTTGAATACAAGGCCCACCAAAGTGCGCTGCGTTTCGGGCTCCAGCGTGGTGAGGATGACGGTCTGCACATGTGTGTGTACGTGTGCGTGTGCATGTGTTTGTGCACACATGCGTGTGCGCATGTGCACATGTGGGTCGCAGAAGATGCTGCAGGCTTGTGTATGCGTGTGCAGGTGCTTGTGTGCACGTGCTCACATACTGAAGGTGCACCAAGCATGTTTGCTGAGTTCCTGAGCACAGGAGCAAAGCCCAAGCTGAAAGTCATGTTTCTCTGACAGCATCCAACGAGGCAGCTGCCTCCCCTGCCTGTTCCCAGCCCTTGATCTTGTAAATAGGCGTCCATGCGCCCCGAGGACAGGGCTCAAAGGATTTGTGCACGCATGCAAAGTATGCACTTGTGTGAGCACACACCCATGCGCCCACCTGCACCATTGGCAGCATCTCCAGGCGAGACTTGATGGTGAGCGCGGGCATGATGCGCGGGAGCAGCTCCGTGAGCTGGTTCACGATGGTGGCCAGCGCGAGCACGTGCTGCTGCTGCTGCAGCTGCTCCTGCTCAAGGGCATCCAGGGCTGCTGCACGGAGGGGGGGGGGGTGCGGGGTCAGGTGCCGAGCAGACTCAGGAGTCACACAGAGCATGGGCTGTGGAAGGGGCAAGAGGGAAAAGCATCAGCCAGCGGAGCAAGAAGGGGATGGGTCGGGGAAGAGTGGAGAGGGCAGTGGGGGGTCCAGAAATGGGGGAGGTATGAGGCCAGAGATGGCTGGAGCTGGAGCTGTAGGTGCGCGCCACACTTCCGCAGTTGGACAGCAGGGCGTGCATGAGGGCCCCAGGAGACAGCCATACGCCCCAAGGTGTGAGAGGCATTGGGGGCGAAGATGAATTTATGAGAGAGTGTGGGGGGCTGGCCTCAGCATGATGCCCAGGGTGTGGTGAAGACGCAATAGTGGTGTGGTGATGTTCAGGGTGTGGTGATGACGCAGTAGTGGTGACACATTGGTGATGAGAGTGAGGTGATGAAGCGTTAGTAGAGACATATTGGTGATGAGGGTGTGGTGATGACGCGGTAGTAGTGACACATTGGTGATGAGGGTGTGGTGATGACGCGGTAGTAGTGACACATTGGTGGTGAGGGTGCGGTGGGATGGCCTACAGCGGTGGGCCGACAGCATATTTGCCGGGAACGAAGGGAAAACTGGGCCAGTATTGGTCACACACAGGGGCATCAATTTCAAACAAGGGCACTAGATCACATGCTGCAGCAGTAGTGGCAGCAGCAAAAAAGACGGGCGCTGCGCTTGCGTGCTCCAGCGCTCATGAACCAGGCCCCTGACAGTGCTATACCACAAAAGCCCGCTGAAACAAGCAGCAGCATCACCAGCTAAGGAATAGCACTGCTTTCCCTTCATCCCCTAGTCTAGTTGTTGTGCCTATGCCCGTTTACAAACGCCCCCAGACGAAAACCATCCTCAGTTGCAATGAAGGCACATTCAAGCCTTCAGCAGATAACGCAACCGACTGCGCCTTCATTGACGTAGAAAGTGTTTTCACTGCCGACATAGCTGTTTTTTTTCTTTCTTCGCCACTTCCTGTGCAAAAAACACAGGCGCGCGCAAGCACAAGCGTTCACACACAAGCTTGCACAAGGCCATCACCCACCCACCCACATGTCCACCCGTTAACCTTTGCGCTGGCACACTACTACACTGACACACACACACACTCTGCTGCCTAGCAGCCTAGCCGCTTGCAGGCCCACCTGTTGCGCTCGCCTGCTGCTCCGCCACCTGCTGCTCTGTTGGCCCATCAAGCGCGTCTCCATGCAAGCTGATGCGCCCCGTGTTGCCCTTAGGCCTGCGCACTCATGAAGCGCATGCCTCCCTCGCAGTTCCCTCACAGCATGCCTGTTTGCTCTCCCTAGCCAGTGCGCCCCCGCACCATGCTGTTTTGTGCTTCCCAGGCATGTGCGCTCGCACAGCGTACGCCAAGCATCCTCACAGCTTGCCTCTTTGCGCCCCCCCCCGGGGGGTTTGAATGCTTGCTTGTGTCCGTGCGTGTGTCTACGTGCATGTGTATGTATTTGTGTGCGTGCGTGCGTGCGTGCACGGTGCATTCGCATGTCAAGCATCCAATAAAAAAGCAGCAGTAAGCCTGCACACTCTGTGGTGGGTCTCATCTGACCCAGAAAAACAAACAATTTCATCAGTGAGTGTGATTCGCTCACTGCCTCCCGCAGGCGTGTGGTATCCAGACACACGCACCACCACACGACACATGCACACACACGCTAAGTACTCAACCATACATACGCACGCACGCACGCACGCATGCACGCACAACACATACACACGCGCTCACACACAAAAAACACGTGCATAGCTGGTGGAGCAGCGTGGTGAGCTGGCCCTGCGGCTGCGCACGCGCCACTCACAGGTCCTCTGTGGCCAGGGCGGCCGCCTGGAGTGCCTCCAGCTTGATGCGCAGCTGCGCCATGTCCTGCGCCTGCGTAGCTGCCTGCACGGACGCGGTCAAGTGCGCACACACCCACATAGAGGCAGGGGCCAGCTTGCTAGTCGGCTTGCTGCGGCCAATTGTTGCAACGGCGTTTGTCGTTTAATGTAATATACGCAGTGCAGCTGTGCGCATGGGCACACACACTCCCTCTGCTCATGCGCACTGGCAGCCTGCGTTAGGGGGTGCTTGTTGGCCATGCAGCGGCCTGCATTTGGGAGTACATGTTGGCCATGCAGCAGGCAAGCAAGGGGAGCAGAGCATGCAGCAGGCCAGCAAGGGGAGCTGAGCATCCAATGCGAGCACCGCACAGGCCCTGCAGGGCACTGTTTGCACGGGTGCGCACATCTGGAGCCTCCGCTGCTGCTGCTGCTGCTCCTGCTGCTACCGCCGTTGCTGCTGCCGCTGCTGCTTCTGCCGCCGTTGCTGGTGCTGGTGTTGCTGCAGCTGCTGCAGTGCAGTGCCCCTAACACAAGTAAGCGTGGCTGGGCGGCAAGCAGCAGCTGGGACCAAAACAGCATCCACCCAGCACCACCGCCTGCATGAGTGCACACAGCTGCATCTGCTGCTGCTGCTGCTGCTGCCGCTGCTGCGTCTGCCCAATTGCACCTGCTCGAGACGGAATCCTGTGTGTGCTTGCTTTGCCTCGTGTGCGCATCCAGAGGAAACAAGCGTGCTGGCACGCTCGCAGCCGAGGGCGCGCAAAGGCTGCTGCGCACCTGGGCCCGCGCCGCCGCTGCCTCTGCCTGGGACTGCTTGAGGAGTTCCTCCAACTGCTGCACCTTGGCGCGCTCAGCAGCCGCGGCCTGCGCCGCAACAGTCTCCATGCTGGCAGCAGTGGCCAGTGTCTCCAGGCCTGCGAGCACACATGCATGCATGTGTGTGCGCATGCATATGTGTGTGCTCGTGTGTGCGCCATTGAGGCATTCAAAATGTCCAGGACATTCAGACTTATAGAAAGAGCAACAAAAGGAAGAGCCCTTCAAGCTTCTTGTAGGCACACCTTGCTGCGCCAGGGGTGCGCGCATCTTGACTGGCGCGCGTGTTCATGCCGCATTTTGGGGGGGGGTTGCCCCCAAAATGCCAGAGCATCCTGGCACCATCATGGCCCAACAAGAGCATCCTGGCACCATCATGGCCAGAGCATCCCGGCACCATCATGGCCCAACAAGAGCATCCTGGCACCATCATGGCCAGAGCATCCTGGCACCATTATGGCCCAACAAGAGCATCCTGGCACCATTATGGCCAGAGGATCCTGGCACCATCATGGCTCAACAAGAGGACTGTCATACACGCAGGCGCACCTTGCTGCGCCAGGGGCGAGCGTGCCAGCTGCCACCAGCGCCACAGGGCCAGCCCAGGGTGCTGCTGGGGTTGAGTCGCGTGGGCGCGGGGGGCGTGCGCGCCGGCTGCGTCCCCAATGCCATCGCAGCCCGCCTCTTCACAAAGCGTCAAAGCGCTGCAAAAGCACGTGCAGACATAGGCCACGCGTGCGGCTTGATTCATTGCTGGAGCACGGGGCGCGCCCATGGCGCACATGCAGGTGTGCGCAGTTGTCCGAGCGTCTGCATTTCCATGGCTGGGATATTTTTGGTGCAAGGGCGCGTGCATGCAAATGCCGCTTGTCTCTCGCTTTGAGGACCTGCGCTGCTTCATGCCCACAAGGCCGCTTTTGCCCAGGATTGAAGCAGCGCGCTGCCACAACATGATGAAAGTGATGCGCAGCAAAGCACCGCATTGCAGGCATGCTACAGCGCTTTTCAGCAGTGCAGCGCTTGAGGGAATGAGCGCTTCACACCGCCCTCATCGTTTTGAACCAGAATGGTCTTCACGCCGGGGCCCTTGGTAGGCCGTGACAAATGAGTGCTTCCAGACCTGGAACCAGAAATGGTCAACATGCCCCAGCCCTTTTGGCAGGCCGTGAGAAATTGCTGAGAGGAGGATGGCGCTCGGTGAGCAGCAGCTAATCAGCTGTTGACCCTGTGCTGTCGATCAATAAGGGTCACATTATGCAACTTGCACAGCTGTGCCTTCGAGGCACGACAGTTTTGAATGAGGGTGATCTAGCTGACGCTGGCGCCCTACAGTGATCGTGATGATCACGGTATTGTATGACGCGGAGGAGGGCAGCACACAGGCTGATGGGTGGCAAATTTGGTGGCCAGACCTCTCACCTGGTCTTGAAACCCTGCCAGACCATGAACGCCACCATGCTGCTGTTGATCTCCTGCAAGCATCCATATTTTGCTGATGCAGTTTGGGGCATGGAAGGCACCAAGTGGGAAACAGGGGGACCCTGCCTGCCACTTCTGACGCCGGAAAAGTCACTCAAATGCACTCGCACCACAGACCTGCCAGACCATGACAAGGCAGTTTAAGACAGAGAGGTGGAGGCCTCAAATCAGCACAAGGCGTGGCCGTGCACATGCGCGCGCGCATGGGCAGGGATCTGCACAGGAGCTCCAAGGGCTTGCAGGGTAGTGCAAAGGACTGCACTCACCCCCCAAAAAATTGGAATCACATTGGGGCTGACACAGGTTTTCGAGGTTCATGCCCACCAGCGCATGCCCTTTCTCCAGGCAGACCTCCCAGCACACATGCACACTAGCGTGCGCGCACAGTGAGCTGCGCCAAACTCCAACCAAAAGCAGACAGTGCGCACAGACCAAGCACGCAAGGCTAGCAGAGCAGAGCAGAGCAGCAGCTGGCGTACCTTGAAGTCTGCAGCGCACGGCTCTCCCACGCGCGACCAATCAAAGGACGCGGTGACATCCTGCTGCTGACTTGAGCTGTTCCTGATGCCAACGTCTAAGCCTGGTTGCCGCACCCCTCCCTCTTGTTGCAGCTGATGCTGAGCTGCTTGTTGGTGGACCTCTGCAAGAGATGACTGCGCGGGTGCGCCGGCCTGCACGAGCAGCGTGCACGCGCTCTTCTAGATCGGGACAGGAGAGCGGCAAGCAGTGCAATGGGGCTGCCTGCTAAACCTGCAATAACCCAGGAGTTGCTGAACGAGCGCAGCGACCTTTGCTGCGCGTTTATGCCCACTGCTGCCGCCACCGCCGCCTCTGCTGCCGCTGCTGTTGAATCTCCTCCACTTTCCCGCTGCTGCTGCTGCTGCTGCTGCTGCTGCTGCTGCTGCTGCTGCCGTGGGGTTTGTGCGTGTGCGTGGGTATGCGGCGGGCCAGGGACCGCGGCCACACTCACCTGCTGCTGCTCCCGCAGCCTGGCCTGCTCTTGTTTGGCTGCGTTGGCTTGCGCGTGAGCCTCGGCCAGCTTGCGGCTCAAGTCAGTCAAGTCCTCCTTGGCCAGGCGCAGCTCATACCTGCAAACAAACATATTACACACATATTCACACACACACATCAATGATGTTGCATGTCATCACACACACACACACACACACACACACACACACACACACACACACACACACACACACACACA